>JAEEGL017054337.1_pt1 | contig 13324 bp, 8 predicted proteins | sample 9134231 | NCBI WGS metagenome assembly JAEEGL01 (sample SAMN16246548, study PRJNA631951) | gut metagenome | biome: gut microbiome; feature: rumen; material: fiber-attached | host: Bos | place: Iran: Karaj | collected 2018-10 | reverse complement strand
TTCATCCCTGGCTTTGAGGACCAAATGATTGGTATGAAGAGCGGTGAGTCTAAGGATGTTAATGTAACATTCCCTGAAAACTATGGTCAAGCTGATTTAGCTGGTAAGCCTGCTGTATTCAAGGTAACTGTTCATGAGGTTAAGGAAGAAAAATTCCCTGAATTCACTGATGAATATGTTAAGGGCTTAAAGATTGAAAATGTAAATACATATGATGAATTAAAGGCATATAAGAAGAATGAATTAAAGGAAGCTAAGAAGGTTTCTGAAAAGGATCGTCAAGTTGATGAAATCATCAATAAGATCTTAGATGCTACTAAGGTTACAATGCCAAAGACTTTAGTTGAGGAAAGATATAAGGCAATTAGAGGCCAATATGAAAACCAAGCTAAGATGTACAACATTCCATTTGAAATGTTCGTTCAATATATGATGCAAGCAACAGTAGAGCAATTTGAAGATGTTTGTAGACGTAATGCAGCTCGTCAAGCATTATTCGATGTAGTTGCTGGTAAGATTATTGAGGTTGAAAAGCTTGTTCCAACTAAGGAAGAAATCGATGCTAAGGCTGGCGATGACAAGAAGGCTAACAAGGCTCAAATCGCTAACCAATTAGCTTATGAAAAGTTAATTGATTTCTTATTAACAAACGCTAAGGAAACTGGTGCAGAGAAGAAGGCTGCTAAGGAATCTGCTGAATAATTCAGTTAATCAAGGAGGATTATATCCTCCTTTTCTTTTGCATTAATATAGAAATTAGCACTTGCATATAAAAAGTGCTAAAAGTTATCACAAATCACTTGAAAAATTGATAAAAATATATTATATTATAGATACTTGCATAAATACGGCAAGGGAAAGAAGGCATAAATATGGAAGAGAATACTAAGATTATGTTGCCTGCTATCGCTATTAGAGGAATAGTACCACTACCATCTAATGAATTCAAAATCGAAGTTGGTAGAGCTAATTCAGTAATGGCATTAGATGCTGCAGAAAAAATGTATGGTGGAAATATTGTTCTTTTAGTACAAAAAGATGGTTCTGCTGATGTAAATAAAGAAGATATACAGCCTATTGGTGTTTTAGCCAAGATTACTCTTAAATTAAAATTACCTTCAGGTAATTACCGTGTAAAATTTAAGATTACTAACAGAGTATCTATTACAGAATATACATCTGATGATCCTTATTTCGTTGTTAACTATGAAAAGCTATTTAGCATTTTAGATAACGATGAAATGGAAGAAGCTTTAGCTAAGAGTGTAGAGAATGAGATTTTAAGTAATCAATCAATTCTTGCTTCTCCAAATGAGGTTTTAAAGTTATTCCAATCTAAAACTAACTTAGATGTATTAACAGATGTAATTGCATATCAGTTAAAGCTAAATTCTAATCAAACTAAGTATAGATATCTAGAGGAGCTTTCTGTTTCTAAGAGATTAAATATGATTTTAGAGGATTTAGAAAGAGAAAAGCAAATTGTTGAGATTGAAAATAAGATTAATAAGGATGTTAAAAAGTCTATTGATGAATCTCAAAAGGAATACTATCTTCGTGAAAAGATGAAGGCTATCCAAAATGAACTTGGCGATAAGGCAAGAACAGAAGAGGATATCGAAAATTTAAGAAAAGCTATTGAAGAAGCACATTTACCTGAAAATGTTTATAAGAAGGCTATGGATGAGCTTCAGAAATATTCAACTACAAGCAATCAAATGGCTGAATCAAGTGTTATTAGATCTTACCTTGATTGGATTGTTAAATTACCTTGGTATAAATCAAGTGAGGATAATCCAGATTTAGCTGATGTTGCTAAGAAGCTTGATAAGAATCACTATGGTTTAACTAAGGTTAAGGATAGAATTATAGAATATTTAGCTGTTAAGATGATGACAGGTAAGAATCCATCGACTATCCTTTGCTTCGCAGGTCCTCCAGGAGTAGGTAAAACATCACTTGCAAGATCAATCAGTGAGGCTTTAGGACGTAAATTCGTTAAGCAATCACTTGGTGGTGTAAGAGATGAATCTGAAATTAGAGGTCATAGAAGAACATACCTTGGTGCCCTACCTGGTAGAATTTTAAAGGGTATGAAGGATGCTGGTACAGTTAACCCTGTATTCCTACTTGATGAAATTGATAAAATGACTGCTGATTATAGAGGAGATCCAGCTGCAGCTATGCTAGAGGTACTAGACCCTGAGCAAAATAAATTTTTCTCAGATAACTATCTAGAAGAGCCTTATGATTTATCACAAGTTATGTTTATTACAACTGCAAATGATCTATCTAATATCCCAGCTCCACTTCGTGATAGAATGGAAATAATTGAGCTTTCAAGCTACACTGATATTGAAAAGTTTAATATCGGTAAGGATTATTTACTTGGTAGAAATCTAGAGGAGCATGGCTTAAAGGCTGATCAGCTTGATATCGATGACGATGTATATTATGCAATCATCAGAAATTATACAAGAGAAGCAGGTGTACGTGAGCTTAATAGAATGATCGCAACAATTTGCCGTAAGACTGTTAAGAGAATCCTAATCGATAAGGAAAAGCATATCCATGTAACAAAGGAAAACTTAACTGATTTCTTAGGTAAGATCAGATTTATGGATAACCAAAATCGTTCTGAGAATCAGGTTGGTATCGTTACAGGCCTTGCTTGGACACAATTTGGTGGAGATACACTTGATATCGAGGTTACATCATATCCTGGTAAGGGTGGTTTAGTATTAACTGGTAAGCTTGGTGATGTAATGAAGGAATCAGCTCAAGCTGCATTTAGCTATGTTAAAACTCACGCAGATGAATATAAGATTGATAGAACAATATTCGAAAAGAATGATATCCATATTCACGTTCCTGAGGGTGCAACTCCAAAGGATGGTCCATCTGCAGGTGTTACTTTAACAACAGCTTTAGTAAGTGCATTATCTAATAGACCAGTTGATTGCCATATCGGTATGACAGGTGAAATCACATTAAGAGGTGCTGTACTTCCTATCGGTGGCTTAAGAGAAAAATCTATAGCAGCATTAAGAAATGGATTAAATAAGATATTTATTCCAAAGGATAATGAAATTGATATTGAAGAAATACCTGATGAGGTTAAGGCTAATCTTGAAATTCAGCCAGTATCTCATATTAGTGAAATTCTAGATTCAATTTTCCACGCATAGTATTTTAGAGTTATGAATTATTATTCATAGCTCTTTTCTTTTGAATAAAGGTAATTTAATATAAACTAGAATTTTAATATCATTTGTGATATAAATATAAATGTTTACAAAAAAAAAGGGGGTATATCAATGCTAGAATTAATTAAATTGTATTTAATATTCTTTAAAATCGGAATTGTAAATTTCGGTGGTGGATATGCTATGCTACCTTTATTAAGTAAGGAGCTTGTTGAAAAACGAGATTGGGCAACAAATGCTGAGCTTGCTGATTATTATGCTATTGGTCAATGTACTCCTGGAGCTATAGCAGTAAACGTTGCTACATTTATTGGATATAAAAGAAAGGGTATGATTGGTGGTATAGTAACTACATTAGGTTTAGTATCACCAGCATTCATAATTATATTTATTATTGCAACACTACTAACTAATTTTGCATCTAATGAATATGTTCAATATGCCCTATCTGGAATAAGAGTATGTGTATTTGGTTTAGTTTTATATGCTATAACAAAGCTTGCTAAATCATCACTTGTTGATATATGGACTGTTGCTTTAGCTATAGTTGTTGCGGCTTTAGCTATTACAGTTAAGGTTGTACCTTTATTTGTTTATGTTATATTTGCAGGCTTCTATGGATTCTTTGTTTGTTATTTTAAAAACAAAAAGCAATATAAAGCGAATCTAGATGCTCCGAAAAGGGAAAATGTAGAGGAAATTGAAGAAACAAAAGCTGAAGAGGAAGCTGTAGTTGAAGTAGAGAATACTAATACAGAAGTAAAAGAAGAAGCTTTAAAAACAGAAAAAAAGAAATTTAGCATCAACTACAAGGATATATTAATTTTTATTCTTGGTGTATTAGTTGGTACAACACTTGGTGCTATAGCATTACCAATTACATTAGTATATAAGAATAAGAAGTTTAGAAATGGTATTTATGTAACATTAATATTATGGTTTGTTTTAATTACATCACTAATAGTAATGCTATGTAATAACAATAATCCAATATTATTTAGAATATATGGTGAATTCTTTAGAGTTGGTATTTCAGCCTTTGGTGGTGGACTTGCAACTATACCATTCCTAAAGGAATTAGGTGAAACTACAGGTTGGTTTAGTCAAACAGATTTAGCAAATATGATCGCAGTATCTGAATCAACTCCAGGTGCCATGGGCATTAATATGTCTACTTATGTTGGATATACTGTAGTTCAAAATGAATTTGGTAATTATTTTATATCATTCCTTGGAAGTATGATATCTACCCTAGGACTTGTTTCTCCATCTATCATAGTAATATTTATCGTTTCAATGTTTTTAAATAAATTTAAGGACAATAAATATGTAAATTGGGTATTCTATGGATTAAGAGCTGCTTCAATTGGTTTAATTATAGCTGCATTATATTCAATAATCGAAATATCAATATTCAATGTATATGCAGGTGAATCAAGTGCGATAGTTTATGCATTTAATCATATTGGTAGTGGTGGCTTCTTTGTTGAATTTGCTAATTTCTTCAATACAGTAATAAACTGGAAGCACTTAGCTATCGGATTATTATTTATATTTGCTATATTTAAATTTAAAAAGCATCCAATTATTTACATTGTTATTGCTGCTATAATTGGTATATTCTTGAGGTTATAATATGAAGTTTACTAAATTAGATAAGAAATATGCAGGTAAATATTTAACATATTATGTTGCTACATATTTAAATAGCGAAAATAAAATAAAGGAATATGAATTTGTTAGTAGAAATAAGAATCTAACAGATAAAGAATTTGGTGTAATACCTAATAATGCAGTTGCGATTATAGCATTTGATGATAATGATAGAATATTACTTGAAAAGGAATATAGGCTTGCTTGTAATAAATGGATTTATTCATTTCCAGCTGGATTAATTGATGCTGGTGAAACAGTAGAGGAAGCCTCAATCAGAGAGCTAAGAGAGGAAACAGGCCTTGAGCTATATCAAATAGATGAGGTATTACCATTAGTTCATTCTGCGATGGGTATTTCAGATGATGCTCTTACAACTGTTATCGGTAAGGCAAGAGGAGAAATCAAGCCTAGTATTTATGCAGATGAGGAAATAATTACAAATTGGTATACAAAGGAAGAAGCTTTAGAATTATTAAAGAATAATAACCTAAGCTCTAGATGTCAAATGTTTTTATATATGTGGACTAGAAAGTAGAGATTCATATCTCTATTTTTTTATAGAATAAAAAACTTGAGAATTTAGTCTTCAATGGTATAATAGTCTTGTTAATTTATATATTAAATTAATTTTAATATATTATTATTTTGGATTGGTGAGTTAAATGAGTGTTTTAAAATGTACAAATGTTAGCTTTTCTTTTGGAAATAGAACAATACTTGAGGATGCCTCATTCGTTATGCAAAAGGGTGAGCATATCGGTTTAATTGGTTTAAATGGTGAAGGAAAGACTACATTTATTAAGATGATTACAGGTGAATTAACACCTGATAATGGTAAAATTGAATGGGCTAAAAGAATAACTACTGGTTATTTAGATCAATATACAAAGCTTACTCCAGGTAAAACAATAAGAGAGGTATTAAGAGATGCTTTCTCATATATGTATGACCTTGAGCGTGAGATGAATGAATTATATGAAAAAATGTGTGATTGTACTGAAGAGGAAATGAATCAGTATCTAGAGGATACAGGTGAAATCCAATCTGAGCTTGAAGCATCAGGATTCTATACAATTGACGCGACTATCGAGGATGTTGCTAACGGATTAGGCTTAGGTGATATAGGCCTTGATAAGGATGTAAGTGCCTTATCTGGTGGTCAAAGATCAAAGGTATTATTAACAAAGTTAATATTACAAAAGCCAATGATATTAATTTTAGATGAGCCTACAAACTTCTTGGATGAAGAACAGGTTAATTGGTTAAAAAATTATTTAGTTAATTATGAAAATGCCTTTTTATTAGTTTCACATGATATATCATTTTTAAATAGTGTAATTAATGTTATCTATCATATGGAAGATGGAACATTAACTAGATATACTGGTAATTATGATCAATATATGCAAATGTATGAAATTGAAAGAAGAAACCAAAATATGGCTTATGAGCGTCAACAAAAGGAAATTCATAAGCTACAGGAATTTATTAATAAAAATAAAGCTAGAGTTGCAACAACAGATTTAGCTAAATCTCGTCAAAGAAGATTAGATAAAATGGAGATTATCGATAAAGCTAAGGAACAAATCAAGCCAACATTTAAGTTTAAGGAATGTGGAGCATCAGGTAAATTTGTATTCACATGTGATAATTTAGTAATTGGTTATGATGAGCCATTATCTAAACCTATCACACTTATAATTGAGCGTGGTGAAAGAATATTATTTAAAGGTGCTAATGGTATTGGTAAATCTACATTATTAAAGACTTTATTAAATATAATTCCACCTATTAGTGGTAAATGTACAATGGATTATAATATTCATTATGGATATTTTGCTCAAGAGGAGGAATATTCTAAAAATACTGCCCTAGAGGAAGTATGGAATATGTATCCAGCTATGGATAATAAGGAAGTTCGTGGTGCGCTTGCATCTTGTGGTTTAACAAAGGAAAAGATAGAATCATTAATGATGGTTTTATCTGGTGGTGAGGCAGCTAAGGTTAGATTATGTAAAATTATGCTACAGGAATGTAATACATTAATCCTAGATGAGCCTACTAACCATCTAGATGTTTTAGCAAAAGAATCACTTAAGGAAGCAATTAAAGCATTTAAGGGTACAGTAATACTTGTATGTCACGAAAATGATTTCTATACTGATTTAGTAACTAGAATAGAAGATGTTTCTAAGTGGACATTAAAGATTTTATAATGGTGATAATATGAAAGATTTATTATTTAAGGATATCAAGGTTGGTTATATCCCTGATACTGAAGTAATCATTAATAATAAAAAATATTTAATACATAATGTTATAAATGGTGAGGATATTCTAGTTGACACAACAAAAAAATATCCTGAGCTAAAGGAAGTAGTAAAGAAAAGCGAGCATAGAATAGATTATAAGATGGATGAATGTGGTGGTGCTCAATTCATGCACATAGATTATCCATATGAATTATCATTAAAGGAAGAATACTTAAATAATTTATTTAAGGGCTTTAAATTAAAAAAAGCTATCGAAATAGTTGGTATGGATAACCCATATAATTATAGAAATAAAACAACAATGACATATAAGTTATCTAAAACTAAAAAGATAGTGTGTGGCTTATATGAGGATTATACACATAATGTTATTACCTCAAATAACAATATTTTACAATGCGTTAATGCTAATAATGTTGCTCAAGAAATAAATAAAATCTTAACAAAAAATAAGATATCTATCTACGATGAAGCTACACGTACTGGAGTATTACGTCATATTCAAATACGATATGGTTTTAATTCTAACGAATTAATGGTCGTATTAATTACTAATGGAGAGATTTTTCCAGGAAGAAATAATGTTGTAACTGATTTAAAGAAACTTAATTTAGGCATTACTACAATAGTTCAAAATTATAATTCTAGAGATACATCAATAGTACTTGGTGATAAGGAAAGAATATTATATGGTCCAGGTTTTATTTATGAATATGTTAATGGATTAAAATTTAAGATTTCACCTAAATCATTCTTTCAGGTAAATACCAAAGGAATGGAAAAGCTATATAGTTTAGCTTTATCAAGTGCTAATATTTCTAAAAATGATATAGTTATTGATGCTTATTCTGGAGTTGGTACAATATCTATTTTCGCATCTAAATTTGCAAAGCATGTTTACGGTGTAGAATTAAATAAGGATGCAGTTAAGGATGCAGAAATAAATAAAAGAATTAATAATATAAATAATGTAACATTCATTAATGATGATGCTACTAATTTTATTACAAAGCTTGCTAAAAATAGAGAGCAAATTGATGTGGTAATAATGGATCCACCAAGAGATGGATCAACTAAAGCATTTATTAATGCTGTAAAGTATTTAAATGCAAAAAAAGTAATTTATGTTTCATGTAATCCTGAGACATTAAAAAGAGATTTATATTTATTTTCAGAAAATGATTATATAGTACAAAGTATAACAGGAGTAGATATGTTTCCAAGAACAGTATCTATTGAAACAGTATGTTGTTTATCTCGTAAAAATTATGATAAATAAGTCGAATAAGTAATTATATTCAATATAATTAAAGAGTTAGTTCGGATTGTTTTCAATCGTTTGAATTAGCTCTTTTTTGTTTGATTGAAAAAGGTGATAATGATTTTATAAGTTCTATATGTTATAATCAAATAAATGAACTATAAGTATTATGTCATATAATTTATAACGATAGAGAAAAGTGGTAAGCATTATGTCTAAGATTTTAATGATTAAAGATAAGTTTTATATTTCATCTAATGATATAGGTTGGATGATTGAATGTAGACCGGTAACTGATAATGACTTCAAGATTGGAGATATATTATACGATGTAGATGCTACTGAGCTTTGTTTATTTGGCATTCCACATATAAATTATGGGGATGCAAAAAAGTTTTGTAACAAATTATTTAATGATATGTTGATATTAGCATTTAAATCTCAAAACAAGACTGAACATATTAAAGGAAGATTTTTGACAACTGAAGATGTTCCACATAAAGTTAGTTTTTTATATACTGCCAATCCGTTAGATTTTGAAATGCCTGATGAAGAATATTTTAATGAGTATGTAGCATCAAATAATACGTTTGATAAGATGCTATTTAGTTATGAAGAATTAGTTTATAACCATAAGTTAAAAATTGATAAGATTATTCCGGGAATTGCAATCTATAGAGGATGGATGTTAAAACCAGAACAGTATGAGGAATTATATGATCTCCTTTCTGAAAAAGGTATATATTTAATTAATTCAGTAAAAGATTATAAAAGATGTCATTTATTTCCTAATTGGTACAAATATCTTGAAGGCAAAACTTCTAACAGTTTATTCACTAAATCTAATGATATAGATGAAGCAGTAGAATTAGCTAAAAGATTTAACGGACCAATTATGATTAAAGATTATGTTAAATCTAGGAAGCATGAATGGAATGATGCATGTTATATTGAAGACCCCAAATCAGATAATGCAAGACAAGTAATAACTAATTTTGTTAAAAGACAAGCTGATACTTTTGTCGGTGGAATCGTTATAAGAGAATTTGTAGATTTAGTACAAATAGGTAATCATGAAATAAGTAAGATGCCAATTTATGAAGAATATAGATTTTTTGTACTAGGCGGAAATATAATTGCGATTATTGCGTATTGGGGTAATTCAGTAGATAAATTAGGAAAAGATGATATGAAATTCATAAATTCAATAATTGAATATATGGGAAGTAATTTTTATACAATTGATGTTGCAAGAAAAAAAACTGATAATAAACTTATTGTGATTGAAATTGGTGATGGACAAGTATCTGGTCTTCAAGAATTTAGTGAAGATGAGTTTTATGAATCAATAAATAAGATAATATATTGCGGTGATGAATGAAATGAAAGTATGTTGTTTTAGAAGAAATGAAATAATAGACGATATTTATAGTAGATATCCATCATTTTTTGAAAGGTCAGATGATTTATTAATACCAGAAAAGCCTATTGAAAGGTATTTATTAATAAAAAAACCAAATAAAAAGTTGGAAGAAGAACTAGATAAATATATTGAAACATTGGATAGAAATTCATTAGAAAAGGATTATATTATGAGAAAAGCATATAATAAATTCCTTAATTTAACAGACGAAGAAAAGAAATTATTAACTCTATTTCCTAATACTGAGATCCTATATGGCCCGTTTGGATATATTAGTAGCAGAAACGAAACTGTTTTATCTATGCCATTAGATTTTTGGATGGTATCTGAATTTGAAGATGAAGCAACCAAAATTGATACTCTTATGATAGGATATGTCCTTGATATAGATACTTCAGATGATTATTATATGGATTCCTTTATGTGGAATAAGGAAATGGTTCACAGTTGGTTTATGTATAGTTTATTGTTTAAGGAAACACCAATTAATATTCTAAAAAAGAATTATGCTAAGAAGAAAAATATTGTAATTCCAAAAGATTGTTCATTGGATGAACATAACAGATATTTTAACGAAATGTATGAAGATTTGTACAAAGGAATAGATAATGCAATAAAAGAGATTAAAAATAAAATAATGAATAAATCGTCAGCATTGAAGCTTTTTGACGCATTAAATATTGATGAGATATTACAAACAGAATGGATTAATATTCTAGATAAGTATTGTGAAGAGAATAAAATTGCTATACCTTATGAATGGCTTTTATTGGCCTATAAAGGTGGTATTGAGAAATTAGGATATGATATATCAAAACCTCTTTTAGAATATAATAGATATACCTATAATCTTGGAAGAATTATTAAATTGTTGCCAACTCAATTGTTTGATAATAGAGAATTTATGAAATTTGCTGTTCAAATAAATGGTGAAGCTATATCAAAAAGTAATTTGTACTTGAATGATGATGAAATTATAAGAATTGCAGTCAAAGAAACTGGAACAGCAATAACTTTTTTAGGCGAGAAGTATTATAAGGATGAAAATCTTATGTTGTTAGCTTTGAATAATTCATGGGGTGGAATTCTTTCCCATAGGAGAATTAGAAACTATTGGAAGAATAATATTAAATTTGCATATAAGGTTATAGATATTGATTATCAAGATTATAAATACTTTTCAGACAAAGTAAGAAATGATGAAAAGTTTTTGAAATATACAATAAGAAAAGCAGTAACACAAGATGGTGGCTTTTATCAATTATATGATTATTTTTCTAAAGAGAATAAAGCAAGAATTGATATTGTTTTTTATGCACTTAAAAAAGGATTATATGTTGACGTTGATTTATTAACAAGAGAATTACGAGATAATGATGAATTGGCCGAATATTATTATAAAAATGATTCTGGTTATATGTGGTGCTTTACAAAAAGAATACAGAAAAAATATAAAATTAAATAAATTTTTATTACTAAAGTAATAGCAGAAAGTGGCATTAATTTTTATTAGAAAACCACTTGCTTTATTGCTTATGTTAAATGAATTATATTCGATAGATAATAACTTGACTTATTTTTTAAAAAAACGCGAACGACTTTCTCACGTCGAGACAGTCTGTTTACTAAATCGTAGAAACGACTAAAAATAACAAAAAATAGGGTAAAAATAGGTGATTTTGACCGAAATAAGGTTGAAATCACCTTTTTCTTTTGAACAAATATGAAAACTTTCTTTTTCTTTATCAGAAAAAAGAGTGGGCATCGTAACCGAACCTGGTAAAAGTGGAAAGATGTTTGAATAGATGGAAAAAGAATAAAAATATAGTAAAATGGCTTAATACCAATATATATTGTTGCAGTAAAAGAAGTATCTTTTTGACTTGTTTAGTATTATGAGTTGATATGGTACTTGTGAATAGATGAAATTATAGAAAAAAAAAAATTTTTTAATAACATTTAAAGATGCATATTGATAAAATCATAAAAATTGAGGCAATTAAAAACAATAGAGTTTAACTTTAAAAATGACGCAAAGGACGGAGCAAAATATCAATTGACGCAAAAAGTGACACAATTTACTTGTATTAATGTGAAAATGTGATAAAATTAAACTGTGAGGTGAATAGATTTATGGATGATTTTAAACTCCCTGGTTCTTCATATTTAGAACTGATAAAGTTAATACGTGCTTATGGCTCAAAAAAAGCTGGTGTTCCATGCTCATTAGATGAAATATCGAAAAGTTGTGCTATGGATAAAACTCAAATTAGTAGAAATAATGGATTTTTTATTTCGATGAATCTGGTTTCAAAGGGGAAAAATAAGGCACCAACTGAGATATGTATTAAACTTGCTAAAGCATATTCTTTGAATATTGATGAGAAAATAGCAGAATGTTGGAGAGAAATAATCAGTACCAATGAATTTGTTATGAGCATGATTAATGTTATTTCAATTAAGACTAGTATGGATAAAGTTGAATTTATAAATCATATTATTTATTCTTCAGGCAATTCAAATTCTAATAATACTAGGGCAGGAGCATCTGCATTAATTGATATTATTAAAAACTCTGGATACTTAGAGGAGGATAACGATAAGATTTATATGGGTAGTTTTATGAATCAAGATGTTTCTCTTAAAGAGCTAGATGCTATTGATGAACCTATCAATTTAGTAGAGAAAAACGAAAATGATTCTGTTCAAATCAAATCATTTGATATTGATAAAAATAAAGCATTTATTCAGGAATATCTATGTTCTAATGGAGAAAAGGCAAAAATAATTATTCCGTTTGATGCCAATGAAGATGATTTGCTTTCCTTATATGATATGTTTAGAGTCATATTGAGGAGAAAGTATAAAATTACTAATGATAAGTTGGAGTAGTTTAAATGATTTTAGTATAATTATCACCTTAAATTGATAATAAGACAAAAAAATCGGGATATAAATCCCGACTCCCATGATTTCTCATGTTCTTGCAAAACAATTGTATCATGGGTGAGTCTTTTTGTCAAATTTAGTTTTTGACAAAGGAGGTACTTGCTTATGCAAATTAATATTTTTTTAGCATAATATTCTACTAATGTTTTGTTGAAATATTTAACATTAGGAGGATATAAATATGAATAGAAATAATATTGATACTAATGTTAGTAGAATTAGAAAAGGTTGTAAGGACAACTTTCATGCTTTTATGGTAAAAAGAGCTGAGTTTGATGGGTATTATGACATCCCATTCATACCTCAGAATATTAACTTAGATATTAATATGCTATTACCATATGATAAAACATATAAGCATATTTATGAACCAGGAGAGGTTGTACATTTTTATTTAGATGATCAAAAGTTTGATGGTCCTAAAGGAATATGGAATGGACTTTCAAATAATGAGAATTATAAACGTGGTTTTGATTTGTCTAGATTAGATGGTGCAACAGCAGTAATAACGCCAGATTTTTCGCTATATTTGGATATGCCAAGGGTAATGCAAATC
>JAEEGL012745342.1_pt1 | contig 13324 bp, 15 predicted proteins | sample 9134231 | NCBI WGS metagenome assembly JAEEGL01 (sample SAMN16246548, study PRJNA631951) | gut metagenome | biome: gut microbiome; feature: rumen; material: fiber-attached | host: Bos | place: Iran: Karaj | collected 2018-10 | reverse complement strand
GCGAACAAAGTCGCGGTACCACCTCATATTCGCCGCACCCTCACGGATAGCGGCCTCACGGGGTGCCATCACACCCCTGCGCGATAACGGGCGCACCCGACACACCTCTACTTGCTTTCACTTTCAAGGGGTTGCTCCGGGATGTATTCACCGCGTCCTCCCTCTCCCCCTTCCACCAGCCGGGGGCTCTCTTGTCAGGTTATGACGCGCTTACTTGTTCCCTTCCTCACAGTGTCAAATATGAAATTACAGGCGATATTATAGTTATTATTTTCCCGTTTGTCAACGGAATTATACCAGAGAGCTGCGATATTCCTCCGCCTGGCGCAGCAGTTCCTCGGCGCCGGAGAGCATGGTCTCGGTCACCAGACTCCCACCGGTGAGACGGGCCAGTTCAGAGCGCCGCTGCTGGCGGTCCAGCCGCGTCACCCGGGTATAGGTGCGGCCATCCCGCTCACCCTTTTCCACAGAAAAATGGGTGTCCGCCATGGCGGCAAGCTGTGGCAGATGGGTGACGCACAGCACCTGCTTGCGGCGGCTGATGCGGGCCATCTTTTCCGCCACCTTCTGGGCGGCGCGCCCGCTGACGCCGGTGTCCACCTCATCAAAGACCATGGTTCCCACCTGGTCCTGCTCGCTGAGCACGTTCTTCATGGCCAGCATAATGCGGGCCAGCTCGCCGCCGGAGGCGATCTTATGGATCGGCTTGAGCGCCTCGCCGGCGTTGGCGGACATGAGAAATTGTACGGCGTCCATGCCGTTCTCCGTCAGTTCGGTTTCGGTAAAGTCCACGGAAAATTGAATCTTGCCCATGTCCAGCTGTGAGAGCTCCGTGAGGATCTGAGCGGAAAGGGACTCGGCGGCCTCGCGGCGGGCCTGTGACAGCTTTTCCGCCTGCGTTCTGGCGTTCTTCTCCGCCTTGGCGCGGCGCCGTTCCAGATCGATCAGCGTGTCGTCGGCGTCGGTGATCTGATTCATTTCGGCGCGGCAGCGGTCCAGATAATCCAGCATATCCTCCACCGAGGGGCCGTACTTCTTCTTCAGCCGATAGAGCTGATCGAGCCTGCTCTCCACCTCATCCAGCTCGTTGGGGGAAAAGTCGAAGCTGTCACGGCGATCCCGGAGGGTGTCCGCCAGGTCGTAGATCTCGCTGTAAGCAGCGGAGAGACGCTCGTATAATGCGCCGTAGCTGTCGTCCAGATTGCGGATGGCTGAGATGGCACCTTGGGCCTGGCTCAGAAGGCTCAGCGCGCCGGAGCCGTTGTCGTCACCGCTGAGACAGAAATCCGCCTCGGAGACGGCGGAGATGAACTTTTCACTGTTGCGCAGAAAATTGCGGCGGGCCAGCAGCTCCTCTTCCTCCCCGCGCCGCAGCTCGGCCCGTTCCAGCTCGCTGATCTGATAGCGAAGGGTGTCCAGACGGCGAGCCTTTTCCGCCTCGTCCATCTGAAGGGCCTGGATTTGTCGGCGCAGATCGGAAAGCTGATGATAGGCCTCACGGTATGTATCCAGCAGAGGCTGGACGCGGCCGAAGCTGTCCAGGTACAGAATATGCTGCTCCTCGTCCAAAAGCTGCTGGCCGTCATGCTGGCCGTGGATATTCAGCAGGCTGGTACCCAGGGCGCGAAGCTGCGCCACGGTGGCGGGACGGCCGTTGATCCGGCAGATATTCCGTCCGTCACCATGTATCTCCCGCTGCAGGAGGAGCTCGTCACCGGAGTCAATGCCGCACTCCTGAGCGATGGCGGCGGGCACGTTGGAAAAGCAGGCACTGACAAAGGCCTTGTCACTGCCGGTGCGGATCAGATCGCGGGAGGTGCGCTGACCCAGCACCGCACTGAGTGAGTCGATGACGATGGACTTGCCGGCACCGGTTTCACCTGTCAGAGCGTTGAAGCCCGGCTCAAAGACGATATCCGCCTGCTCGATGATGGCGATATTCTCAATGTGAAGAAGGTTCAACATATGGCAACCTCCGCACAAACCGTTACTTTTCGTATTTTGCCGCTTCCTGTGCCATCTTGTTGTCCAGGATCTCGCAAAAGCTCTTCTTGGACAGGCGCACCAATTTGGTGCAATACTGAGACTGACTGACGCGAACCTGATCGCCGTTCTTCAAGGAAAAGGCCTTGCCGCCGTCAGCAGAAAGATAAACGAACTTTCTGTTAGCTTCCGCCGTAACCACTGTAATCACATGCTCGGGAGAGAGCACATAGGAAAACGCACGCGTGGAGTGAGCGCAAATGGGCGTCAGCAAAAGATTCCGTGCGGTAGGCTCCACGATTGGGCCGCCGGCCGCCATGGAATAACCCGTGGATCCGGTTGGTGTACTGATGACAACTCCATCTCCAGTGACACGGGTCAGCCGTCCCTCTTCCGTAAAGGTCTCAAGCCTTACAACCCTTGCGATGGAACCTTTGGAGATAACTGCATCGTTCAGCGCAATGGTATTGTAGATCTCACGGTCGCCGCGCAGGATCTTGACGTCCAGCATCATGCGAGACTCTACGTTAAACTTCCAGTCGCTGAGATCACGGAGGCGATCCAGCTCATGCGGCTCCAGTTCGGACATGAAACCCAGACTGCCCAGATTGATGCCCAGCACCGGTACGTCGTGGATAGCCACCGTTTTTGCGAGATGAAGAATCGTGCCGTCGCCGCCGAAGGCAATGAGCAGGTCTGCAGAGCTGATCTCATTCTCCAGGGGGGATACAGCGATATCCGGCATCTTCTTCTGCCCCTCAGGCTGGAACGGCAGACAGGTCACCGTTTCAATCCCGATGCTTTCCAGGATCTCCTTGGAGCGCTGGGCAACCCGCAAATCATTGTCGCGATAGGGATTGGGACACAAGATCACTCTTTTCATGGTCACATTCCTCTCTGTTACGTGAAAAATCATTCCGTCAGTTCCGCATGGGATGCAGAGACGATTGCGTTCAGATCCGGGATAACATCATCTTCCCCGGATTTACGGAGATAGCCGAGATACTCAATATTACCCTCGGGTCCCCGGATTGGAGAATACGTAATGCCAAGTACTGTAAAGTGATTTTCCTTTGCATGGCTCAGGAATCTTTCCAGCACCTCCCGGTGCACAGCGGGGTCGCGGACGACGCCCTTTTTCCCCACCTTTTCCCGTCCGGCTTCAAACTGAGGCTTGATAAGACAGGCGATTTCACCGCCGTCTCGCAGCAGTGCATAAAGAGCCGGAAAGATCAGCTTCAAGGAGATGAAGGAGACGTCAATGGAGGCAAAATCCAACGGATCCGGGATCTGCTCCCGAGTGAGGTATCGAGCGTTGGTGCGCTCCAGACAAACCACGCGTTCATCACTGCGGAGTTTCCAATCCAATTGCCCGTAACCAACGTCCACGGCGTAAACCTTTTGGGCGCCATTTTGCAGCATACAATCCGTAAATCCACCGGTGGAAGCACCGATATCTGCACAGATCTTGCCGTCAAGCGTTATGGGCCAGGTCTTCATGGCTTTTTCCAATTTCCAACCGCCGCGGCTGACATATGGCATGACGTGGCCACGCACCTCGATTTCCGACTCGTTTGGAATGGACGTGCCGGGTTTGTCCACCCGCTGTCCATTCACGAAAACGCTTCCGGCCATGATGACAGCCTGTGCTTTTTGACGGCTGGTGAAATAGCCTCGGTCAACCAGAAGAACATCCAGTCTGGTCTTGCCACTCATGAAAGAGCCTCCTCAATATCAGCTGCAACGGCCGCAGCATTCAGGCGATACTGTTCATATAACTGCTCCACAGTGCCTTGGTCAGGCACGTGATCACCGAGATTGCGCAGAATCATGCGCTGCGGTGCGCATCCACGCCGCGCAAGGAGTGCTGCGATGTGCTCACCCACGCTGGCAGAAGCGACACAGTCCTCCAGCACAAAGGTACAGGGGATTCCATGCAGCATCCCAATCAGTTCCTCCTCCGGCAGCGGCGTGATCCGGTTCAGCTTGATAACAGAGAGATGTATCCCCTTCTTCTGCAGCATCTCGGAAGCCGAGATCGCTTCATTTACATGGATACCATATGTAACGATAGCCGCATCGTTGCCGCGGGACAGGATAGTCGCGCCCGATCCACTCTCAGCATTTTCAACATATGCGCCCTCGCCGCCGCGGGGATAGCGGATAGCCACCGGCCCCTTGCACTCATAGATCGCCTCGTGCAGCATGGTACGAAGCTCAGCAAAGCTGGACGGACACAGCACCGTCATTCCGGGAATTTGGGCCAGATATCCCGGATCGAAACAGCCGTGGTGTGTCTCGCCGTCTGCGCCGACAAGTCCGGCACGATCGACGGCAAATACCACATGAAGGCCAAGGAGGGAAACATCGTGCAGCAATTGATCATAACTCCGCTGCAAAAATGTGGAATACACTGCGCAGACCGGGATCATCCCCTGGCTTGCCAGGCCTGCGGCCATGGCTGCGGCATGGCCCTCAGCAATACCTACGTCAAAAAAGCGATCAGGTAATTCGTCCGCAAAACCAGTCAAGCCTGTGCCGTCCCGCATAGCAGCGGTAATGGCGCAGATCCGATGATCCCGCTTTGCAAGTTCCAGCAGTTCTCTGCCGAACACCCCGCTAAAGCTGGGGGAGCCGCTTTTTGCCATTTTACCGGTCAAGGGGTCAAAGGGGCCGACGCCGTGGAAAATACCCGGTTCCTGCTCAGCAGGGGCGTACCCCTTTCCCTTCACCGTCTCCACATGGAGAAGGACCGGTCCTTTCATCTCCTTTGCCTCAGCCAGAAGGTTGATAAGCTGCTCTACGTCGTGGCCATCCACAGGACCGAGGTAGGAAAAACCCATGTTCTCAAAAAACGTACTGTCCGGAAGCAGAGACTTCTTCAGCGTACTTTTGACAGAGTGACTGAATTGGTAGACCTTCTTGCCGACCAGGCTGCCGCCCATAGCCTTGCGGTAACGTTTTTTCAGCGCATAATACTCAGGTGAGTTGCGCAGACGCGTGAGATAGCCGGAAAGGCCGCCCACATTGCGGCTGATGGACATACCGTTGTCATTGAGAATCACGATCATTTTCTCGCCGGAAGCGCCTGCGTCGTTCAGTCCCTCCAGACTCATGCCGCCGGTGAGGGCGCCATCGCCGATCAGGGCGAGGACGTGATAATCCTCATGCTGAAGCGTTCTGGCGCGAGCCATACCCAGCGCAACAGAGATGGAATTCGAGGCGTGTCCTGCCACGAAGGCATCATGGGCACTCTCACGAGGTTTGGGAAAGCCGGAAATCCCATTCATTTGGCGCAGTGTGGAAAACGCCTCCCGGCGGCCAGTCAGGATCTTGTGGATGTAGCACTGGTGGCCCACATCAAACACAAGACGGTCGCGGGAGGTGTCAAAAACGCGATGAATGGCAACAGTAAGCTCCACGACGCCAAGATTGGACGCCAAATGTCCGCCGGTGCGGGACACCTGGTCAACAAGAAACGTCCGCAACTCCTCACAAAGCTGCGGCAGCGCCTCTACATTCATTTTTTTCAAATCCGACGGGTCATGGATCTGTTCCAGATACAATAGGATTCGCCTCGTTTCAGCGATAGATATGAAGTGCGTGAAGGATTCGCGCCACGCGGTGCACCACGTTGGTGCAGTCATCGATGGCAATATTCTTGCCAATGGCCTTTCCGCCTATGGTTGCGCCGGAGATCAGCGCCGTGATCCCAATGGACAAGAGTACAGAGGTGGTAGACAGGCTGCGCTGCAGCTGGGTCACAATCACGGCGGCAGTGGTGCCGCTGACGATGCCGCAGATATCGCCCACAACGTCATTGCAGAAGGAACTGACGCGGTTTGCGTTGTTGAGAAGTTTGATGGCCTCCCTGCCGCCCTTTTCCTTGTGGGCGGCCATGGAGTGGAACGGCCTGGGATCTGCGGCTGTAACAGCTACGCCGATCATATCGAACACGATGCCAAGCAGAATGAAAAACAGCAGCACCAGGACCGCCACGATATAGCCGGCCCCGGAAAGCGCTTCACTGGACAGGAAACTCAACAGAGCCGACAACGTAACAGACATGAGAAAAACGTGGAAAATCCAACGGCTTCCACCTGTTTTTTTCTTGCTCTTGTCTTTCTCTTTTTCTTTGTCGCGCAAGGCAGCAATCCCTCACTCATAGGTAAAATGAAACTGAACAGGGCGGCTCCGAAGGTAAATCTTACGGCTTAGGTACGGGTTGGCTTTCCCCGCAGCACACCTCTCGTCGCCGATCAGGCGGTTTCCCTTTCAGTGCTGCGCCGCGTTGTTACCGGTACGCGATACCCGACTGCCACTTAGTCCGCACTGCAATCCCTCCGGCGCCCCATCAGGACAGCCTAGGTGATTTCCACAGCAGTCAAACCGTTTCTTATCCTCTTTTGCAGACTGGGTTTCAAGGGAATATCACGTTGTCCCTGGCCGGGGAGTCCGTGCATCAGCTCCCCTATCCACCCAGCCCACGCAAGGCAGGCTACTCTGCACACAGCGTTCGAGCGGCACGCGCCGCTTTATCACCGCATTGCAGGTTCCAATCATCTGCTTCGTACACAGGTCGCTTTACCACGGGGGGAGTACGCCCGTGCACAACAGCAGGTCTCCACAGAGGCAGGGTCGGGTCCTCCATGCCATTGGGGGGCGCCCTACATCCGCAGGCTGCAGCAAATTGCCGCGCCTCCCTCCAGCATCCACCCCAAACTGGGCGTAAGAAGCAGACACCAGAGGTTTCACAGTTGTGCCCTTTAAGGGATTTTTAGGCCCCTCTTAGGAAACGGCAGATCTGACTAGGATACTGCGCCGCTGTTCAGCAATTATATAGTATATCATATTGATTTCAAATTGACAACTGTCTTTCTGCGCCAGATTTGCATAGGAAAAAGCCGCGCGGAACAGAATTCACCGCGCGGCTCGAATGATCGTCTCTTATTTGTCACGCTGAAGCAGGCGATCCGCCAGTTCCAGCAGGAAGGTCCGGTCGCCCCAGGCTGATACGGCCTGCTTGGCGCGGGCCGTACAGCGGGCAACCTCCTCGCGGCAGCCATCCAGACCCTTGAGGTCCACGTAGGTGACCTTGCCGGCCTCGCGGTCTGATCCAACAGGTTTTCCGAATACGGCTTCGTCACCGGTTACGTCCAGAATATCATCCCGAATCTGAAAAGCGAGTCCCAATTGCGAGGCGTACTCCAGGGCCTGGAGCCGCATCGTGGGCGGCATCTTTGCCGCCACGCATCCGAGTTCCGCTGCGGCGGTGATCATAACGCCGGTCTTGAGACGGTCAAGCTCCCGTCTCCCGGCCTCATCCCGCACATCGCAGACGGAATCCAGCACCTGGCCCGCGACCATGCCATCGGCTCCGCAGGCACGCGCAAGCACCTGGATCGCCTCCAGACGGTTTTCCGCAGACATCATGGGAGCCTGGGCAATCATGCGGAACGCTTCCGGCTGAAGAGCATCGCCTGCCAGCAGCGCCAGCGTCTCGCCGTAAACCTTATGATTTGTGGGCTTTCCCCGGCGAAGATCATCATCATCCATGCAGGGCAGGTCATCATGGATCAGACTGTAATTATGGATCATCTCCAGGGCGCAGGCGTATGGCAAGGCGAGATGCCAATCCATACCGCCCACCCGTGCAAATTCCAGCGTCAGCACAGGACGGATTCGCTTTCCGCCTGAAAGCAGACTGTATCGAATGGACTCGTAAAGCTTTCCATAGGGCTTATCTGCCGTGAAAAGCCGGTCCAGATATTTCTCAACGGCATCCAGATAGCCGTTATACCGCGTTTGAAAGTCCATGGTCATTCCTCCGTCAGAAAGTCGTTCTCCACCGGGGCGCCATCGCTGCCTTTCATCAGCTTGACCACCTGCTGCTCCGCCTGATCCAGCTCTCTGCGGCAGGCAGAAACAAGGCCCGTCCCCTCCTCAAAAAGACGGAGAGAATCGCTCAAAGGCGCCTCGCCTTTCTCCAGCTTGCTGACAATCTCATCCAGGCGGCGCATTTTTTCTTCAAAGCTCTTCTGATCTTCCATTGTCAGTTCCTCCTATTCCACCGTTTCTACCTTACAGCCCAGACTGCCGTGGGCAAGCTGCAACCGGATCCGTTCACCGGGCAACACCTGGCTGCTGTCAAGCAGGATACCACCGTTTTCACGCTGCGCCAGAGAGTACCCGCGCCCCAAAACCTTCAGCGGACTGAGAGCATCCAGAGAAGCTGTCAGACGGGTGAACCGGCGCATTTCCGTGTCAACGCGCTCTTTCGCCGTCATGGCCAGTTTCTGATGCACAAAGTCCAGTTGAAGACGCCTGTCCTGCAGGAAAGCCATCGGATCGGTCAAGACACGCTTATTCTCCAGTTCCGAGAGCCGTTTGTCCTGCCGATCCAGCAGGTTCAGCATACTGTTTGTCATGCTTCCCTCCGCTCCCTGCAAATACCGCAGCAGCTCCGTCATATCGGGCACGGCGATCTCTGCAGCGTTGGAGGGCGTGGATGCCCGGCGGTCAGCCACGAAATCGGCGATCGTCACATCCGGCTCATGACCGACAGCCGAGATCACCGGGATCTCCGACTCATAGATCGCCCTGGCCACTCGCTCATCATTGAACGCCCAAAGATCCTCCAGGGAGCCGCCTCCACGCCCCGTGATCAGCACGTCTGCCAGCCGCCAGCGGTTGGCATACCGAATGGCGCCGACAATCTCCGGAGGGGCCTCCACCCCTTGTACCCGGACAGGCAGCAGCAGCACCTTGGCAATGGGGTAGCGCCTCCGCAGAATGCGGATCATATCGTGAACCGCCGCGCCGGCTGAGGATGTGACAATGGCAATGCGCCTTGGATAAGGCGGCAGCGGCTTCTTATGGCTCTCGTCAAAGAGGCCCTCCTGATAGAGCTTTTCCTTCAGCTGCTCAAAGGCGACGTGGAGATCACCCACGCCGTCCGGCGTCAGTGAGCCGCAGTATAGCTGGTAGGCTCCATCGCGGGGAAAGACACTGATACGGCCGAAGGCAATCACCTTCATGCCATGCTCGGGACGAAAACGCAGCTTCACGGCAGAACTCTTGAACATGACGCAGCGCAGAGAGCTCTCCGCGTCCTTCAGCGTAAAGTAGTGATGGCCGGAGGGATATATTTTATAGTTTGACAGCTCGCCGCGGATATATACACCGCTCAGCTGCGGCACACCATCGATCACATTTTTTATAAGTCCGTTGATTTGAGAGACGCTGTAAACCGTCTGATCCACGCCTTTCACCTCCTGAAAACCGGGAAACAGGCAGAGCATACCGCTCTGCCTGCTGCTTATTCCTTCACTTCCTGCCGTGCAAAGCTGCCCAGGATCCCGTTGATGAAGCGGACCGTATCCGGCTCCTCATACTTCTTGGCGATCTCCACAGCCTCGTTGATGGCAACACCGGCTGGAATATCCGGCATATAGAGGATCTCGAACATTGCCACACGCATGATGGCGGAGGCAACCAAAGAGATGCGGTCGAACCGCCAGCCCTTGGCATAATTCTCAATGTAACCGTCCAGCTCCGCCGCGTGCTCGGCAACGCCGGAAACCAAGCGGCGAATATAATCCTCCTGCTTGGCGTTTGGCATGTCGTCATAGAGTCCGCACTCCGGCGACAGGTCGGCAAAATTCTCTGCCGACAGGCGCTGATCCAGGAAATCCTGCAGGCTCAGGTCTGTAAAGCTCAGCTCGTAGGCCAGATGGGTGGCAATCTCGCGTGCCGTATTGCGTGTCATAGGTGGTTATCCTCTTTCTTATCTCTCAGTTGAAGCTGATGCCGCCCACGTGGACATTAACCGTGTTGACACGGAAGCCTGTGGTACTCTCCAGCGTGGAACGTACCGCCTGCTGGACTTTGGTGGCAACGTCGGAAATGCCGCAGCCGTAACGGATCATCAGGAAGAGATTGACGATCAGCGCATCCCCGTCCATATCCACACGGACACCCTTGGCCGTCAGTTTTTTGCCGCCCAGAATGTCAGACACGTTTCCGTTCATCAGGCCGCCGACACCGTCCACCTCCAGCGCGGTGGCGGTGGTGAGATTGGCCACAACCTCTTCAGCGATCTGGATATTGCCAAGCTCCTCCTGGCGAACCATATATTCTCTGTTCTCAGCCATGGTAAGAATATCTCCTAACTGTCAAAATCTGCTCTGCTCACAGTTATAGACATTATACCATTTCATGCCGAAAAATACAACTGTTAATTTGACTCAACGATTTTGATCTGGTCAGGGGTGTAATTGGTCTCGCTGATGACGATATCCTTGATGCGTGCCACATCTGCCGTATCCAGTCCATCCGGCGCGGAGACAACCACGCTGATGGAATCCTCGCCCATAAATGCCACACAATCAGCGTAGCCCTTTGCCGTGACAAGGCTTTCGATCTGAGATTCCGCAACCGTATAGGCGGCCAGAACCTGCAGCGCCTGAGATGCCTCGTTGAGCGTTTTCTCATCTGCGTTCTCATCCACTTCCGCCTGCTGCAGCATGCTGATGGCGCTGTCGCGGGCCTGCTTTCTGCTCAGACGCGCCGTGGCAAAATAATCATTCTCTGCCGGTGAGGCGGTCTCCTGTGCCGAGTCAGCGCTGTTAAGCTGTTGTTCCCCGTTGACAAGGGTCGACTCTCCCAGCACTTTGCTGCTCTCCCCTACGCCCGCGGAATAGCGCCAGTTCAAATACACCGCTGCAGCCACCATAACCAGTACGCTGGCAATTACCGCTCTTTTTCTCCATACGCTTTTCATGAAATGTACCTCCTATGACTGTTTCCATTTGACAATCGTGATCTTATCCGCACTCAATCCGGTGAGTGCGGAAACCGCTTCGGTGATCGCCAGACGCACAGCGCTGTTCCCAGCCCCCTGGCAGACAACAACTGCGCCTCGAAAAACGGGATACACCTGTTTTGTGACGATCACCTCCTGATACCCACTGCCGCGATTCAGCGTCACGGTCTCCTGTCGGTCGCGTCCGTCGCTTGATCCGCCGCCCCGGCTTCGATCAACGTCAGAGGCAAGCTGCAGCTGCGGACCCGATGCCAACGTCAGCATGATGCGCAGCTTTCCAACCCCGTCAATCTGGCCGAGGACTGCCTCCATCCTTTTCTCTGTCTCCTCCAGAGAGAAGGCTTCCTCCACGTTCAGAGACGTTGTCTGCTGTTTGGACGCACTTTTCCGGGTGGTTGGGATCAGCATCAGCATCACACCAAGCAGAACGATCAGCACAACATATTTGTATTTTTTCCAGAGTTCAGAATATTTGATGACCTGCATGACCTACCTCTCCTGCCAAAACTGACGTTCCATGGGGATACCCAGCTCCCGTGTGATGCAGTCCGCCAGTTCCTGCTGCAGAGGAACGTCCATGGTCACCGCATCCGGAAACGGGATTCCATCGTCCAGATATGTGCTTACCACAGGATGACAAATGATCCCCAGTTCATTTCCTTTGTCCGAAATATATGCGGCAGTCCGCTCGGCTATGATTGCCCGCGTCCTGTCCAGGTTCTCCTGCTGATATCCGTCGATCATGCGCTGGATCTCCCGGGCGCAGTCGTTGTAGTCCAGATCCCAGCCCGGATCCAGTTGACCAAAAGGACCCAAAAAGGCAAGCAGCAATACAAGGCCGCCGGAAAGGCGCGCAACCGTTCGCACCTTCCCTGCAGGGATCAAGTGATATACTATTGTCAGAAGCAAAGCTGAGGCAATGATTCCCAGCAGCCAGCTGCGAAACAGTTCCATTACGTCACCACCACCGAAACAGACGATGCCACAGAGATCAGAAGCAGCAGCGCACACGCGCCAACCATTCCCAGAACAAGGCCAAACGCCGAGCCAAGGGCGTCTATCAGCTCGATCAGCGGTTTGGAGCCCATTGCAGACGCCAGGATCGCTGTCAGCTTATAGAGCAGATACTGGACCGCGAGATGCAAAAACGGCATCAGGCAAATGGCAAGAACGCCAAGCATCCCGAATACACCAATGGCACCTTTGATCACTCCGGCGCCTGCCAGAATGCTGTCTGTGGCGTCAGAGATAATGCCGCCCACCACCGGGACTGCGGTGGAGATAGCCGATTTTGTCAGACGGACAGCCGTGGCGTCAGCCGCTTTACCGACCGCTCCGCTCAAGGAGAGAAATGCGGTAAAAAGCAGCAGCAGTGTGGCGAGTCCCCAGGTGACAAACTTACCGATTCCGTCCTGGAGCCTTTTCAGGTCCTGCTCCGGCATCATCGCGTCGGCAACGGAAATTGCGATGAAGAAATAGACGACAGGTACCAGAACCCTGCGGATTACCGTCATCAGCGCATTCACGAAGAGCACCGTAACGACTTGCCGGGTACTGGCGGTCACAGCGCCTCCTCCGGCAGCCACCGCTGCAGCCAGTGTCGGCAGGAGCGACTTGGCGAAGACGTCCAGCTGCTCCAATGCCTCAATCCCCATCCCCATGAGAGAGCGCAGGCTACCCACGGAAACAATCGTGATGACAAGTGCCCCCGCCGCAGGGACAATGTCCGGCCCTTGCGTGTCGGCTGCGCGGTGAAGGTCATCCATGACACCGCAGAGGAGTACGACGCCCAGCAGCAGCACAAGACCTTTGACGTTGTCGCGGACAAGCGTGAGCACGCACTCTTTTGCCGTGCGCCACAGCTGTTCGATCCCTTGCAGGAACGTGCCGTGATCATAAGTCTCCTCACCCATTCCATCCAATATCTGTTCCGCCTCGCCGGGTAACGCTTCCATCAGTTCGTCCGGCACCGACGAGGCCAGGACTGGTACGACGGAACAGGAAACCAGCAGGATGACTAAAATTGCTACTCGAATCATTCTCATATCATCGATTGCAGCATTTCCCAAACGGCCCGCAACAGTGGGATTGACACCAGAATTGCGCCAAATGAGCCTCCCATCTCCACCAGAGACGCCATGGCGGTCTGCCCCGCGTCCCGGCAAAGATCTCCTCCCACCCGGCAAATCAGTGCGATTCCCAGCGTTTTCAGCAGCGGTGCAAAAATGTCCTCTGACATGCCGCTCCAGACCATCATCTGGTTCAGCAGTTCAACGATCTCCCGGATGGGAACCATCAAGGCCAGAAGTACAACGACACAGACGGACAGCGTCAGCACGAGCCCCATTTCCGGACTGCTCTTTTTTACAAATACGGCAAGTACCGCGCTGACGACACAGACAGCCGTCAGACGAATGATCGTCTCCATGGCTACAGGCTGAATAGCGCCTTGACCAGGTCAAAGAGGTCGCTGATCTTTTGCAGCAGAATCATCATTACTACCACCAATCCGGCCAG
>JAEEGL011240796.1_pt1 | contig 13324 bp, 8 predicted proteins | sample 9134231 | NCBI WGS metagenome assembly JAEEGL01 (sample SAMN16246548, study PRJNA631951) | gut metagenome | biome: gut microbiome; feature: rumen; material: fiber-attached | host: Bos | place: Iran: Karaj | collected 2018-10 | reverse complement strand
GCCCACGGCTAGAAGGGGCGGTTGCGCATGGAGTTCTATATCACTCCCTTCGACTATGCCAGTCCAGAAGGTCCCGCCAAGTCAGTGGAAAGCCCGCTCTATGAAAACGAGAAGATTTGCCTCGCTGGGGCGGTCATCTACTACGATGGACAGGAGCAGAACAACGGCTTCTGGAATCTGTCGAAACATCACACGGTGTATGGCAACGCCTCCATGCAGCGCCTGTTCACCCTGATGCCCCTGGAGCCACAGTTCCGTAAAGCCGTCGAGTGCGACTGGACCTTCAACGTCGTGCCCGGCACGCGTACTGTCAGCTTCCGCGACCAGAGCTACGGCCCCATTACCTCCTGGCACTGGGATTTCGGCGACGGCACCACCTCAACCGAGCAGAACCCCATTCACACCTACAGCCGCGACTTCGCCCCCTACGTAGTCACCCTTACCGTCGACGGCCCCAAAGGCAGCGCCCGCTGCTGCCCGGTATGGGAGGTTTGCGTGCGCGATTTGTTACATCCTTCACAGACGCCGTATGATTAAGAGATTGATGTTTTCCGCCTGCTGCATAATCTGGAGCATTGCTGCCTGCGCCCAGGGCATCGGCTATACAGACCATATCAGTTCGGCCGACGGTCTGTCGAACGACTTCGTCATCGCACTGGCCATCGACGGGCAGGAGCACTTGTGGGTGGCAACAGAGGCCGGTGTCAACAGAATAGCAGGAAGGGTATGCCAGCCACTGACGGCAACACAGCTGACGGGACGCATCACATCCCTCTACTGGCACGAGGAGTCTGACTGTATGCTGATTGGTTCAGAGCAATGGCTGACGGTGTATAACGAAAAGAACGGGCAGATGCGCCATCTGAACGGCAGGGACGGGCTGGTGATGTCGAGCATTGACAACATTGCCCGGGCTGCCGACGGTGGGGTATGGCTCGTATATGGCGACGGACAGATACAGCACCTGGACTGCACAACACTGACAACAAGAAGCCTGAAGATCGACCAGCCCCACGCCAACCGCTGCGCCTTGGACGACGGGCAGGGACACCTGTACATTGGGCACAGCCAGTATGGCATGACGGTGGTGAACATCAGCGACGGCTCGGCACGCAACTTTCAGCAGCAGAAGAATGACCCGAACGGGCTTCCGGGCAATAATGTGCGATGCATCTATCAGGACAGCAACAAGCAGATATGGGTGGGAACCGACACAGGACTCGCCCGTTTTCTTCCCGAAAAGGGCACCTTTACGAAGGTGACCGACGCAGCCGATGGCTTCGATGACAATGTCTATGACATTCTCCAGATGAACGACGGGAGACTGTGGGTAGCCACTGACATTGGCGGCGTCAAGATAGTAGACAACGACCGCTACGACAACGCTCCGCTCAGGCTCTCGTCGCTTAATACGCGATGCCTCGCCAAGGACAGCTACGGAAACGTCTGGGTGGGAAACCATAGTGCAGGCATCGACTTCATCAGCGATAACAAGGAGTACTTCCATCTTCTGGACTACACCAACACTGAGGGCAGACGGCCTTCAGTGAGCGCCATTGCCGACGATACGGGACAGGGCTTCTGGATGGCCAGCGAGAACGAACTGGCGTGGTGGCTGAACGGAGACATCAAGGGGCGGTGGAGCTTCATGGGGCTGATGCGACGGAGATATGCCTTTCCCAGGTGCATGATGGCTGACCGTCAGGGCGGTGTATGGATAGGTATAGACGACCAAGGCGTGTACCGCTTTGACAAGCAGCAGCAACGCTTTGCGCACATCGCCCTCAGTCCCGAGGGCAGCGACATTCACTGTTTTGCCGAAGATGCCGATGGACGCATTTGGATAGGAGCTGAGTCAGGGGTCTATCAGTATCACAACGGCAAGACCGAGAGACAGGACTACGTGAGCCAAACCATTCATGCACCGGCCACCTGCATGATGGAGACGGCACCGCAACAGCTGTTCGTGGCCACACTGGGCGACGGCATCTACTCGATAGACCTTCAGCACCGCCAAAGCAGACGACTGAGCGTCAGAGAGGGGTTGCCCTCCAGCAAAATCAATCACGCCATCAGTGACGCTCAGGGCGGGCTATGGCTGGCCACCGACAACGGGCTGGTACACGTGGCCCATCCTGCCAGCCTGACAGGCATCAGTGTGTATGACAAGGAACACGGACTGAACGACGTCCACATTAGGGCACTGCAACAGGATGCCAACGGCCGCATCTGGATGAGCACGTATTCGGGCGTGTCTTATCTGGTAAAGGAAACGGGGCGTTGCTACAACTATAACCAGCACGACACCCGGCTGTCAGGCGCCTTTGCCAGCGGAGCCGTGACAATGGACGGCAACGGCACCATCTATTTTGGCTCGACGGGAGGTGTCATCAATTTCAACCCGCAACAGATGGGGAACAGCAGCCAGCTGTCGGAGATACAGATTACGACCTGCGAGGCTTTCAACCCCGTGGGCAGCAACACCGAGATACAGCTGCTCACGCCTGATGAGAGGGGACGGGTGACCACTACCTACCGACAGAACACCATTAGGATGACATTCGCCATGAGCAACTTTGCACAAAACGCGGCTGTGGACTATGCGTATATGATGAAGGGCATGGACGGCAAATGGTATGACATAGGCAACGACCACGACGTGGTGTTCCGGGGACTGCAGCCTGGCGAATACACATTCATTCTGAGAGCAAAGCTGAGAAACCAGGACTGGGAGCAGGCCAACGACACACGGCTCACCATCGTCATCACACCCCCATTCTGGCGCACATGGTGGGCTTACATGCTTTACGTCCTTCTGACGCTTGCCGTCATCAGTTTTGTCGTTCGCTCTTACAAGCGCAAGCTGACACTGCGCAATGCCCTCGAACTGGAAAGGCGCGAGAGTCAGCAGAAACAGGATATGAACGAAGAACGGCTGCGATTCTTTACCAACATCACCCATGAGCTGCGCACACCGCTGACACTCATCCTCGGACCCATCGACGACCTGATGGAAGACCGCGACCTGACGCAGCAGAGCCGCCAACGCGTGGCACTGATCAAGAAGAATGCCGAGCGGCTTAGAAACCTCATCAATGAAATACTGGAGTTCCGGAAGACAGAAACGCAGAACCGGCGGTTGACGGTGGCGCGTGGCAACATAGGGCAGTTTGTGCGTGAGACCTGTCTCAACTACAAAGAGCTGAACCACAATCCCAAGGTGCAGTTCGTTTGCCGTATCGCCGAGGGGTTGCCCATGATATGGTTCGACTCGGAAATCATCACAACGGTCTTGAACAACCTGCTCTCGAACGCCATGAAATATACGGACGAGGGCAGCATCACCACGACCGTAGAGGCCGTTGACGGCACGCTGCGCATCGCGGTTGCCGACACGGGCTATGGCATCGCCCCAGAGGCTCTGCCCCACGTGTTTGAACGTTACTTTCAAGCTAAAGGCAGCCATCAGGCATCGGGCACAGGCATCGGTTTGGCACTCGTCAAATCGTTGGCCGAACTGCATGAAGGAAGCATCAGCGTGGAGAGTCGCAAGGGGGCAGGTAGCTGCTTCACGTTTTCAATAGCTATCGACAACACTTATCCTCATGCACTGCATAAGGAGGACAGTGAAGAGCCGTCAGTGAAGAGCGATGGATTAGCTGACACAGAAGAAGAGCAGGCAGACAACAAAGAAGAGATGCGACCCCAGCTGTTAGTCGTAGAAGACAACGCTGACATCCGCCAATATATTACCGACACCTTCAGCGACGACTTCCGCATTCTACAGGCAGAAAACGGAGAGGAGGGGGTAAAAATGGCAGAAGAACACACCCCCGACATCATCGTGAGCGATATTATGATGCCCCAGAAGAACGGCATAGAACTGACACGCCAGCTGAAGAGCGACATCCGCACCAGCCATATCCCCATCATCCTGCTGACGGCCAAGACAACCGACGACGACAAGGAAGAAGGCTATGACAGCGGAGCTGATTCGTACCTGACAAAGCCGTTCACTGCCAAACTGCTGGCCAGCCGCATCAGAAATCTGCTCACTGCCCGGCGACGACAGGCTGAGATGATTGCCAACGGCGACATCTCGCTTAAACTGCGCTCACTTGCAGGGACGCAAGCACTCAAACTCCGCTCGCTTGCTACCGAAGGGACACAAGCGCCCGCAGCACCCAATCCCCCGCAGCTGAGCCCTCTGGATCAGGAATTCATCGAGCGCCTGAACGGGGTAATCGAAGACCATATTATGCAGGCAGACATCGACATGGCCTTCGTCACCGACAAGATGGCCATGAGCCACAGTACCTTCTATCGCAAGGTGAAAGCCCTCACGGGCATGACAGCCACCGAATATGTCCGCAAACGACGGCTCCACCACTGTTATCAGCTGCTGGCAAGCGGCGACTACAATGTGAACCAGGCCGCCGTCATGACGGGCTTTAACCAGATGACCCATTTCCGTGAGACATTCAAGAAGGAGTTCGGCATCCTGCCGTCGGAAGTTAAAAGAGAAGTAACAAGTATAAAAATGAAGGGAAAAGCAGAAACCCCCAATAAAATCACTGCGAATTAAAACGAACTGAAATGATAAGAGTAATTGCCATTGACGACGAACCGCTGGCTCTGCAACAGTTAGCCACATACATTGGGAAAGTGCCGTTCCTGCAGTTAGTAGCACAGTGTGAGAGTGCCATCGAAGCCATCAACGTACTGAACAGTGAGACGGTTGACGCCATCTTCTGCGACATCAACATGCCCGATCTCAACGGTATGGACTTCGTCAAGTCGCTGGCCGTACCGCCGCTCATCGTCTTCACCACCGCCTACTCTGAATACGCCGTCGAAGGCTTCCGCGTCAATGCCGTCGACTACCTACTCAAACCCTTTGGCCTACAGGACTTCATGCGGGCGGCAAACCGTTTGAAAGAAAGGCTACGGGTTCTTGCTGGGGCAAGCGAACAAGTTCGAGCGGGCGAGCAAAGCTCAGGAATCAGCACGCCAGCAATGCGTCAGGAAAGCAACGCACCCGCCGCCGGCGGTTCTCCCGCCGACAATACCCTTTTCGTCAAGACCGACTACCGCGTCGTCAAGATTGCCATTCAGGACATCCGCTACGTCGAAGGCATGTCGGAATACCTGAAGCTGCACCTCGACGGCCAGCCCAAGCCCATCATCACCCTCCTGGCCATAAAAACGCTGGAAGAGCGCCTCCCCTCCAACTTCATGCGCATCCACCGCTCCTACATCGTCAACCTCGACAAAATCCAGGAGGTGAACAAGAACCGCATCATCCTCGACAACGACACCTACCTGCCCATCGGCGACAGTTACAAAGACCAGTTCAACCGCTACATCGAAACCAAGTTTATAGGCAAACAGTAAACAACTACAAAAAAGGGCTACTTCCACCATTCCGGCGGCAATATGATATTGAAAACCCTAATACCAAAATTAGGAAAATGCTCCGCCACGCATCCTAACAGGCTGATACTCAGAGAGATGACGGCGGAGTATTTTAAAGTCTTGGAAATGTTGGGGCAAAGTAATCTGCGACTTAAGTGGCAGGTATCTGGGTCTTTAGTCGCACGATTCTACGACTTAAGTGGTAGAATGCTGAAACTTAAGTCGCAGAATGGTTTGGCGGTTATTTCGATGGGGTCTATCGGCTTCTAAGATTCGGTTTAGAGGTGGGAAAAAGCAGTAGGTTTTTAGAGGTATTTTCGTAGGGTAATCCTTTGAATACGGAGGATTTCATAGTATCTTTGCAGCACAAAAATGATGAATACTATGAGCATATTTGATTTCTTTTCGAAACGGAAGCAGGACAACCTGCTCTTGGAACGACTTGAAAAAGTCGAGAATGAACTGAAGGGGGTAAAGGAGGCTAAGGCTGGTCATGCGTCGAAAGCTGATAACGCGTCGACGGCTGACCATGCGGATAAGGCTGACCATGCGCCGAAAGGTCACTACAAGGAGCGGCAGATGCAGATGCTGAAGCCCATTCACGACATGGCGGCGTTTGTGACGGAGAACTTCGAGTTCCGCCACAACATCGTGCGCGACCTTTATGAGTATCGGCGGAAAGGCAGCGAGGGGCCTTGGAAACTGATTGACAAGCGACAGCTGAACTCCATCAACTGCCACATTCAGGACGACGGCGAGATTTTCTGTCTCTCGAGCTACGTGCGGCAGCGTGTAGAGAGCGAACTGGCCGTCGACTATCACCCCGTGAGGACTTATCTTAATAAGGTTCGCGGGCAGTGGGACGGTCAGACGGACTACATCGCCGACTTCGCCCGTCGCATCAGCTCGTCGGACTATTGCCAGCGCATGGTCCGTATTTGGCTGCGGGCTGTGGTCACTCAGTGGCTTGGAGCCGACACGCAGCATGCCAACGCCGTGATGCTGCTACTCGTCAGTCAGCAGCAGGGACTGGGCAAGAGTACGCTCTTCACCTCGATGCTGCCGAGGGAGATTGCCGACTACTACACGGACGACTTCAAGATCAACGCCAAGGGCAATGCCTACCGTAAGATGGTGGAGTTTGCCATCGTGAGTCTCGACGAGTTTGAGAAGATAGGCTACCGTCAGATGCCTGAGCTGAAGTCGATGATGCAGACGCTGAAGCCCAGTTTCATCGGAGCCTACCAGAAGAGCTTCAACCAGCTGCCGCGCATCGCCTCGTTTGTGGGCACTACCAACGAGCGTCATGTGCTGACCGACCGGACGGGTTCGCGCCGTTTCCTGATTCTGGAGCCTGAAGGCATCATCAACGCGGAGGGCATCGACCACGACCAGCTCTATGCACAGGTGCTGTACGAGATTGAGGAACTGCGGCTGCCCCACTGGTTCTCGAAGGAGGACGAGGCTGAGATGGAACGTCAGAACAAGGACTACTATGTGCTGACCGACGTGGAGCGCCTGTTCCTACAGTATTTCACCGTTCCCGAGAATGAGGACGAGGGACAGTTCATGAGCGGGCCAGAGATTATGCGCGAGTTAGAGAAGCACTCACAGAAGACGATGGCGGGCGTGACGAAGAATGCCTTCGGACGCTCAATGACGCGACTCGGTGTGAAGCGTGTGGGACACCATGAAACGGACGGCTATCTGGTAAAGGCAGCATAGGGAACACCCAAAATGCTCCGCCATCATTCTACTGTTTTTCAGACGGTTAGACATGATGGCGGAGCATTCTTCTATTCTTCCGCTCGGCGCTTTGCGACGCTTCGCTTGCGAAGAATTTTTGAATTTTCCACTTCACTCCCATCCGTAGCGATAGTAGACGTAGGTGTTGCCTTGCTGCTTGCAGTAGTATTTTGAGAATTCCTCGCCCGTCAGCTCGTCGAGCCACTTCTTGGCACGATACTCCGTCAGGTTGAGACCGAACTGGAACTGCTGGCGGGTAATGGAATGATGCTCCTTGAGGTAGTTGTCAAGGAACTCGACAATCTGTTCGCGCGTGTAGGGATAATTCCTGCCGGCAACGCCGCGGCCTTTCGCGTTGCGGGTGGTGGTACTCTCCTTCAAGGCATTGATGAAGCTGGGGTCTGGCGTAAAGCTGACGCCCTGCACCTCCACGTCGTTGGCCGTGATTTTGTCGGGGTCGGTGAAGTGTGGCTTGACGGGGTTGCCGTCCTCGTCGTACTGAATCTTCAGCCCCACCTTCATCTGGAAGGTGCCAAGCCCGTCGATGCGGAAGCGTTTGTTGTTGTGCAGCTGCTCGATGATTTCGTCTTTCAGCACAACGAGCGACGCCATCATCGTCGTGGTGTTATAGGTGTTATGATACTTCAGATGAGCCAGGAAAGCCTTCTCGTTCATAGTGCCCTGCGGCATGTGACGCACCTGATAGGTGGTATTGCCATCTTCGTCAGGTTTGGGGTTGGGAAATATCCCGTATTCTATCTTGTCAATCATAGTTTCATTGATGATTCTTTAACGTATTTCCTATTCTTTGGTTCTATACCCTCAACGTCCAGGGTTCCTTGTCGCGCTTAATCTGCGCCAGCATCTTCTTGCGGGCAAAATTGTGCATTTTGACGCAGAAATAGATGAGGACGACGAAGCTCAAGCCACCGACGGCAGCATTGACGGTGCCGCTGAGGGCGAGGGCATCGTAGACGCCGTGAGCCAGTACGGGCACCAGAAGGATGCAGGCTGCCGTGCGAGGAGAATGGTCTACGAAATGGTAAACGGAATAATAGTAACCCATCAAGACGGCAAAGGCATAATGACCAGGGACGGCCAAGAGGGCACGTGCAATGGCGACACTCAGCCACTCGTCGCCATGAGCAACGACATAGCCCACATTCTCGATGGCAGCAAAGCCGAGACCGACGAAGACGGCATAGACGATACCGTCGACATGCTCGTCGAAATAGGGATTCTGACGAAGTAACAGCCACAGGGCCAGCAGTTTGAAGCCTTCTTCGGGCAAAGCGGCCACGAAGAACGCCTGTATGGTTGTGCCAACCAGCGTATGCGGATCACCTGCAAACAGGACGGAGTCAATCGCCATCTCCACCACAGCAACGGGTATACAGATAGCGAGGCCATATAACACAGCCCTGGCCAACTGGCCTGGCGGCTCGGGCTGAGGGTCTTTCCACCAGACATAGAAGCCAAGCAGGATGGCGGGCAAGAGGGCTGCTGCAAGAAGAAACAGAATGTTCATACCTTAATATCAAGGGTAAAGCGTGACCGTACCACCGTCGCTGGCGGCATATTTCCTGACCAGTTCCTGGATATAGCGAGCATTGGCCTCGACACGTTCGCGGTTGCCGTCGTAGCCGTTGATGAGCACTAACAGGTGACGCGTCGCAAGGGTCATCTTCGTCCGCTCATTGTCGCTGGTAGGGGTGCCTACCCCACCCTGCCGGTCGCGGTAGACGGGCAGTCCGGCGATGTTCAGCAGACCGCGCCCGATACCTTCGTAAGGCTCGCCCTCACGACCGACGCCCAAGGTCAGCGTGTCGCCCACCATCTTGTCGGCGTCGAAACCGCCAATGCTGTAGCCATAGGCGATGGAGGCGAGGTTCACCAAGTCGACCAGCGTGTCAATCTGGTAGAGTTCCTTGCCCTGCAGCATCCGCCGGATGAGCTGTTCGGAGGCCGGACGGTAGCGCGACGGATCCTTGCCACATTTCTTATATACGGCACGCGTGGCGGCAATCCCCGGCAGTGTCTTCAGCGACTCGGTGGTCAGCTGCTGCCTGAGGCGCTGTTCCAACTCATGTATCTCGTCCCAAAGTTCGGCGCAGTACGGCGTGTTCACCACCTGCGCCTCGACGGCAGCCCCCACGAACGTGGGACATACCTGCTCTATCTCCTGTGATACGATAATTTTCATTGTAACATTTCTAAAAATTCGTCCTCGGAAACGATGCGGATGCCGAGCTTCTCGGCTTTCTGGAGTTTCGAGGGGCCCATATTCTCACCAGCAAGGACAAACGACGTCTTGGCGCTGATAGAGCCGACGTTCTTGCCGCCGTTCTGCTCAATCATAAGCTTGTACTCGTCGCGGGAGTGGTGCTGGAAGACACCGCTGATGACAACCGACTGTCCTGCAAGCTTATCGCCCTGAGCCGCCGTCTGCTCCTGTGAGAGTTCGAACTGCAGACCATAGCCACGCAGACGCTCCACAATCTCGCGGTTCTGCTCGTTGTGGAAATAGCTGATGATGCTCTTGGCCATCACCTCGCCGATGCCTTCCACCTCCTGCAGTTCATCAAGACCGGCAGCCATCAGGGCATCCATCGACTTGAAGTGGCGGGCTAAGAGGCGGGCTGAGGTCTCGCCGACGAAACGGATGCCGAGGGCGAAGACGACGCGCTCGAAGGGCACATCCTTAGACTTCTGGATACTATTGACGATATTCTGGGCAGACTTGTTTCGAGAGCCGTCGCCGTTAATCTGCTGCACGTCAATCGTGTAGAGGTCGGCGATGTTCCGAATCAGTTTGCGACGATAGTAATCCTCGATAATCTCCGGTCCCAACCCAATGATATTCATGGCCTTACGAGCGACAAAATGCTCGATGCGCCCCTTGATCTGCGGTGGACAGCCAGCGTCGTTGGGGCAGTACCATGTTGCTGACGCTTGGTGAAGGGTGAAGGGTGAAGGGTGAGTGGAGTTCCCTTCACCAAATTTCACTAACGGCGTGCCGCACTCCGGACAGCGCTTGATGAACTGCACGGGCTGGGCGATGATGGGGCGCTGGTCGATGTCGACACCCACAATCTTCGGGATGATCTCACCACCCTTCTCGACATAGACGTGATCGCCGATATGCAGGTCGAAGGAACGGATAAAGTCCTCGTTGTTCAGCGTAGCACGACGGACGGTAGTACCTGCCAGCTGTACGGGCGCCATATTGGCAACGGGCGTGACGGCTCCCGTGCGGCCTACCTGATAGGTCACCTCCAAGAGTTCGGTGCAGGCACGCTCAGCCTTGAACTTATAGGCGATAGCCCAACGTGGCGACTTCGCCGTGAAACCTAAGGCGCGCTGCTGGCGCAGTGAGTTCACCTTGAGCACGATGCCGTCGGTGGCTACGGGCAGGTTCTTACGTTCGGTGTCCCAGTAGGCGATGAAATCCAGAATTTCATCCACGGTGCGTACTTTCTTCATGCCCTCGCTGATCTTGAAGCCCCACGATCGGGCTGCCTCCAAGTTCTCGTAATGCCCATCAGCGGGCAGTTCCTCGCCTAACAGATAATAAAGGTAGGCGTCGAGCTGACGGTTGGCGACGACACGCGAGTCAAGACTCTTGAGCGTGCCACTGGCGGCATTGCGCGGATTGGCAAACAGCGGTTCCTCGGCGGCCTCACGCTCACGGTTCAGCCGTTCGAACGACGCCCAGGGCATGAGGATTTCGCCACGAATCTCGAATTCGTGGGGGGGAAGGCCCCGGGTCTCCAACGGTATACTCTTGATGGTCTTCACGTTCTGCGTCACGTCGTCACCCTGCACACCGTCGCCACGGGTGACGGCCTGCGTGAGTCGCCCGTCGACGTAGGTCAACGAGATACTGAGGCCGTCGTACTTCATCTCGCAACAGACCTCAAAGGGTTCGCCCGCCAGGCCTTTCCGTACAGACTCGTACCAGTCGCGCACGTCCTGCTCGCTATAGGTATTGGCCAACGAGAGCATCGGATACTTATGGGTCACCTGACGGAACTCCGACTGCAGGTCGCTGCCCACGCGCTGGGTAGGAGAATTGGGGTCTGCCATCTCCGGATGGCGGACCTCCAAATCCTGCAGTTCGTGCATCAGCTGGTCGAAATCGTAGTCGCTGATCTCGGGCTGGTTCAACACGTAATACTTATAGTTGTGCTCATGCAGCTCGCGTCGCAACTGCTCAATACGCTGTTTCTCGTCCATGTGTTATCTGATAATCACTTTCTTGCCGTTCATGATATAAAGTCCCTTGCCAGGGTTTTCCACGCGACGTCCCTGGAGGTCGTAATAGGTATTATCGGTTGCCGCAGGCACTGAGCTGACGCCCTTGACAGCCGTCACGTCGTCTTTGCTCACACCGCCGTAGAAGTAGAGGCGGAAGTTGTCGAAGATTACCCAGTATTTGCTACCCATACTCGGACAGCGGATACCAAACTGCAGCTGGGCACCCTTCTTGGCCGCCGTCGTCAGCACCTTGTTCTCGTAGAGTCCCTTCTCGAAATAGGCGCTCGCCGCCTCCATATTGTCGGGCACGTACTTGCCATTCATGGTCTGCTCGCGGCCTACGCCCACCTTGCTGGTCTGCGCGTCGCGGGTGATATGGGCCAGACGGGCGGTGTTGGAACCTGCATAGATGACGGCATTCACGCTGACGCCGGCCGACGAACTGTAAGGGCCGGGGCGCTGGAAGGCCTGTGCACAGAAAGCATAGGTACCGGCAGGCAGATTTCCTATCTTCTGGTTGAAGTTGAAGTTCTTTTCATAGAACTCGGCACACTGGAAGCTGACCGTTGCCGCCTCCGACCAACCGTCGGTATTACTGTCTACAGTGGGATTTGCCAGCATAAAGGTCAGGTCGAAAGGCTTGCTCATGTCAGTAGCATTCACACCATTGAGGAAGGCCGTGGCGGCATTCTCCAAACTGGTAAGCATAGCCGAGACCTCAGCGACCTCACCGGCTGTAGGCAGCTGGCTCTCGACAGTACTGACGACGCTCTGCAGATTAGCTTCGACACCCGCCGTACGCTCCACATGAGGAACATCGGTGAGCGCCTTCACCAGTGCCAGCTCGTCCTTCACCGACTGCTTCATCTGGTTGAGCGCATAATTGGCCATCATGTTCATCTGGTCGGCAGTCATGATGAGCCAGCGCTGGGTTACAGCCGTATTGGAAATGTCGAAGGCCGCTGCCGAAGTGGAGCCGTCGGCTCCTGCCTGCAGGCATTTTACAGACCAGTCATATTGGGGGTGAACCATCCAGTAGCCGCGCTGTCCTTCGACGTCTACCCTACCCTTCATCAGATGCCAGTTTTCGCTGCTGGCAGGCGCCTCCTTCTCCACGGTCTTGATGGAACTGCCCGTATAAGAGATGTACTGGCCAGTAGCGGCATTGCGCAACTGATAGTACTGGTTGCTGGGCGTGAAGGTGATATACCAGGCTGCGTTGTCGTTCTGGGTGGCCTCCTCGATAGTCATCGTCTGCCATTTCAGGGCGCCGGCAGACGTGGCCACCAGACAGGCGGTGTAGAGTCCGCGGTCTGCCGATTCGTTCTTGATATAATACTTCACGTCGTCCTCCTGGTCGAAAATATAGCAAGGATCGGCAAAAGTGGTAGAGGTATGCTCCAGACCGTCCTCGCCGAGAGCCTGACCAATCATAGCGTTGGCGTAGTAGGTCCTCAGCGTGCCGTCGTCCTCCTGAGCACCGTTGATGCCGTAGGGCCACATGTGCTGATAGTCGCCGTTAAGCTGCGCCCCCGTAGTGTTGTCCCAGAAGTCGAGGAACTCCGACACACGGTCGCCTAACCAATGGCCGGAGCCACGTCCTTCGCCGTCGAGCCGCTCACGCAGGATGTTCTTGTTCCACTGTGTGGTATAGGGAACGAGTCCCAGTCCGTGCTGCATCTCGTGCATGATGGTACCCGTACGCTGATAGCTGGCATTGGCACCCATATTCATCCACGGGGTGTCGGCATAGTAACAGTCTGCTGTAGGCGTTCCGGCACTATAGCCTATGGAGAAGTGCTTCTTGATACAGGTCAGATTGTTGAAGATTTCGCAAGCCTCCGTAGCGGCTGCGTTCACACGGTTGTTGGCAGCAGCGTCGCCGCCATTGTTGTACGAATAGGTG
>JAEEGL010878957.1_pt1 | contig 13324 bp, 13 predicted proteins | sample 9134231 | NCBI WGS metagenome assembly JAEEGL01 (sample SAMN16246548, study PRJNA631951) | gut metagenome | biome: gut microbiome; feature: rumen; material: fiber-attached | host: Bos | place: Iran: Karaj | collected 2018-10 | reverse complement strand
TCGGATGAAAAAATATCATCCTGCTGACCTCGCCGTAGCGATAGACGGCGCGGCAGTGGGGGCATACAGGTAACCGGAACATGCTTAAAATCTCCTGTTCGCGGAATAGCGGCTGCCCTCGGGCTTGTATTCCTTGACGTCATCGTCCTCATCCTCGACTGACGGAACGGGATTCACAGGCTCGCTGCCGATATAGTGGCGGTTACGCGCCCTGCTGCCGTCGGAGCGGAGCTTTTTGAGCGGCGCGTTGTCGACGGCATGATCCTCGCTGACGTCGTCGATCACATGCACCACGGGACGCTCCACCTTGCTGGAGGTCGAGGAAAGCTCATTCTGATCGACCTGCTCTCTCGACGCGGTACGGTCGGCTTTAATCTGATTAAAGATATCGGAGTTGATCTTGAAGCCGCTGCCCAAATCCGAACCGCTGAACTCGTTGTCGATCTCCGAGACCGCGAGGTTGTCGGGGTAGGCGATGCCCGCACGCTTTGCCTCCATCGTCTTTTTATATTTTTTCAGCGGTTCAAAGTTGACGAACCGCGGGGAAATCAGTCCGAAAATAATCAGCGGAATCGCCACAGCCACAATTCCCAGGGGATTGTAGGTCATTTTGAGATACACCCAAAGCACAAATAATGCAATGGAAAGAATGGCGCAGATCAAAAACGCGAAGATAACCGAGCGGCTGATATACACCCGGCTCTCTCTGCCGCAGCGCGGGCAGACATATTCCGCCTTTCTTCTTCTTCCGAAGCAGACGGAGTAGGGCACCCGTCTGCCGCAGTAGGGACATTTCTTTTTTCTCATCGTATTCTCCTTTTAGTGGATTCTGAGCTCCCGCCTGCTCAGCGTCTTGGCGGAGAGCTGGGAGATATATACCTTGATTTGGTTGTCCTGTTCACAGACGATAAAGGATTTCGGCAGCTCGTAGGACACATTGACGACCTGACCGCGTTTCTGGGCGAGCGCGAGAAAATCGCGCGTCTTTTTGCTGACGGTACAGGCGTCGATGTCGAACATGGCGATGATATCCTCTGTCCGGATGACAACGTCGTTTCCTAAATGCAAATACATAGTTATTTTAGTTTGGAGTGTGAAGTGTGGAGTTATTACTGTCCGCTCTTACTTCTCGGCTTCCACGTTTCCTTCACTGACATAAAATATTTTTCCCTCGTTGAGCTGCTCCTTATTGGACTTTTCGCAGCAGGTGATGAACACCTGACAGTCCCGCAGCTCATTGAGCAAATAATCCTGACGGTCGTTATCCAGCTCCGAAAGCACGTCGTCAAAGAGAATGACGGGATTCTCTCCCATCCTCTCTCTCAGCACCGAAGCCTCCGCGAGCTTCAGAGAGAGCACCGCGCTGCGCTGCTGTCCCTGCGAAGCGAAAAAGCGGGAGTTTTTGCCGTTGATGATGATTTCAATATCGTCGCGGTGCGCGCCCGCGGCGGTCGAGCCTGTCATCATTTCCGTCTGGAGACTCTGACGGCACTTCTCTTGAAATTTTTCCTTGAGCGTGCCGAGGTCGTCGTCTTCCTCCGCGCCGAAGCTCGAAACATAGCGCAGCCGCAGCTCTTCGCTGCCGCGCGAGATACCCTGATGATAGATCACCGCGCGCTCCGTCATCATTTTGATGAAATCCATCCGCTTGCGCACAATCTCCGCGCCGAGCGTCGTCAGCTGCTCGTCCCACAGAGAGAGCGTTTCCTTCAGCCGCTCGTTGCGGACGATCTCTTTCAGGAGCGCGTTGCGCTGCTTGAGCAGGCGGTTATATTTCTGGAGCGTGAGCGCGTTGCGCAGCTTCTCGCGGCAGATCGCGCTGTCGATGAAATTGCGCCGTTCCGAGGGACCGCGCTTGATCAGGCTGAGGTTCTCGGGGGAGAACACCACCGCGCAGAATTTCTCGATCAGCGACGAGGACGTTTTCTGCTCGACGCCGTTGACCTTGATTACGCGCCTGCTCGGCTCCATCGTGATCTCCGCGGTCTGCCGCCGCTCCTGTCCGAAGAACACGCATTCCAGCTTTGCGAAGCTCTTTTCAAACCGGATCAGCTCGCGGTAGCTCTGGGTACGGAATGAATGACCGCCGCAGAACAGCCACAGCCCCTCGAGAATATTTGTCTTTCCCTGCGCGTTGTTGCCGTAGATGATGTTGACGCCCTCGCAGGGGACGAGCGTAAAATCGGCGAGGTTGCGGTAATTCTGATAGCGGATGCTCTCAACTCTCATGTGTTACGCCACGGTGACGGCGACGCCGTCGTATTCGGCGACGTCTCCCGCGCGGAGCTTTTTGCCGCGCATGGTGCAGACCTCGCCATTGACCTTGACCTCGCCGTTCTGGATGACGATTTTCGCCATTCCGCCTGTCGCGGCAAGACCGGTCAGCTTCAGCAGATCCTGAAGCTTGATGTATTCGGAATCAATTTGAATGGTTTCAGCCTTCATTTGCGAGCCTCATGGGTACGACGATGAACAGGAAGCTGTCTCCCTGAACGGGCTTGATGACGATCGGCGAGATCGTACCGTTGAGCACGATTTTGACCTCGTCGCAGTCGGTATTTTTGAGCGCGTCGAGCATATAGCGGTTATTGAAGCCGATTTCCACCTGCTCGCCGATGATCGGGATGCGGATGGAGTCGTTCGCCGAGCCTACCGCCGAGGCGCAGGAGAACTTGATCTGGTCGCCGAGGAACTTGCAGCGCACGGGGCTCTGCATTCTGTCGTTGTTCATCAGCGACATTCTCTCGACCGAATTGATCAGGCGGCGCGTGTTGATGACGACCTCTGTTTTTTCGGTCTGGGGGATGGTGGACTTATAGTCTATAAATATGCCTTCCAGCAGGCGGGATATGACGCGGTAATTCTTGACCTTGAAGGTAATGTGGCGCTGACCGATGATGATATCCACAGGCTCCTCGTCGTCGCTGAGCAGCTTGAGAATCTCGAGCTGGGTCTTTCCGGGCACCACAAAGGAGGTGCTGCTCTGACTCTCGACGTTCTCTCTGCGGATTGCCATGCGGTAGCCGTCGATCGCGACGATTGTGAGAACGGAATTCTCGATTTCAAAGAGCGAGCCCGTATAAATCGGCTTCGCCATGTTTTCGCTGGTGGCATAAACGGTCTGGCGGATCATCTCGCGCAGCGTCTTGGAGCCGAGCGTGATGGCATCGGTTTGCTCAAAGGTCGGCAGGTCGGGGTATTCCATGGAGGACATGCCCATGATTTTATAATCCGCGTCACCGCAGTTGATATATACCGTTAATTTGTCGTCGGTTTCGACGGTGAGGATCTCCTCGGGGAGATTTCTGACAATATCGAGGAAGAGCTTCGCACTGATGACGATCTCGCCCTCTTCCGCGATAGTGGCTTCGATCTCGGTGGTGATACCGATTTCGAGATTGTAACCCGAGATATTGAGCTTGTCGCTGTAAGCCTTGATGAGCACGCCTTCCATGGCGGGGATGGTCGACTTGGTTGCGACGGCTCTTGATACAATCGATACAGCTGATTGCAAATCTGTTCGCAAACAGGAAATTTTCATTTTGAAAGCTTCTCCAATCTATATCTTTTTAAATTATTTCGTAGTCGTAGTAGGGGATGTGAAAATATAGGAAAACGCGGAAAACGCCGATGGGGACGGGAAAAATTTGTCAACAGCCGTTTGAGAGTCAAATGTGCGCGGTTGTGAAACATTTTCCACAGGATTTCGACTTTCTTCCATATCCTGTCCACATTCGTCCACAACATTCATGTTTGCACAGCCTCGCGATGTGCATGTGTGTGGAGATGTCAAGGAAAAACCAATCAGCGATCCTTGATATTTTTCATCATATCGTCGACGAGCTCCTTGGTTTTCTGATCCTTTTCGAGCTGTTCGCCGACCTTGGTAATGGAATAGAGAACGGTGGTATAGTGTCTGCCGCCGAACATGCTGCCGATCTCCTTGACGGTCAGGTTGGTCAGCTCGCGGGTGATATAAATGGCGATATGGCGCGCGTTGCTGACGTTCGCCTTTTTGCTCTTTTGTTTGGTGATATCCTCGGGGGACATGCCGTAGGTTCTCGCGACCTCGTCAATGATGCGCTCGACGGTCACCTCAGGCGGTACGTCGTTGTTGAGGACGTCCGCGATGACCTCCTGCACGGAGTAGAGCGTCGGCTTTTCGTTGTTGAGGAAGGACTTCGCCTTGAGCTTCTTGACGGTTCCTTCAAGCTGGCGTATATTGGATTTGAGTCGGTTGGCGATGTATTCACAGATCTCGTTGGAGAGGTCGAGATCGAGAAGCTCCGCTTTTCTTTTGATGATTGCGATTCTGGTTTCAAAATCAGGCGGCTGGACGTCCGCGATCAGATCCTGCTCAAAACGGGAGCGGAGACGGTCGTCGAGCGTGCGGATCTCCTTGGGCGGTCGGTCGGAGGTCAGGACGATCTGCTTGTGTGCCTCGTGGAGCGCGTTGAAGGTATGGAAGAATTCCTCCTGCGTACTTTCCTTGCCGCCGATGAACTGGATATCGTCGACGAGCAAAACGTCCGCATTGCGGTACTTGCGGCGGAATTCCGCCATCTTGGCAAGGCGGAGCGACTCGATCAGCTCGTTGGTGAAGTCGTCGCCTTTGATATAGCAAATCACCATGTCGGGATTGTTCTTCTTGATTTCGTTGCCGATCGCGTAGAGAAGATGGGTTTTTCCGAGTCCCGAGTTGCCGTGGAGGAACAGGGGATTGTACGCCTTGGAAGGATTCGTCGCGACGGCAAGGCATGCCGCGTGCGCGAATTTGTTGGACGGTCCGACAATGAAGGTATCAAAGGTATACTCATAGTTGGTGTCGGTCGTGTCCTCAATCACCTGCTTGACGGGGGTGGCAATATGCGCCTCCTCGGGCGTTTTTAAGTCGATGTTGAACTTGTTGTCAAAGATAGCCTCAAACGCTTCGTTGAGCAGCGGGATATAGCAGCGCTTGATGGTCTGACGATGAAAATCGTTCGGCACGATCAGGTAAGCGGTGTTGCTGTCAAAATCAAGCTTGAGCGGCTTGATGCGGCTGATCCACGTGTTGTAGGCAACGTCGGTGATTTTGTTATGACAATAAGAGCTGATCAGCTCCCACGCGTCGTTGAATGAATCCATGTTCTGTTCGTGCCTTTCCATTCGGGGAGAGGAGGTTGCCGAGCACCGTCAGCGGCTTGATTTCCCGTTAAACGGTGCGAAATTCGCCCTCAGACGAACGAATTTTTTACCCCTCAAATCTCTCAAATCTACTCTTTTCGCAAATTTACCCACATTAATGCTTATACTCTATTATTATAGTACTTTCTTCCCAAAATTGCAAGTATTTTAAATCGCGGACTAAGGGTTTCAGGTGACGGCTGTTGCACGTTTACGCGACGAAGGTTCATCAGACTTTTCCCAATCCCATTTCTCGCAGAAAGGTTTGATGAAAATCTTTCGCGTTTACGCGGCGGGTGACAACCCGCTGTCAATTCGCGGACTATTAATCGGCAATAATAAAACTGCACGTTTACGCGGGAGAAGAAAGGTTTGATGAAAAATCAACTCCACACTCAAAAAACTCCCTTTTAAATAGTATACGAAATTCAAATAAATCTTTCAGAGAAAAATGGGATTCGTCAGAGTCAGATGAACAATTGCCGCGAAAACGTGCATTATCCTCCGTATCAATAAAATAGTACGCGAATTGCCTGCGGGGGCAACCCCGCCGCGAAAACGTGTCAAAAATTCAAATAAATCTTTCAGAGAAAAATGGGATTCGTACGAGTCTGATGGACCTTTGACGCGAAAACGTGCACCATCCTCCATAAAAAACCCTTAGTACGCGATTTAAAATACTTGACTAAATGGGGAAAATAAGGTATAATGCTATATTGCAAGGCTATATTTTGAAGGGAGGGTTTCGCTTATGTTGAGAACATATCAGCCTAAGAAGCTCCACAGAAAGAAGGAGCACGGCTTCAGAAAGAGAATGTCAACAGCCAACGGCAGAAAAGTATTGGCAAGAAGAAGAGCTAAGGGCAGAAAAAGGTTGTCTTACTAAGGAAAAGGCCACTTTTCAATGTGGTCTTTCTTTATATGCGGCCGGAGAAAAAAGAGATGTCAAAATACGTCACGATAAAGGAAAACAGGGATTTCTCGCGGATGTACCGCAGGGGAAGGTCCTTTGTAAGTCCCGTGCTAGTCACGTATGTGATGAAGAGCAGGGAAGACACGCCGCGTTACGGAATCACCACGGGAAAGAAGATTGGCAACGCCGTAAAGCGTTCAAGAGCGAGAAGAGTGATCAGAGCGTCATACTATCAGCTTTATCCCGAAATCAGAAAGGGATACGATCTTGTGTTTGTCGCGAGGGGCAAGACGCCCTTTGTGAAGTCGCAGGTTGTTGAGAAGGCGATGAAACAGCACCTGAAACAGGCGGGTGTACTGAAAGAAAAATAGCTTTGGTGTCGCAATGAAGTATGTGCTGATTGCTTTGATCAAGTTTTACAGGTCCGCAATTTCTCCGTATACCCGTGCCCACTGCAAGTACATACCAACCTGCTCGCAGTACGGACTTGAGGCGATTGAACGGTTCGGGGCGCTCAAGGGCGGCGCTCTGACATTGTGGCGCATTCTGCGCTGCAATCCATTTTCTTCGGGAGGGTACGACCCTGTTCCTGACAAAAAATTGAATAGTAAATAAAACGAGGTAAAAAAATGCAAATTTTCGGTTTTCTCGGAAGCCTCCTGGGCTATGTGCTGTGGGCGGCGTTTTATGTGTTTCACAACTTCGGTCTCGCAATCATTGTATTTACCATCGTTATCAAGGCGGTTCTTTTCCCGTTCTCGGTCAAGCAGCAGAAATCGATGGCGGGCAACGCGAGAATGGCAAAGAAGCAGAAGGAGCTTCAGGAGAAGTACGGCAGCAACCGTCAGCTTTATCAGGAGGAGCTTAACAAGCTCTATGAAAAAGAGGGCTTCAAGCCGATGGGCGGCTGCGTGACGATGATTGTTCCGATGCTGGTTCTCTTCGGCGTATTTTATGCCGTGGCATATCCGCTGACCAACACACTTCACCTCAACGCGGACAATGTCAACCAGGCAGTGAACTACATGTCCACCATTCCGGGTTATTTGACGAGCGCCAATCCGAACTATCAGCAAATTGCGCTGATGAAGATTTTCCCGAACATTGTCAACACCGAAACCATTCAGGGACTTTTCTCCGCTGCTGACGTGCAGCAGATCCACGAGCTGTCAACGGGCTTCGATCTGTTCGGCTTCAATCTTCTGAATGTTCCCTCAGACTTTGGTTTCTGGTCATGGTACCTGATTTTCCCCGTACTCTGCTTTCTTTCCAACGTAGGCTCGCAGTTCATCATGACGAAGGTGAACAGCAACGCAATGGGACAGCAGCAGGGCTGCATGAAGTGGATGATGTATCTTCTTCCGCTGTTCTCGGCGTATATCGCCTATTCGGTACCGTGCGCACTGGCGTTCTACTGGATTATTTCCGCGGTCATCAGTCTGGTGCAGTCCATTGTGCTGGCGAAGATTTTCGGTCCGGCGCAGATGACGGCAAACAGCGAGGCAAGACACGCGGCTCTGCTCTTTGAAAATGAGGCAAAGGTGCCCTATGTATACGCGCCCCGTGCGGTTGCGCAGAGCGATGATAATCCTTCGGCAAAAAAGAAGAAGAAAAGTAAGTTTTGAAATTACATCGGACATCCGATAAAAATATCAGAGGTAAAAAATGATTAAAGAAGCAATCTGCGAGGGCTCTGACGTAACGGTTGCCCTCGAAAAAGCAAAGGCTGAGCTTGGTCTTGCGGATGGTGAAGATTACGAGTTTGAAATCATCCAGACCGAGGAAAGAAAAAAGTTCGGTCTTTTTGGCGGCAGACCCGCGAAGGTAAGGGTTTATATTGAGGTAAAAGACCCTGTTGCTCCCGTGGCAAAGAAGCCCGCGGCGCCTGCTGTTGCAGCTCCTGCTCCTGTTGTTACGCCTGCACCCGCACCCGCAGTCAAGGCGCCTGTTGTATCCGACGGCGTCGCGCCTGACGAGAGAGCGGAGAAGTTCCTCAGAGACGTTCTCGACAAGATGACGCTTGAAAGCGTACAGATCGAGAAAAAGACAGAGGAGAACGCAGTGGAGTTTGACCTTTCGGGTGAGGAAGTCGGCTTTGTGATCGGCAGAAGAGGTGAGACGCTGGACGCGCTCCAGTATCTGACGAGCCTTGTGGCGAATCATGGACAGGAGCCTTACATCAAGGTGACGGTCAACACAGGCAACTACCGCGAGAAGAGAGTCAAGACGCTTGAAATTCTCGGCAGAAAGCTGGCGTTCAAGGCGATCAAGACAGGCAGAAAGTGTCCGCTTGAGCCGATGAACCCCTACGAGAGAAGAATTATCCACACTGCTGTTCAGAAGGTCAACGGAGCGATCTCGTGGAGCGAGGGTGAAAACGCCGCGCGTCACGTTGTGATCGGACCCGACCCCAAGGCGAAGAATAACCGCAGAGGCGGCTATAACAACAACCGCAGAGGCGGCAGACGGAATTTCAATTCCAACAATCGCAGGTCAAACGCAGCGCCTGTTAATCCCGACAGAGTACCGCTCAATGAAGGCGGCGAAACAGGTCTTTACGGCAGACTCGATAAATAATGAAAAGAGCGGACACCAATCCGCTCTTTTTCTTTTGCTTCGCGTTTCTTTTAAATCGCGGACTAGGACGTCGCTTGTCGGCAGCTGCACGTTTACGCGGGAGAAGTTCATCAGAATCTTACCAATCCCATTGCATGAGGATAGGTATTATATGATCCTTATTCCATAATGAAAGGTTTGGCAAAATAACTCCAAACTCCACACTAATAAAAAAGACTATGAACGATCAAAATACAACTATCGCCGCCATCAGCACCGCGCAGGGTGAAGGCGGCATCGGCGTTATCCGCATATCGGGTGAAAGGGCAATCGAGATTGCCGACGCCGTATTCAAAAACATCAACGGAAAAAAGCTCGCCGATATGAAGGGCTACACAGCCGCCTACGGCAGCATACAATATGAAAACGAAAAGCTCGACGAAGCGGTCGCTCTGGTGTTCCGCGCTCCTCACAGCTATACGGGAGAGAACGTGGTAGAGCTGTCCTGTCACGGCGGTATCTATATCACGCGTCAGGTTCTTCGCGCTGTTCTCGAAGCAGGCGCAAAGCCTGCGGAAGCGGGAGAGTTCACAAAGCGCGCGTTTCTCAACGGAAAGCTCGACCTAACCGAAGCGGAAGCGGTCATGGACATCATCAGCGCCAAGAGCCGCAGTGCCGCACGTTCCGCATTGTCTGTCAAGGACGGAGCGCTCCGCCGCAAAATCAACAGCGTCAAGGACGAACTCCTGTCCATCGCGGCGCACCTGTCCGCGTGGGCGGATTATCCCGAGGAGGATATCGCCGAGGTGACGGATGAGATGATTTTCAATTCCTGCGACAAAGCGATCGCGGCGCTGTCCCATCTTCTCGACACCTACGACATGGGACAGGCGGTCAAGCAGGGAATCGACACCGTCATCGCGGGAAGACCGAACGTCGGCAAGAGCACGCTGATGAATCTTCTCTCAGGCTATGAAAAGAGCATCGTCACCGATATCCCGGGCACCACACGCGACGTGGTCGAGGATACGGTTCTCGTCGGCAATGTTTTATTAAGACTGAGCGACACGGCAGGCTTGCGCGACACGGACGACAAGGTCGAAAAAATCGGCGTTGACCGCGCGAAGAAACGACTTGAGCAGTGCGGACTGCTTCTCGCTGTATTTGATAACAGCCGCGAGCTGGACGACGACGATATGCAGCTGCTGGAAACAGCGGCACAGGTTCCGACCATCGCCATCATCAACAAGACAGACTTGGAAAATCAGCTAGACATTACCGTGATTGAAAGCAAGGTCAAGAACATTATCACGATTTCCGCCGCGCGAGGTGAGGGCAGAGAAGCCATCGTTGAAGCGGTGGAGAAAATCGCGGGAACCGACCGCTTGAATCCCAGCGAGGGAATTCTATCCAACGAAAGGCAGCGCGCGAATGTGAGAAACGCGCTCGCGTCCGTCAGGGAGGCGAAGGCGGCGCTTGAAATGGGCATGACCTACGACGCGGTGACGGTATCGCTGGAGGACGCGATCTCCGAGCTGCTCGAAATGACAGGCGAGAAAACGGGAGACGAGGTCATCGACCACGTGTTCCACAACTTCTGCGTCGGCAAATAAATTGAAAATGGATTTGATATTATGACATATTTTGCAGGTGAATACGATGTAGCCGTCATCGGCGCGGGACACGCGGGAATCGAGGCGGCGCTTGCGGCGGCAAGGCTGGGCTGTCACACCGCCGTCTTTACAATCAACATGGACGCGGTGGGCAACTGTCCGTGCAACCCGTCCATCGGAGGAACCGCAAAGGGACATCTTGTGCGCGAGCTGGACGCCCTCGGCGGCGAGATGGGCAAGACCGCGGACGAATGCTTTTTGCAGTCGCGTATGCTCAACCGCGGCAAGGGACCCGCGGTGCATTCACTCCGCGCGCAGATCGACAGGCGCAAGTACGCGGAAACGATGAAGCACAAGCTGGAATTGCAGGAGAACCTCGAGCTGCGTCAGGCGGAGATCATCGACATCAAAAGGACGGAAGACGGCTACGACCTCACGACGCAGATGCTTGCGGTCTATCATTGTAAGACGGTCGTCATCGCGACGGGAACCTATCTCGGCGGCAGGATTTTTGTCGGCGAGGTCAGCTACGAAAGCGGACCCGACGGCATCTTTCCCGCGACGAAGCTGGGACAGAGTCTGAAAGATCTCGGCTTGCCGCTTCGCCGCTTCAAAACAGGAACGCCCGCGCGTGTGCTCCGCCGTTCGATCGACTTCACCGAGCTGGAGGTGCAGAAGGGCGACGAGCCGCCGCAGCCGTTTTCCTACGAAACCGAATCCCTCGGCGAAAACAAAATCGACTGCCACATCAGCTGGACGAACGATCAAACAAAACAAATCATCCTCGAGAACATCCACCGCTCACCGTTGTATGCAGGTAAAATCGAGGGCGTAGGACCGCGCTACTGTCCGAGCTTTGAGGACAAGATCATGCGCTTCAAGGATAAGCCGCGCCATCAGCTCTTTATCGAGCCGTGCGGCGAGAACACCGAGGAGATGTATTTACAGGGCATGAGCAGCTCACTTCCCGAGGAGGTGCAGCCGAAATTCTACCACACCATCAAGGGCTTGGAGCACTGCGTGATGATGCGTCCCGCTTACGCGATTGAATACGACTGCGTCGACCCGACCGCGATGCTGCCGACGCTGGAATTCAAGGACTTCCCGAACCTCTTCGGCGCAGGACAGTTCAACGGCAGCTCGGGCTATGAGGAAGCGGCGGCGCAGGGCTTTGTCGCAGGCGTGAACGCCGCGCATAAAGTGCTCGGCAAAGAACCCTTTGTCCTCACGCGCGACAGCTCCTATATCGGCACGCTGGTCGACGACCTCGTGACAAAGGGAGCGAATGAGCCGTACCGCATGATGACCTCCCGCAGCGAGTACCGCTTGGTGCTCCGTCAGGATAACGCCGACGAGCGGCTGACGCCCATCGGTTATTCCCTCGGATTGATTTCCGAGAACCGCTGGAAAAAATTCTTAGATAAACAGGAGAAGAAAAAAGCGGAGATCAAGCGTCTGAAAACGACGGTGATTTCTCCGACCGACGAGGTCAACGCGATACTTGTTTCACGTGAAACATCTGAAATCACCACAGGCGTGCGATTGATTGAACTGATGAAGCGTCCGCAGCTCGGCTATGACGCGCTTGCATCGATCGATACCGAACGACCTGCGCTGAGTGCGAACGTGATGGAGCAGGTTGAAATAGAAATCAAATACGAGGGCTATATTCAGAAGCAGCTCAAGCAGGTGGAGCAGGTCAGACGGCTCGAGAACAAACTGCTGCCGAAAAACTTTGATTATAAAACAATCGTCGGTTTACGGCTGGAGGCGCAGGAAAAGCTGAATAAGATTCAGCCGCTCAACATCGGACAGGCGTCGCGCATCTCGGGCGTATCTCCCGCGGATATCAGCGTACTGCTGATATGGATGGCGACGAAGAAGGAGCAGAACCATGACAATGCGTGAAACGCTCATAGCGGCGACGAAGGATTTTAACTTACAGCTCAGCGAGAATCAGTTCTCTCAGCTCGAACGCTATCACGCTCTGCTCGCCGAGTGGAACGAAAAGATGAACCTCACCGCTATCACGGACGACGAGGGCGTTGCGGTCAAGCACTTCGCGGACAGCCTGACGCTGTTCAACTATTATGATATTCCGCAGAACGCCCGCGTGATCGACGTCGGAACAGGCGCAGGATTTCCGGGACTGGTTCTCAAAATCGCCCGTCCCGATATCGAGCTGACTCTGCTCGACAGCCTGCAAAAGCGGCTCACCTTTCTGGACGCCGTCCTGCAGGAGCTGAACCTCGACGCGAACCTGATTCACAGCAGGGCAGAGGAGGGCGGTCAGAATATGAATTTCCGCGAAAGCTATGACCTCGCGGTATCACGCGCGGTGGCACAGCTCAACGTGCTGTCCGAATATTGTCTGCCCTATGTCAGATTATCGGGACGGTTCATCGCATTCAAGGGCAGCGCCGAGGGAGAGCTGCAAAACGCAAAGAACGCGATCGGTATTCTCGGCGGCAAGGTGAAGTCGGTACAGAATTTTGAACTCCCGATGGACGGCGGTTCACGCACGTTGATAGAAATAGAAAAGGTGCGGCCGACGCCCGACCGATATCCCAGACCGAACGGAAAAATCAAGGCGAAGCCCTTGTGATGGTTTTCGACGGAAAGCTACAGAACAATTGAAAATAATCGCGCACGATGCGACAAAATCCGCTCACCCGTTATGGTATTATAATAGCACAGGGACAAGCCCTGATGCTGATAGGGGTGAGCGGTTTGAATTTATTGGTCAGAAGTGAGAACACGATTGCGGACATACCAATTATCAAAATCCGCCCGAACAAAGCGCAGCCGCGGAAGGTCTTTTCGGAGGACGAGCTTTCGGCTCTTTCCCGTTCCATTTCGGAGAACGGTATTCTCCAGCCGCTGACGGTGCGCAAGGTTTCCTCTACCGAATACGAGCTGGTTGCAGGTGAACGCAGACTCCGTGCCGCGGTAATGGCAGGATTGCGCAAGGTACCCTGCATCGTAGTGAAGTGCTCCGACAGAGAATCTGCCGTTTATGCTCTCCTTGAAAATCTGCAGCGTGCCGACCTCGGAATCTTCGAGGAGGCACGCGGGA
>JAEEGL012601545.1_pt1 | contig 13325 bp, 12 predicted proteins | sample 9134231 | NCBI WGS metagenome assembly JAEEGL01 (sample SAMN16246548, study PRJNA631951) | gut metagenome | biome: gut microbiome; feature: rumen; material: fiber-attached | host: Bos | place: Iran: Karaj | collected 2018-10 | reverse complement strand
TCGGAAGAATTAAGGGTAATAGTTTTCTTTTTCCAGGAAATATTTCCAAGGGACGCCTGCGGAAGAGATGGCGGGGGTGATGAACAGGCTGCGATGCAAATTAGCAACGCCAGAAGACACAAAAAAGGAAGCGATAAACGCTTCCTTTTTAGTAGCGAGAGGGGGACTTGAACCCTCGACACCGCGGGTATGAACCGCGTGCTCTAGCCAGCTGAGCTACCTCGCCATGTTTGTCTGCCGCAATCAGCCGACTAACATAATATACCTCAAACCTTATAATGTTGTCAACACAAAAATAAAGATTTTTTCAAAAAATTTGCAGTTTATGATTGCACAATAAAAAGTTAACTAATACGCGAAAACTATTTGTGCTAAGATAGTATTAGGGATAATAATGAAACATCGGCACTAAGCGATTTGTGCGATGATTAAGAGGAGAAGATATGGGTGCTGTTGTAGGTAATTCTTTTTGGTTCGATTTTGAAGTGAGTTTTATGGAATGGCTCCAGAATGTTCTGGGAAATGTAGGAACAACAATTATTTCGCAGTTTTCTTTATTTGGCGAAGAGATGGTTCTGATACTCCTCCTGGGCTTTCTTTACTGGTGCTATGACAAGGAGATGGGAGAATTTGTTGGACTATCCATTCTCATCGGACTTGTTTCTAATCCGCTATTAAAGAATATCTTTTGGAGAAGAAGGCCATATTTTGATCATGAAAATATTAAGTGCCTAAGGCCCGTTGAAAAGAATGCGGATATCTATGATATTGCGGCACAAGGATTTTCTTTTCCAAGCGGGCATTCCACAAATGCAGTTTCGACGTATACTGCGCTGGCTGTAAGGGGCAAAAACAAGGCACTTACAACGATAGCAATCCTTGCACCGATACTTATTGGCTTATCCAGAATGACAGTGGGCGTTCATTATCCTACAGATGTTTTTTGCGGATGGCTTCTTGGCGGAATCAGCACGATTCTTGCAGTTCTGATATTTAAAAAGTTTTCTTCGGAAAAGAGATGGATCATATATCTCATAATTTTCCTTATATCATGTTTGGGACTCCTGTATTGCAAGACTTCAGATTATTTCGGATCACTTGGCCTTATGGGCGGAATATTCGGAGCCTTTGAATTTGAAAAAAGATATGTGCACTTTGAACCAACAAGAAAACCTCTCGTTTGCATTATCCGAATCGCAATTGGAGTAGGAATCTATCTTGCGCTTAACACAGTCCTCAAGATGCCGTTTTCCAGCGAGTTCCTTTCATCAGGAACCTTTGCGGCGGGCCTTGTGAGAGTAGTAAGGTATCTCATCGTTTCATTTGTGACAGTTGGCGTTTATCCTATGACTTTCAAGTTATACGGAAAGAATGACAAATAATTTTGAATTTTCAGGAGGCACTTTATATGTGGGCTTACGAAACTTCTTTTTACCAGATATATCCACTTGGCTTTTGCGGAGCGCCCTTTGAGAACGATGGGCAGTTGGAACACAGGATTCTTAAGGTTATAGATTGGATTCCTCATTTCAAAAAACTTGGCGTCGGTGCCATCATGTTTAATCCGGTGTTCGACTCTGATACCCATGGCTACAATACGCGTGATTACAGGAAGATTGACGTTCGCCTTGGAACAAACGAGGACTTCAAGAAGGTCTGCGATGCTCTTCATAAGGAAGGGATAAAAGTGGTCCTCGATGCGGTGTTTAACCATGCAGGGCGCGGCTTCTTTGGCTTTACCGATGTTCAGGAAAAAAAGTGGGATTCGCAGTACAAGGATTGGTTCAACCTTAGCTTTGAGGGAAACAGTAATTACAATGACGGATTCTGGTATGAAGGCTGGGAAGGCCACTATGACCTTGTTAAGCTAAATTTAAGAAACCCGGTGGTTGCGGATTATCTTCTGGAAAGTGCGAAATTCTGGATCGATGAGTTTGGAATCGACGGTCTTAGACTTGATGTGGCATATTGCCTTGACCAGGATTTTATCAGAAGACTCAGGCGCGAGAGTGCAGGCTGGAAGGAAGACTTCTTCCTTATGGGCGAGATGATCGGCGGAGATTACAACCGCATCATGGGGGATGACCTTTGCCACAGCGCTACAAACTATGAGTGCTACAAGGGCATGTTTTCAGCTCTCAACAGCATGAATCTATTCGAAATAGTTCATTCGCTGCTCAGACAGTTCGGTCCTGAGAACTGGACTCTCTACAGAGGAAGGCATCTTTTGTCATTTGTTGATAATCATGATGTATCAAGAATTGCCAGCATTCTTCAGCGCCCCGAGCACTTAAAACTCATTTATACCATCATGTTTGGAATGCCCGGAATCCCTACGATCTATTATGGAAGCGAGTGGGGAGAGAAGGCTGACAAATCCCAGGGAGATCCTGCTCTGCGACCATGTTTTGATGAGCCAAAATGGAACGAACTGACAGATGTAATTGCAAGTCTCTGCAAGGCAAAAGAGGGTTCGAAGGCCCTTGGATACGGTGATTTCAAGTCACTTCTTTTGACTAACAGACAATGCATATTTGAGAGAGAAGCAGACGGCGACAGAGCGATGATTGTGATAAATGCAGATGAGAACCCATTCCACGCTGATTTCAATGCCCGCGCCGGCAAGGCAACAGACGCTATAACTGGAAAAGACATTGATTTTGGCGGAGGTCTGGATATCCCGGGCTATACAGCATATCTGCTCAAAGATTTGCAGTGACATTAGTTTATAACAAAACGCATTTTAAAATGATTTCGTACAATTGCAGCTGAGGAAAGTAGATATAATGAAAATACATTTTGACAAGCTATACAGGAACGACAGAACAGACGAATTATGCGGCTTGGGAGTACCTTTTCCAAAGGGAACTCTTAAAGGCGATAATGTATCATCAATAGCAGTCTATGATAGGGAAAAGAGATTACTTAGCCAGTCTAAGGTGACTTCTACCTGGGAAGATGACTCTGTTAGATTTGCGTACGTTAGATTTCTTGCGACGCTTCCGGGAAATAAAGGCAAGGACCTTGAGCTTGTCTATGACAAAGCTTTACCTGAACTTGCCGACGTTGATGACAAACTTGATTCCGAGACAGACAACAGCAAAAAATTCTCAATAATAGCTGAGAAAAATGGGCTTAAGGTCACCAATACTTATTATTCTTTTTCAGTGGAAGACGATTCAGATAGCCTGTTTTCAGCATTTTCTTTTAAGGGAAAAGAGTGGGCTAAAGAGCGGTTTGCAGGCCCTACCCTCAGACTTTCAGATAAAGTCTATGTCCCTTATTTTGAGAAATGGAAAGTTGTTGAAGAAGGCCCTGTTTTTTCTGTGATAGAATGCGATGGCTCATATAAAGGAGATTTCACAGGCGAGGGGCTAAAATTCACCATGAGGCTTTCTGTGGCAAATGGAAAACCATGGATTGACGCAGCATTCAGATTCTTTAACTGCACGGATGACTATGTTATACCGACAGAGATTTCTTTTGACATAAAGGGCTCCGGCGGGAAAAACACATCTTTTACCGGCATATCCAATTACAAGACGAAATATGAAGAGGCTGAAGGCGGAAATGAGCTTTACAGCCTTATAACTGCTGAAAGGCTCGAGCAGGAGGCAAATGAGCATTTTGCAGAAGTCTTTTACGGTACATTTTTTGCGGACTATTTGGACTCAGATCTGAATGAAGGAATCTGCGCCACAATCTATCAGGCCCAGCAGAACTTCCCTAAGGCGCTTAAGACAGGCCCTGATGGGATAAAGATTTTCCTGATACCTGATCAGGATGAGACTGCGAAAGTATCAAAGGCTGAGCCGGTGCGTTTCGAAGTTGGAATGGCGAGGGAGCAGAGATTTCTTTTGCATTTTCATGATAGTGAAACTAACAGGGATGAGTTAAATAACAGAAGCACGATCTATCAAATGCCGGATGTTCCGTATATCGATCCAGAGGAGTTCGATAAAGCCGGCGTTATGCCAAATATCTTTTTACCTTATGACAAGCAGAACGATGAAATAGAGATGTCGCTGATAGACAGGGCTGATTCTCACCCGAGATGCTACGGAATGCTGAACTTCGGCGATGGTCCCGATCCGGGATACACAAATCAGGGGCGCGGTGAGGGACGGCTTGTCTGGACAAATAATGAGTATGACTATCCTCACGCAATGTATCAGATGTATGCAAGGAGCGGCATAAGGCGCTTTTTTGACTACGCAAGAATTGCCTGCCTCCACTGGATGGATGTTGATATCTGCCACTATTTTCCTGATCCTATGTACAGAAACGGGCAGTGGCAGCACATGGCAGGGCATATCGGCGCAAGGATGGAAGATGAGAGCCTTGGCCACATCATGAGCTGTTCTCATGAGTGGGTTGAGGGGCTTCTTGACCATTATCATTTTACAGGAGATGAAAGAGCTTTAGAGGCAGCGATTGGAATTGGCGATAATGTGCTGGCTCTTTTGGAAAAGCCGCAGTACCAGGTTCCCGGAGCTGTAGGGGCAAGAGAGACAGGATGGGCATTAAGGAGCCTGACAGCTCTTTTTGTCGAGACTCACGATGAGAAATGGCGCGCCAAGGAGGACTGGATCGTAGGCCAGTTCAAGGAATGGAAGGATAAGTACGGAGCATTTTTATCCGAGTATACTGACAACACCACGATAAGGGCGGGCTTTATGATCTCTGTTGCGATTGGCTCTCTTATGCGCTATTACTGGGCTTTTCCTGATGAATCGGTAAAAGAGCTGATTATCGATGCTGTTGATGATCTTGTAGAAAACTGCATGACAAAGCAGGGAATCTTTACATATAAAGAACTTCCGAGTCTTGCAAGAAACGGGAATAATACGCTTCTTTTAGAGGCTATGGCTACAGGCTATGAGCTCACAGGTGATATGAAGTATCTACAGTGTGGATTAAAGACTTTTAGAAGAGCTATTAAGGGTTCCGGGTACAGTAACGGCGGTAAGAGAATTGTTGAGGATACGCTGATTTCTGGAAATGGAGCGCCCAAAAACTTTGCGCAGTCTTTCTTTCCACTCACATATTTTTATACAAAGGCAGTAGGAGCGGGCATAGAAATATAAACTATCAATGTTGTTTGCAATGGGAGATTATATTATAATTAGTTTATGGAAATTCGTACACCACTAGTTGCAATATTGATATCAATTGTATTGATTGTTATTTATCTGAGGAAAGGTCTTCCGCAGCTTATTTCTGCGAGGATTTTCTTTAGTTTCTTAATTACGGTCTTTTTGTGCAATCTGTGCGAGATTTTTGAGTGCATAGTATTTTTATACATGGACGATACCAACATGGCACTCAGAAGGGCGACGCAGACGCTTTATGCAGGTTCTTTGTTAGCAGCAGCATTTGTTATGTGCCTTTATGTATATTCCAGGACAACAGCTCTTAGACGAGTGCCCAAGCTTGCAGTTATCATAGCAGTCATTCCGTTGGCGATAGCAGCTCTTTTTCTTACTATCGGAGATATCAGATATGGAGTCGTTGACGGATACTATTACAACTATGGAACAGCAATAAGAGTCTGTTATTTTATGGGCTTTACCTACATCTTTTTATCATTCCTGCGAGTGCTGTTTTTGAAGTCTAGGATTCCAAGAGAGGACTATGTCATAATCCTCATCGGACTTCTGATATGGGCGGTTCTATCTCTTTTCCAGTTTATCAACAGAGAAATCCAGGTTTCGGCAGTAGCCATGATGCTCATGTCGCTGATTCTTTTTATATCCATGGAGAACCCGAGAGAGTACTATGAGCGGTCGATTGCAGGTGTAAGAAACCGCGATGCCCTGAATATGATACTTGCTGAGAAATATGGGCAAAAGAAAACGTTCTTCATTGTCTCTGTAATCTTTACCGGCAAAACTTCAGTCACGACAAGTTCTGACAGAAATGAACTGGTACATCAGCAGGAGATGGTTGGAAAGCTCTCTGAAGAGTACATCGGGACTCCGGCATATCTTTTTAACTGGAATACAGTATGTTCAATTATTGAATCGCCTGAAAAGGTCGAAGCATATATGAATCTCGTAAATGGGCTTAAGGACGGTGGCAAGAACTACAAATCTACATTCTGTATCCTTGAGGCTCCCAAGTATGCAAAAGAGATTGATGAAGCAATTTCAGCACTCACCTATGTTTCTGGCGAGTATGTATATACACAGTCTGTTCCGAACATTGTCATCGATTCATCTGTCATCGATAAGATGAATTACAGAAATACCATCGAGGACGTTGTAAGGAATGCGGTTAAGGAAAAAGCTTTTGAAGTGTATTATCAGCCAATCCTTTGCGTTGAAACCGGCTCTTTTTCCTCAGCGGAAGCTCTTGTAAGACTTAAAAGGGCTGACTCTGAGAGCTTTATTTCACCTGAAGATTTCATCCCTGTTGCGGAGAAATGCGGACTTATTCAGGAAATAGATGACATAGTTTTTGAAAAGGTGTGTTCCTTTATTGCAAGAGAGAATCTTTCCAGCTATGGCATCAAAATGATAGAGGTTAACCTCTCCGGAAATGAAGCTGTGGATGAGCATACGCACCTGCGACTTGTCAACAAGATGGAGAAATATCACATTCCACCAAAGTTTATCAACTTTGAGATAACTGAAACGTCCTACATCAGCAATGATGATGTGTTTAAAGAAAATGTGAACCGCTTAAAAGAAAAGGGAAGCACTTTCTCAATGGATGACTTTGGTTCAGGCTATTCGAATCTTCTTGAGATTCTCAAGATGGATTATGCACTGGTAAAGCTGGATAAGGAGTTTGTCTGGAAGTGCCTTGACGCTGATAGACCGGAGAATATAAGGATGCTTGATTACACGATCAATTTCCTTAGTGATTACGGCCTTCATATTCTTGCAGAGGGTGTTGAGACGCTTGAACAGGCTAAGATTTTGATTGATAAAAAAGTTGAATATCTTCAGGGATTCTATTATTCAAAGCCTATTCCTGAGGAGAGTTTTTTGAAGTTTTTGACATCACAGAAGGGGCTTTTTTCTGAATTCTAAAGGCAATGAAAGGAGATAACTTATGAACGAGGGGCTTTACAACGCAGTCTTTTGCTATGGTGAGAATCAGATAGACCCATTTGAGCAGACAGCTGTTGATTTTGACAGGATTATTTCTGATATGCGACTTGTTGGGTATGAGATTACTTCTTTTAACGTTGTCAATCAGATTATGCTTGAGCAGCTGGACACTTTTCTTAAAACTAAGGGCAAGATCGTAGAGCAGACAATGGATATGGAAAATCGCGATGCATATTGCAGAGAAAAATACGGCGTATCCTTCAAGGATATTGATGCTCTCGACCCAAGACATGATTTTGAGTGGGATATTAAGAGTGGTAAGGCTATCTATTTCCTTTCTCATGAAGCACTTCACAAGGAAAAGGTTTACCTCACACTGTTCAAGAAGTCTTTTGATGCCTTTACTGCCAAAACCGGCTTTACTTACACGAGTCTGGCATGAAGGGGACGGTGCTTGAAACTGACAGAATGATATTAAGAGGCTGGAAAGAAAGCGATGCGCCCAGCCTCTTTAAGTACGCTTCCGATGACAGGATCGGTCCTGCTGCAGGTTGGCTTCCGCATAAAAATGAAGCCTACAGCAGAGCTGTCATAAGGACTGTTTATGCAAAAGAAGAGGTGTACGCCATCTGCCTTAAAGGGCAGGAGAGTGAGCCTGTGGGAAGTATTGGGCTGACACTTAAGGGGAGCCCTGAGAGACCTCTTTTACCGGGAGAAGCGGAGCTTGGCTACTGGATCGGCGTTCCCTTCTGGGGACAAGGGCTTGTGCCCGAGGCTTCAATGGAAGTCCTTCGCCATGGGTTTGAGGACCTTGGACTTCAAAGAGTATTCTGCGGTTATTTTCATGGAAATAACAAGTCTAAGGCAGTTCAGATGAAGTGCGGTTTTAAGCCTCATCATACCAACACTATGACAAGGGTCATTATGCTCGATGAGATCAGGGTTGAGCACATAAATGTCCTGACAAAAGAGGACTTTGAGTACTTCTATAACATGAAAAGCAGATACATGATGGACTTTGCGAATTTGGTTTAGTTCGTAACAAAAAGTTCATAAAATTTATCGTTTCAAAGTATTACAAAAAATGTAATAAAGTGATATAATATTTCCATGTGAACTGACATGGTGAGTGGGGAAAACAGGGACAAATCCTTACTTCCATGTTTTTTTATCCTTCAGATATGAAAGCGCTTTCAGATAACGTTGTAGTAGCTGCTTTTGTGGGCGGCTTATACCCTGCAAGCCGCACGATAAGCACATTAGCAGGTACGTTTGCACCAGGGTGCAAGTACACAGGAGGTTTTTGTTAATGTTAAATATCGGAGAGTGCGTAATTTACGGTAGTCATGGTTTATGTAAGGTACGAGATATCCTTGTACCGTCGTTTCTTGAGAGGGGAAAAGAGAAACAGTATTACATGATGATTTCCGCGGTAGATGCCGGCAGTGTCCTCTATGTTCCTGTAGATGGCGCTGAAGACAAGATTCGCGAGGTCATGAGCGCTGACTATGCTGAAGGACTTATGGATGAGATCGAAGAGATAGAAGAGGTTGAACTCCCGGAGGGAAAGAAAGCCGAAGCTACTATTTTAGAGATCATCAAACGCAATGTAGCTGATGAAATGATGGGTCTTGTTAAGTCCCTGCGCAAGATCAAAGCAATTCGTGAGGCTGAAGGTAAGAAGTTTGCGACACTTAATGAAAAATACCTGAATATTGCAGAAAAGCTTCTTTACACTGAAATGGCCTTCTCGCTCCAGACAGAAAAAGATGATATCAAGAGAAGGGTCATCCGGGAACTATCAGAGCTTCCACTAGAGACTGCGTAATCGCAGTCTCTTTTTTGTGATATAGGAAATTTCGCCGAAATTCCTATATCACAAAAACGCTCCGCTATGGATGCGACTGGTGCGCATATGAATATGCAAGCTTAAGCTTGCGCGCACCAGCGCGCAAAGAGTTGCAGAGCAACTCTTTGTTCTGGTTTGCGGCGGTGGAAAGGGGGCTGTGAGTGTCCGGCGGGCTGGGGGTAAAAAGCACAGGTTGGCTCTCACGAGGCTGGGAACTCCGCAAAGCCCCGGGGAAAAATGCTCGTGCAAAGGCACTCGCATTTTGGGTCTTTGCTCCGTAGCCTCGAAATCGCTCCAACTCTGTGTCTTTTTATCCCCCAGCTCCGCCGGACACGCCAAGGGTTCCAAGACCCCGTTTTATAAAAAAGAGGAATATTGCAGATAAGACCGAAAATGTGTAGAATTATGCATGGTATGATATCTTAGATGAAATTACAGAAACACGCATTTACTGCGGGTTTCGTGAGAAAGTGATTCAGGAGTCAATCAAGCCCCATCGACGAAGTCGATTTAAATTGGCTTGGTTGATACATTCTTGAACTTTATGTTCAAGAATGTATGTAAAAATAGAAATAGTAGATTGGTGAAACTGAAATAATGAATAAGACAGCAGAATTATACTATGAAAGTGCGTATATGAAAGAGTTTGATGCGACTGTTGTTGCGTGTGAAGCTAAGCAGACTAAGGACGGCAAGACTCTTTACCAGATAGTTTTGGATAAGACAGCGTTCTTCCCAGAGCAGGGAGGACAAGGCTCTGATATAGGAACTCTTGAAACTAATGATAAAAACTCAATTGTGATATCCCATGTCAGTATTGATAAAGAGGGTGTGATAAGGCATATCTCTGACAAAGAAATTTCTGTTGGTGCGAAGGTTCATGGAGCTATAGACTGGGCTCACAGGTTCAGCAATATGCAGCAGCATACTGGAGAGCATATTTTTTCCGGAATTGTTCATTCGAAGTATGGTTTTGAGAACGTTGGATTCCATTTGAGTGACAGCGAAGTGACAATGGACTACAACGGAGTTCTGAGCCAGGAAGACATCAGAGATATTGAGCTTTTAGTAAATCAGGCAATTTGGGAGAATGTAAGTATTCGATGCGAGTTCCCTACTAAAGAGGAGCTTGATAATATAGAATATAGAAGTAAGAAGGAACTCACAGGTGATGTGAGAATCGTAACAGTGGAAGGATATGACGTATGCGCATGCTGTGCTCCGCATGTTGAGAAGACGGGAGAAATCGGAATTCTCAAGGTTGTAGGACTTCAGAACTACAAGGGCGGCGTAAGAGTCAATATTCTGTGTGGCAAGAGAGCTCTTTTGTATCTTCAGGGCGAGCATGGAATTGTAAGTGAACTTTCTACAATGCTCACAACTTCAGCAGATAAGGTGATTCCATCTGTTAAAAAGCTCAGCGAAGAGAATATTGCTCTTAAATCTGAGCTTACAGCTGCTAAGGAAAAGCTTATAGAGGTTGAGATAGCTGAAATTGATAAGAGTCTCAAAGATGTTTTCCTTATAAAAGAAGCAGGTCTTGACGGAAATGTTATGCGCAAGACTGTAAATGCGCTTATCGCTGAACATTCAGGACTTTGCGCAGTCTTTTCCGGTGATGAGAAATCCGGATATAAATTTATTATCGGCTCAGGAAGTGACGGCCGTGACTGCAAAGAGGCTATGGAAATCCTGAAAGCGGAATGCGGCGCAAAAGGTGGCGGCTCCCCACAGATGGTGCAGGGCAGCTTTGTGACAGATAGAATCAACGTTGTGCTTTCGAAATTGTCATGTTGATGCGACAAACAAATTATAATAGACACCGTCCGGGAAAAATATATGAAAAAAGAAATTGGGGATTTTGAAGATTTTAGAGATGGATGTAAGAATGCGATTCCGATATGCCTTGGCTACATGGCTGTGTCCTTTGCCTTCGGAATTGAGGCATCCAAAATAGGAATGACTACGTTTCAGGCTGCAATGACATCTCTTTTGAATGTCACTAGTGCCGGCCAGTTTTCAGCACTTGAGCTGATCGCAAGAAACGGAAGCTTTGTAGAGCTTGCTATTTTACAGCTCATCATCAATTTAAGATATATGCTGATGTCGACAGCTCTTTCGCAGAAGCTGGACAAAAAGGTGAATACACTTCACAGGCTTGGAATTTCCTACGGCGTAACAGATGAGATATTTGCCGTCAGCATTTTTAAAAAGGGAAATCTGTATCCGATGTTTTCCTATGGACTAATTGCGACATCAGTTTTCGGATGGGTGTTTGGCACAGTCCTTGGAGCAGTGGCGGGACAAATTCTTCCGCAGCGACTTATCAGCTGTCTGGGCCTTGCAATCTATGGTATGTTTATTGCGATAATAATCCCGGACACAAGAGTAAATAAGACTCTTGTTGCGGTTGTTTTATCAGCGATGGCGCTCAGCACGCTCTTTACCTATGCTCCGATCCTTAAAATGATTTCTTCGGGATTTAGGATTATAATAGTAACAGTTTTAGTTGCGGCAGCTGCTGCAATTATTGCACCGAGGAAGGAGGAAGAACATGAGTAGAGTTTATCTGTACATCCTCCTGATGGCTGTAGTTACTTATCTTATCAGGGCTTTGCCACTGACACTGATCAGAAAAGAGATTAAGAGCAACTTCGTAAGATCTTTTCTGTACTATGTACCTTATGCAACACTTGCAGCCATGACGTTTCCGGCGATTTTGTCTGCAACGGATTACATGGTATCATCAATAGTAGGCTTTGTTGTGGCACTTGTTCTTGCTTTTAACAAAAAGAGTCTTCTCACTGTTGCAGGCTGTGCCTGCTTTGCGGCGTTTGTAGTAGAATTATTCTTATAAAAAGAGATTTCAATACATTTTTTTGGAAATATGTGTATAATTCTTTTTCTAAGATAATTCTTTATATAATGAAATTACATAATCTAACATGAATAGAGGATAAAATATGCGAGTAGGAATGGGATATGACGTTCATCGCCTTGTGGAAGACAGAGATCTGATAATCGGCGGTGTTAAGATTCCTTATGAAAAAGGCTTGTTAGGACATTCTGATGCAGATGTTCTTTTACATGCTATAATGGATGCGCTTCTTGGTGCAGCAGCTCTTGGAGATATCGGTAAGCATTTCCCTGATACAGATCCTAAGTACAAGGGCGCGGATTCCGTTGCACTGTTAAAAGAAGTTGGACGTCTCCTCGAGGAGAACAGATTTATGGTCGAGAACATTGACGCGACCATAATCGCGCAGGCTCCGAAGATGAGACCTTACATAGATACCATGAGAGCCAATATCGCGGATGCACTTGGCATTGATATATCACAGGTCAATGTTAAGGCTACTACCGAGGAAGGACTTGGCTTTACAGGAACAGGAGAGGGCATTTCCTCTCAGGCAATCTGTATGCTCTCAACAATTTTTGAGGGAAGCAGCGTTGTGTATGATTCCGAAGCGCGATGTGGAAGCTGTAGCGGCTGTCCTAAAGCATGACATATTGATTAAAATCCCAGAAACGCGCATTTACTGCGAATTTTGAAATTTCATTAAAGATATCATAACAGATCATAATAAAACATCAGGAGAAAGAAATGACAAATACATTTACTTTTTATAATACATTAAATAGAAAAGTCGAAGAGTTTAAACCAAGGGTTGAGGGTGAGGTTTCAATGTACACCTGCGGCCCGACTGTTTATCACTACGCACACGTAGGAAATATCAGAACCTACATTATGCAGGACGTTCTTGTTAAATCTCTTGAGTATGCAGGATACAAGGTTAAGCGTGTCATGAACATCACAGACGTTGGCCATCTTGCATCAGATGCTGATACAGGCGAAGATAAGATGCTTGCAGGTGCCAAGAGAGAGCACAAGACTGTTATGGAGATTGCAAAGTTCTACACAGATGCTTTCTTTAAGGACTTCGATGCTGTTGGTAACAAGCGCCCTGACATAGTTGAGCCTGCAACAAACTGCATTCCTGAGTTCATTCACATGGTAGAGACTCTTCTTGAGAAGGGCTATGCTTATGTGGCTGGCGGAAATGTTTATTTTGACACCAGTAAGCTTGATGATTACTATGTTTTCTCTTCAGAGGTTGAAAAAGAGGCGCTTCAGGTAGGCGTTCGTGATGACGTTGAAGAGGATGTAAATAAGAAGAATAAGACAGACTTCGTTCTCTGGTTTACAAAGTCCAAGTTTGAAGATCAGGCTCTTAAGTGGGACAGCCCATGGGGCGTAGGTTACCCGGGATGGCACATCGAGTGCTCATGCATTTCAATGAAGCATCTCGGAGATAAGCTTGATATCCACTGCGGCGGCGTAGACAATATGTTCCCTCATCACACCAATGAGATTGCCCAGTCTGAGAGCTATCTGGGACACAAGTGGTGCAACTACT
>JAEEGL012149445.1_pt1 | contig 13325 bp, 10 predicted proteins | sample 9134231 | NCBI WGS metagenome assembly JAEEGL01 (sample SAMN16246548, study PRJNA631951) | gut metagenome | biome: gut microbiome; feature: rumen; material: fiber-attached | host: Bos | place: Iran: Karaj | collected 2018-10 | reverse complement strand
ATTTTCGTGCTGCGGCAAGACCCAGGCCACCAACCACAGCCTTATCCTCTAAAATTTCATCTGCGGTGCGAGGCCACCGCCGACTATTCCCGAAATTGCTGCGCCGCTTGACCAGAACGCCTCGGAAAAAGGGCATCTGAGCGACGTCTCGTTCTATCACCTAGTGACAGAATTAAGCCAGTAATCTACTGTACTTCGATTAGGCAGCGAGAGCATAGTTGTTGTTGCCAGATAAATTTTGATGACTCGTAGGATTAAGGAGCCACTAGCCAACGCTCCGCGTGCTTACATACCATCTCGGCCTGCTGTCAAATCCAGTCATCCCCTTCTATAGTATGTTTTCAAGTTGCAAATTTAGCGTTTTTTTCCGATATTGCAAGGGAAAACCGAAAATTTTAACTACCTTTGTGCGCTTTTTGCAATAAAAGCAGCCTTTTGGGGTTATATATTAAATATGTAACAGTTTATGAAGAGATATATCATTCTTTCCTGCCTCGCGGCACTTTTCGCATTGACCGCTTTTGCGCAGTCATCGATGACCGATGAACAGATCATGCAGTTCGTTGTCAAAGAACATGCCGCAGGAACTTCCAACCAGCAGATTGTGACCCAACTGATGCAACGGGGTGTGGATATCCAGCAGATACGCCGTGTCCGCAACAAGTATGAACGTGAGGTCAAGAGCAAGGGATTGGGAAACCTTTCCGCCGATACGCAGCCTACCGACGACCGTTCACGGCAGCGCAACGGAAAGACGCGCGAGGACTATACAGACCAGCGCCAGACCTTACCCCAATATCGCATCCATGACCTCACCCAACAGACTGGCCCGATTGTCTATGACGAGACCAATCCCGACTGGATTCTCATGCAGCAGGAAATGAATGGTTTTATCCCCGACTCCACAGCCTTGCTTGAGCAACTGATTGCCGAGCGCGACAAGAACAAGAAAAAAGTCTTTGGCCGCGACATCTTCAACAACAAGGAACTCTCGTTCGAACCTAACATGAACATTGCCACCCCGCAGAACTACCGTTTAGGCCCAGGCGATGCCGTGTTTATTGATATCTACGGGGCTTCGCAAAAGACCGTACAAAGCACCGTCTCACCCGATGGTACCGTCACCATCGAAGGCTACGGACCTGTCAACGTGAGTGGTATGACCGTCAGTCAGGCTAACGCCCATCTGCGTTCCACGCTGGGGTCACGCTATAGCAGCAGTCAGATAAAACTGACCGTAGGCCAGACACGTACCATCATGGTTAACGTGATGGGTGAAGTAAAGACACCCGGCACCTACACCCTTTCTGCCTTTGCCACCGTGTTCCATGCCCTCTATATGGCTGGTGGAACTAACGATCTGGGAACGCTCCGTAACATCAAGGTTTATCGACAGAACCGCCTCGTCACGGTGGTTGACATCTACGATTACATCCTGAACGGCAAGCTTACCGGCAACGTCCGCTTGGCCGACAACGACGTCATCGTGGTGGGTCCTTACGACTGCCTCGTCAATATCACGGGTAAAGTGAAGCGCCCGATGTATTATGAGATGCGCAAGAATGAGAGTGTAGCCTCCCTGCTCAAATACGCCGGAGGATTCTCGGGCGATGCCTATACCAAGCAGGTTCGTCTGATCCGTAAGACTGGTCGTGAGTATTCCGTGCATAGTGTGGAAGAGTTTGACTTCAGTTCATTCCATCTGGCCGATCAGGATTCCGTAGCCGTGGATTCCATCCTTGAGCGCTATAGCAACATGGTGGAACTCAAGGGTGCCGTATTCCGCCCGGGCATGTATCAGGTAGGCGGACAAATCAACAGTGTGCGCACCCTCCTGGAAAGCGCGGAAGGCTTGAAGGAAGAAGCCTTCACAGCCCATGCCGTGATGCATCGCATGAGACCAGACCGCACGCTTGAAGTAGTACCCGTTGACGTAGAAGGCATCATGAACGGCAACGTGCCTGACATCCCTTTGCAGCCCAACGACGTACTCTTCATCCCCACCAAACAGGAAATGATGGAGGAACAGACCATCACCATCCACGGTGAAGTGCACTATCCTGGCATCTATAAATATGCGGCCAACGAAACACTGGAAGACTTCGTGCTCCAGGCAGGCGGTCTGAAGCAGACAGCCTCCACCGTCAAAGTGGACGTGGCTCGCCGCATCATCAATCCGAAAGCTGTAACAACCGATTCCATCATCGCCGGCACCTATAGTTTCGCACTCAAGGACGGATTTGTCATCGACGGTGAGAGCGGATTCAAACTCGAACCGTTCGACGAAGTATATGTACGCAAGAGTCCGGGCTTCAACAAGCAGCAGAATGTAGAAGTAAAAGGCGAAGTGATGTTTGAGGGCACCTACACCCTTTCGAAGCGCAAGTCTCGCCTTAGCGACCTCATCAAGGCAGCCGGTGGTGTCAACGACCTGGCCTACGTGAAGGGAGCCCGTCTCGAGCGCCGTATCAACGAGACCGAACGTCTCCGAATGGAAGAAGTGTTGAGAAAGCAGCGCGAAGAAGCTGAGAACAACCGTTTGAAGGAGATTGCTTCCAGCAACAACGCCTCAGCTCTGAGCCAGATTAACACCGCAACAACTGATCTTCAGAAGTTTAATATCGGCAGCACCTATTACGTGGGTATCGACCTCGACAAGGCACTGGCCAACCCCGGTGGCGATGAAGACGTGGAACTCCGCGAAGGCGACCGCATCATCGTGCCCCAATACAACGGAACGGTAAAAATCAACGGTGAGGTGATGTATCCCAACACCGTGGCCTACGAGAAAGGCAAGAGCACCAGCTACTACATAGACCAGGCCGGCGGTTTCTCCAGTGATGCCAAGAAGCGCAACGCATACATCATCTACATGAACGGCAAGGTAGCTAAGGTAAGCCATAGAGCCAAGCCCCAGCCCGGCTGTGAAATCGTGGTTCCCCGCAAGTCACGTACCCGTATGAGCCTTGCTGAGACCATCAGTCTCGGCACAGGTGCCGCCTCTATTGCGACCATGATTGCCACTATTGCCAACGTGCTGAAATAACAAAGAACGACTATGAGCGAAAATAAAGAACTGGAGGTCATCGACCTTCGCCTGATGTTTCAGAAGATATGGCAGCGGAAGATGCTTTTCGTGAAGGTTCTTCCTATTGTCTTCATCCTCTCATGCCTATATATCATCTGCATACCGCGCACCTATACCTCCGATACGAAGATGGCACCGGAGATGGAGAACTCCATGTCGGGAGGAACATTAGGCTCCATCGCATCTTCTTTCGGCATCGACCTCGGCGACATGCAGACCACCGACGCCATCACTCCCTTGCTCTACCCCAACCTGATGGATGACAACAAGTTTGTCACGGACCTCTTCAACATCCAGGTGGAAAGTCAGGACGGCGAAATAAAGACTACCTACTATGAGTACCTGAAAAAATACCAGAAGCATCCTTGGTGGACCAAAGCGATGGCTCCACTCAAGAAGCTGTTTTCGTCCAAAGACGAGCCTGGGAACAAGGGAGGCAAGCAGTTTAACCCTTATCAACTATCAAAAATCGACGATGGCATTGCCGCAGTTATCCGTAAAAACATCACACTCAATATCGACAAAAAAACAGGTGTTATCTCCATCAACACCAAAGCGCAGGATGCGCTGATATGCAAAACGCTGGCAGATTCTGTACGAACCAGGCTGCAATCCTTCATCACCGAATACCGCACCAGTAAAGCCCGTAACGACTTGGAATACTACAAGAAACTGATGGAAGATGCCAAAGCCAGTTACGAAAAGGCTCGTCGCCTTTACGGTAGTTATGCCGATGCCAACAGTGAGGTCATTCTGGAGAGCTACCGCGCCAAGCAGAACGACTTGGAGAACGACATGCAGCTGAAGTATAACAACTACACGGCGATGGTCACCCAGTATCAGGCGGCCAAGGCCAAAGTTCAGGAACGCACACCGGCCTTCACCATGATTAAAGGCTCTTCTGTTCCCATTAAGCCTTCAGGTCCCAAACGGATGATTTTCGTACTAATAATGCTCATTCTATCATTTTTTGGAACTGCAGGTTATATTCTACTGAAGGAATATATGAACGACAAGTAATAAGTTTCGATTGAACCGGCCATGAGAATTAAGGTCTCCCGACTTACCAACATATATTTCTTATGCGCTATATTTGCTCTGACTATTTCTGAGTCATTGAATATGCGCGCATCACAAAGCGGTGTGGAAGATTCTGCTTTCTCCCGGCCACTGGTCGTACTCACATTATTGTTTTGGCTGTTTTCAGCAGTAAAATTGGCTTTTCCAGGATACAAGCTGTACAAACCGCCATTACCGACCAGTCTCTATATGCTGTTTTTTTTCTGGTGTTTTATCCCCATTGTGTTTGGCAATCAGACTACAATCACGGATCTCGTCTTCAACGTTTCCATGACGCTAACTCCAATGATTGTCTTCCTCTCGTCATACAATTCCACCATTCAGTCGGAATATGAAAAAAGCGAGAAGTTCACATTCTTGCTGATGTTCTTCTTCCTTCTGCTTCAATACATATCTATTTTCAGAGAGATTAATTTTCTGTCTTTAGCCCATATCGGTTCTGCGTTTTATCTGCTTTACCTGCTTCCTCTGATCTTGACTTTCAATTCAAAGCTGATTAAGATTTCAGCTACCGTCATAGTCGTTTTCACTTTGTTCCTGTCCATGAAGCGCTCAGGTGTGCTTGCTCTTGGCATTTCTTTGTTTTGCTTCATATTTGTCAGGCAATACGTCAATCACAGATTTATTGTGAAGTCATTTGTCGGAAGCCTGGTCACTATCATGGCCATCGGTTTCTTATTTGTCTATCTAGGAAGCAGAGATTCAGGACGTGAGAATATCTTTGAGCGATTCGAAAATATCGAGAAGGACCAAGGGAGCGGCAGATTAGAAGTCTGGGAGCATACCGCAGCCCTGATCACCGGTCAAAACACCGGCAGCCTTATGGTGGGCAACGGCTATAATGCGGTATTAAGGGATTCACGACTTCAGCTCTCAGCCCATAACGATCTACTTGAAGTCACCTACGATTATGGATTGATTGGCACCATGTTGTATATTGCAGCATTCCTGAGCATCACGTTTTATACCGTTAAGATGATTTTATCGCGATCCCGCTACGCCCCATCCATGGTAATGTCTTACACCATATTCTTCATACAATCCATGGTGTCTCATATTATCATTTATTACTGGGCAAGCCTATTTATGCTTACATGGGGGTATATCATAGCCAGGAACCAAATAGAAAACTTCCAGGCGAGCAGTTTGCTCCCTGATGGTAACCAAAAGACAGGAGCAGTATGATCAACAACGACTCAATTTCAGAAAACCGGAAGATCATTGCTTCTAATGTCTCATGGGCATTAATCGGCAAAATCACCAATATGCTCAGTGCGCTGCTGGTTGGGATTTTTGTGGCACGCTATCTAGGACCTGAACAATATGGACTGATGAACTATGTCATCAGTTTTGTAAGCCTTTTCCTCATCCTGGCTACATTCGGGTTCGAGAATATCGAGATACGTGAGGAGTCGAAACACACACAAGAAAAGGACATGATTATCGGGACTACGTTTATCCTACGCCTCTTCCTCTCTATCCTTACGGTCGTTGTTGTCTCTTGCATCGCCTTCCTCAACGAATCCGACCGTCAAACGACGTTGTTGATATCCATCTACTCCCTTACTGTCATGATGACACCATTCGATGTCATCCGCAATTATTTCACCTCCATCGTACAGAATGAATATATTGTGAAGGTGGGAATATTCCGCACGATTCTTTCATGCCTGATTAAAGTAATCCTGCTTTTCTTGAAGGCACCGCTCATCTGGTTTGTCATCATGCTCGTCTTTGACGCCATCATCTTGGCTGAAGGTTATATTTACGTCTATCACAAGAAAATAGGGAAACTGACATCATGGAAATTTAGCCGCCATTGGGCTTCCGCTATGCTCAGGCACTCTTTTCCTCTGCTGCTTTCAGGTGCCGCTGCAACCGTATTCCTTCAGATTGATCAGGTAATGATAGGCAATATGATCGACAAATCATCTGTGGGATACTTTTCTGTGGCCTCCAAGTTTGTAGAGGTTCTCATTTATGTACCTACGGTTATCATCCAGGCGATAAGCCCTATTTTGGTACGCATAAAGCAGGAAGACCAAGTGCGTTACCAGCAACAAGCACAATTGTTCCTGAACATCACCGTATGGCTTTGCTTTTTCATTGCAATTGTCATGAGCCTGCTGTCGTACTGGTGTGTTATGCTCACGTTCGGCATGTCGTATGCTCCTGCCGTATTCCCGCTTCAGATATTGTCATTCAAGGTGATAGCCGTAGCACTGAATATTGTTTCCGGTCAGATACTGATTATAGATAGTAAGCAGAAGTATTTCGTGCTGAGAAGCCTTAGCGGATGTGTCATCTGCATTCTGCTTAATTTATTGTTCATACCCAGGTACGGCATCATCGGTGTTGCTGTGGTCGCCATCATCACCCAAGTCGTTGCCGGATTTATTATCCACGCCTTTATCCCCTCCTACCAGTATATGTTCAAGATGCAACTGAAGGCGATATTTACAGGATGGAGGAACTTTGCCGACATAAAGAATACATTTATCAAAAAGACGAACCCATGAATCCCAAAGGCATTGTATCAATCCTCACAGACAAGACCCGTCTGGGCAGATGGGCTTATCACCTCTATAGCCGATGGAAAGGTCGGGAAAGGCACCTTTCACTGGGCACAGACAATCCTGACAAGACATTCTACGTCATCGGTTTCGAAGATGTCTCAGGTGGGCTCTTCTGGCTGGTCAACAAGGTTGTCATGCATATTGCCTATGCCATAGACCATCACTATATACCTGTGGTTGACTTCAAGAACCACCTCACGCAATACACCAATCCCAATGACTTGCACAAGAGTAATCTTTGGGAGGATTTCTTCGAACAGCCGGCAGGCTACGCCCTTGAAGACATACGCCACAGCCAGAATATCATTATCAGCAGCCAGCAGCCATCCCCACAGCCTGAATACCTGATGGGACAGGAGGAATTCTACAACTCACCTGAACGCATTAAATTTTTTCATGGTATTTTCCATCAGTACATAAGAATCAACCCAACGGCCAAGGCACATCTTGAGGCCATCAGGGAGCAATATTTCCCGCAGGGTGCAAGAATCTTAGGCGTATTGTGCAGAGGCACCGACTATACAGCCATACGTCCTAAAGGCCATCCTGTACAGCCCTCTACAGCGGAAGTCGTCAATGATGTGAAAAAGGCCATGAAATCCTACCATTGCGACTACGTGTTTCTCGCAACGGAAGACCAAGACATCGTAGAACGCTTCCAGCAAGCGTTCGGACGGCAACTGATCTGCCTCCCCCAGCAGCGGATCAGCGGCTCGCACATGAACGGCGACTGCTATTTGGCACAAGAGAAGGAAAAACAACTGAGCGAAAGAAACCGCCACGAAGATGCCATGAGCTATCTGGCGGCCATTTATCTGCTGACCCGTTGTAATTGTTTCATCGGAGGCCGCACAGGAGGCACCAAGGGAGTGCTGCTGATGGCCGATGGGTTTGAATATAACAAGATTTATGATTTAGGTTTGTATCCATGAGCAGAATCCTCTTTCTCCTGATAAGTGCGCTCTTCATTTCCTGTTCCGATGAACTCCCATGGGGAGAGAACCAGGAAGAAGAATTCGAAGTCTGGATTCCCCAGGAAGTCACAGACACAACCGGCATGCGCTACGGCGTAAGATGGCAGACCGACAACCCCTACGACCTGGGCGAGCGATGCTTTGATGCCGAAGGTCTGAGAGCCCGTTTCGGAGTCGGAAGGGTGGAAGGCAATTCTGATTTTGATCAGGTGTATCCATGGAGCGGGATAAAACGGTGCAACATAAAGAGACAGGGAGGGAAGACCGTCATAACCTTCGACGATGATCCCGCCTTTGCCCTTGACGGCAGCAACGGCGACGTGTTCGTCAGGATACCGAAATTCTATGTGGAGAGATATGTGAAGGACGGCTACGAATACCGGGTCGTTTGCGGGAAAGGCGACAAGCCCCATCCTGCCTTTATTGAGGACGGGAGAGAACTGGATGCCGTCTATGTTTCAGCCTTCGAGGGATATATGGGCGAAGACAGCCTGCTGCGGTCTGTTGCCAATGTTATCCCGACATCAAATATCACCGCCCAGCAATTTCTCGATGCGGCACAACGACGCGGACAGCAATATACCCTCTACGACATGCGTACCGTTGACATGCTGTTCACCCTGATTGCCGTGGAGTTCGGCTGCCGAAATACCGGTACAATCTTCGGACACGGTATCTCCGACTACCAGCAACCCATCGAGAAAGAATGGGATACCGACATGAACTACTATGCCACGACCGCCAAGAACCACACCAACACCATGGAATGCAAACGGCGCACCACTGAAAAGATGATCGTCGGGTCGAATATCTGTATCTGCAAGGGTGAGCAGCGCAACATTCTTACCTTCGCCAAACTCACCGGCATCGAAGACCACCAAAACACCACGGTATATACCTTCGACGGTCCGCCGATAGACATCACAACAGACTGTTTTATAGGCAACTGTGCGCAATCAACCAACTGGACCGAAACCTGCCCCGCCCCCCATTTCAGCTATATGGGGCGCGCCAACATCATCGAAAGAGGATTCCTGCCCCGCGAACGCAATCCCATGAGATACCGCTGGATAGAGAATATCGTGGGTAACCTATGGCACTACCTGCCCGACATCACATTCCTCAACCGCCAACTCTACGTGTGCAGCAACATGCGCCACTACCGCATAGCGGCATGTCAGGGAGCCTATCAGCCATACCATCCGCCCTTCAGCATTACGAATGATGACAACGGAACACTTGTTGATGGCCGGGGCACCAACTGCTGGGTAAGCAAGCTGATAGACGACAACGAATCCAAAGGCATATCGTTCGGGATAGCATTCAATAAGGACATCACCAGCAACGAGGCCTTCGGAGCCTACTTCTATCTTTCCGACGGACTGAACATCACCGTCAACGGTGGAGGCTTCGACCACCGCAACCGATGCAACCTGCTCACCACCCGTGCATGGATTCTCCCTTCCTATCGCTGGCATCTCTATGGCGCACGGCTATTATTCAAGGACCTATAAGCAATAAAGTTCTTTTTAGTGCGTTTATAGTGTATGAAAATAGGCTTGTTGGCATATCATTCGGCATGTAACTTCGGAGCTACCCTTCAGTTACTGTCCACCTACGGCTACCTGACAAAACATGGTCACCATCCAATTGTCATCAATTGGACTCCCCAAAACCTTGAGGACTATTACCGGCAGCGTGTTCCCGCTTCTCAATTTCAGGAGCAAATCGCCACCCGTCAACGGCTATGGGAGGAGACCCGTATGTGTCGCAATTCAAAAGACGTGGCCCAGGCAATCGAGGAAAACGGCATCGAAGCTGTCATCATCGGTAGTGATGCCGTGGCTCAGCACCATCCCCTGCTGGAGCGCATCGTCTTCCCATGCCGCACCATCATCGGAATCATCCCCAACACTGAGGACCGTGAATACCCCAACCCCTTCTGGGCCACATGGGAAGACTTCCTGTCGCGCAACATTCCCGTGGCAGCCATGTCTGTCTCGTGCCAGGATTCCAGATACCGTTTGATTCCCCATAATCTGCGCCAGCAAATGGCAGCAAGGGTCGTGCGCTACAAATACCTCTCCGTGAGAGACACCTGGACCCGACAGATGATGGAGCACCTCACCAGCGGCCGCCTGAAACCCGAAGTGACTCCTGATCCCGTCTTTGCACTCAACGACAATGCCGGAGAATGGATTCCCGGCAAGGATGAAATCATCCGGAAATACAATCTGCCCGAAAAATACATCCTGCTGACATTCCCCGACGGCAGCGCCACGGTTCCGCAGTCATGGATCGACAAATTCCAAGAGCTGGCCCTGAAAGACGGCAAGGAATGCGTACTGCTGCCTTTCTCCCATGCCGACAGCTTCGGCACACTGCCCCATACGGTCAGGCTCCCCTTGTCGCCCACCGACTGGTATGCACTCATCAAGCACGCTTCCGCCTACGTGGGCTACAACATGCACCCCATCGTCGTCGCGCTCCACAACCAAGTGCCATTCTTCAGTTTCGACACCTACGGCACCAAGCGGTTCAACGGCCTGCTTTCCGACGACCGTTCCAGCAAAATCCGCCATCTGCTCAGCGAGGCCGGCTTCAGCGACTACCGCACCAGCTGCCTCTCGCGTCATCCCCAACTGCCGACACCATCAGCAGTTTACGACCTTCTGACCCGTTTCGATACCGCCAAAGCCCGGCTCTTCGCCGAAGCATACGGCGAGAAATACCGTTTCATGATGCAGAGCATCCTAAAATCACTCCATGCATGAAGCGCGTAGCATACATATCATCACCGTTTCTGGCCGACTGCGACCTGCCGTTGCTCAAGGAGTTGCAGCAGCAAGCCGATGTGGATTACTACCTGATGATTGGCAAGAACTCCTGCCAAGCCACACTCATCAACGCCGAAGTGAAGCCCCGGGGCGGCGTCTGCCCCGCAGCCGACTATCCAGCCCTCAGCCGCATCAAGGAGTTTTTCGACATTCGCAAGGTCTATGTCATCAACATGCCCGGAGGCCACGACTGGTCACCCCAAAACCTGAAAGCCGTATGGACCGCCGTGAAGATGATCCGCCAACGGCACTACGACATCGTTCACGCCACGAGTCCTTTCCGTTATGGAAGTTTTGCCTTCTACCAGCTCCGCAAGCAGATGCTCCTCACCATGCACGATCCCACGCCCCACTCTTCCGACATGGGGCTCCTCAACCGTTTTCACCGCTTCGTGGCATTCCGCCTGGTCAGCCATTTCCTCGTCCTCAGCCATAGCATCAAGGCCGGTTTCATCTCGCGCTACCACCTCCAGCAAAAGCACGTCTATGAATCACGCCTCAGCATCTACACCCACCTGCAGCAGACCATCCCCGCTCCTTTGGACCAGCACGGCCATATACTCTTCATCGGCAGCATCAACCCCCACAAAGGCATCGAGTATCTCTGCAAGGCCATGGAGCAAGTAGCCAGCCGGCATCCCGGCACCAGGCTCATCATCGCCGGCAGAGGCACTTTTCCCTTCGACATCAACAGCTATATGAAGTCGGGAAACATCAGCGTCATCAACCGCTTTATCACCGACGAGGAACTCTCAGCCCTCATTCGCCAGTCGCTCGTCGTGGTATGCCCCTACGTCGATGCCACGCAGAGCGGCGTCATCATGTCGGCCTTCGCACTCCAGAAGCCCGTCATCGCCACAGCCGTGGGAGCCATCCCCGAAATGCTGCGTGACCACCGTCACGGCCTGCTCGTGCCACCCCGCGACAGCAACGCCCTGGCCGAAGCCATCGAGACGATCATCAAGAGTCCCGAACTGCTCGAAGAAATGAAGGCCAACATCCTCCGCGACTATTCCACGGGCAACCGCTCCTGGAAACACATCGCCCGGGAACACGCCGAAATCTACAACCAAATCGCCTCACCAAGATGAAACGACTCTCCATCATCATAGTCACCTACAACTCCGAACGCGACATCTACGACTGTCTGGAATCCATCCGCCGGCATACCGACATTGCACCCGAAGAGCTTGAAATCATCATTGTAGATAACAACAGCCGGCAGGCCGATGCCATGTTCTCCGAAATACACCATCGCTTCGGTCCAGATATAATCCTGCTCCGCAACCCCCGCAACGGAGGCTACGGACAAGGCAACAACCTCGGAATCCGCCAAGCCTCGTCGCCCGTCGTCCTCATCATGAATCCCGACGTAAGGCTCATGGAACCCCTGTTCCAGACCGTCCTCCAAGCCTTTGACGCCGACAGCCGCCTCAGCATGTACGGCATCAAGCAGATGCTCTCGCCCGGCGAGCCCAGCACCAATTCCATCGCCTGTTCCTACACCCTCAACGGCTACCTCGCCACCATCCTCACCGCATGGGCCAACCGCACCGACCGCTATCTGCCCCGGCTGATGTACTTCTCCGGCTCCTGCTTCTTCATCCGCAAGCAGATGTTCCAGGAAATCGGACTCTTCGATGAAGAACTCTTCATGTATGGCGAAGAAGACGACATACATTATCGCATGAAGCAACGATACGGCTGCCACATGACCTACAACCCCCACCTCCATTATATCCACCTGACCAAGGAGCGTCAGCCCGACCCGGAATACGAAAAGCGCGTATTCCGGTCACTCAGCCGTATGCTCAGCAAGAAAGGCTACTCCGAAAAAACCGTCACCCTCAACCACCTGCGCCGCCTGCGCCTACAAATCTTGCGCCAGCGCCTGCTCACCCTTTTCGGCCGGGGCAACCCCACCCTGCTCTTCATGCTTCAGGATTTCAGGAAATACCTGAACGACCGCTACCACTGCCAATCCTCTTCCTCCCCGTCATAGACCAGCGGGGCCGTCCAGCCATGCTGGCGGCAGACGCGCTCTATCAGCTGCTGGTCAGCAGGATAGATGAGCAGTTCGCCCTTGCGCATCAGGAAATAACGGCGGCGACCGAAATGGACTATCAGTTCACTCCTGACGGAACGCTCCATGTAGCCCGGCATCTCGTGGTAGAACCTTGTCAGACCGCGCTTCACCTTCACGCGCACCTTCTCCCGAAACATTGGGCAGTCCTCGCCGCCCATCCTCGGATTGCGGGGATTCACAGATACATGACTCACCTGATCCTGATTGGCATAGCAGCCCACCACCCATCGCATACAAGTCTCATGCAACGGACACCCGTCGATGAAGCACACCAGATAGCCCGACGCCTTCTCGCGCATCAAGTCGGTCTCCTGCTTTGAGGCGACATCTATATCTTTGTTCTTTTCCATGATGCAAAGATACATAAAAAGTCTAAAATATAATCCTGTCAAGAAAAAAAGTAAACAAACGACCCCACAAAAAACAAATTACACATTGTGTAATAATAAAAAACCGCTCCAAACACCGTTACGAAAAAATTCGTTGCGAAAAAATTCGCATAAGATTTGCAGGTATCATACATTTGTTATATCTTTGCAGCAAAATGATACGGCATGAAGAATCCTTTTAAGTTTGGCACACTCGTCGATGGCGAGTTTTTTACAGACAGAGTCACCGAGTTGGAAAGTATCCAAAGAATGCTTGACAGTGAAAACCATTTAGTGCTCATCAGCCCACGCAGGT
>JAEEGL011919141.1_pt1 | contig 13325 bp, 13 predicted proteins | sample 9134231 | NCBI WGS metagenome assembly JAEEGL01 (sample SAMN16246548, study PRJNA631951) | gut metagenome | biome: gut microbiome; feature: rumen; material: fiber-attached | host: Bos | place: Iran: Karaj | collected 2018-10 | reverse complement strand
TCAACTGACGCTACTAAGTACGATGAAGCGATGGCTAAGTTCCTTCTCCAAGGTATTGATGATGCCCATACCACAATTCAATATCCATCCATCTTTGATTTGCCAAATATGGCTAACGCTAATGGGTATTCTACGCAGTATGAAGGCGAAAGAAGAAAAGCTATCACCGATACATTAATAGCCAATAGAAGTAGAAGAAAAGAAGCCGGATTAGGAGATGGTGGTTTTGATATCGTCAACCAAACAGCCTTCATTGCGTTTGACTCGTTTTCTTATAATCTAGAGATTAAAGCATTTGACCAATACAAGAACACAGATCCAAATGATTACATTGAAAAACCAATGGACTTATTCGCCTCTAGTTTCAATAAAATCAAAGAAAACAACAACGTTAAAAACGTAGTTGTTGACCTAACATGTAATGGTGGTGGCCTTGTCAGCTGTATGTCTTATTTACTCGGCTATTTCACTAAAGATCCCGCTATTCTGATTAACTATCGTTTAAATAACTCCACATTTGAATTCCATTACGAAGTAGACCTCAACCAAGATGGTGTTTACGCTGGTGATGAAGATACCTTCGCAGGCAAATATAACATCTACGTCATGACTAGCGATGCTTCCTTTAGTTGTGGTAATCATATGCCAACCATATGCCGTAACTTAAATATCGCTAAAGTTATTGGGCAAAAGAATGGTGGAGGCTCTTGTGTTATTTCCTTCTTAAGCAACTCATCTGGCTATCTCTATCACTCTTCGAGTGAATGGACATCCTTATTAGTGGAAAATGGCAAGTATATAACAAATGATTATGGCGTTGAACCTGATATCAAGATTGACGCAACAAATTTCTATAATCATCAATATATTGATCAACTCTTAGCGGTATAATGAAGAAGATGAAAAAAGTAAGAATCACTGTTAAACGCATAGCGTGCTATAAGGATTTAATCGAACAATACGAAAATCCTATTGAGCATGCTTGCGAGATGAAAGAAGGCCAAGTATTTATCGCTAATGGTTTTAAGAAACCAGAAGGCTTTTGTGATAGCGCTTGGGATTCTATCGCTCCCTTTGTTAAAGAACTCGCTAATGGTGGTGGAAACTTTTAGGAGGGCGGGATGAAAAACGAAAAGTCCGCGATGATATCGTGTAACGATGGTTTTCGTCCTGTCAGTTTTTATTTAGAAACGATGGAAGAGGATGCTGATTAGCATGAAAAAGAGATTTACCAACTTATCAATTTATCGTCTCATCGCAACAATCTGTGTCTTACAGTTCCATATCTTTTTTATTCTCTACGCAAGGGCAATTCCATACGAAACTTTACTAAGTAAAGGTGTTCAAGGCTTAACTTGTCTCAGTGGTTTTCTATATTCACAAAAAGTTATCAGCGACAACAAGAAATTCTTCTTAGGCAACGCTAAAAAGATTATCTTCCCAGCCTTAGTGGTCTTCGCCTTAATGGCGTTATGGAATCTAGTCTATATGTTCATCTTCCAAAGCTGGAATTACATTAACTTATTTGTCGATTATCGCGCTTATAACCATGGCTTACTTATCCAACCAGGTAATTACTATTACATCCTTTATATTATGGTGTGTTACTTAATTACCCCAATCCTCCAAAGAAACGATAAATGGAGCCTTTTAGTGAGCCTTGGAGTAGTGCTTATCGAATTCACGGTGGGCTTCTTTTTCGGTTCATCAATCATCGCCTGCTGCTACATCGTTGGCTATTTCTTAGGCAAGAAACTCTTTGGACAATTAACCAACGTTGAAGAGAAGTTCTCCGTTGGATGGTTCCTAATCTTCCTTCTAGGAACACTTGTCGCAGCGGGCCTTTATGTCGTCTTAGTTATCTATCCAATCGGTGGTAACTATTTCCTAGTCCATCTCAACTCATTATTTATTAATATCCTCATGACTACCTTTGGTATGGGCACATTCCTAGTCATCGCTCATGCCTTTAGATGGGTCAACAAGTTCCCGGCCTGCCCAGTGCTATCGTTCACAGATAAGATTTCGCTTAATGTCTATTTATTCAATCAAGCCTTCATGTGTGGCGCGATGAACATGGCAAAAGTCGTGGACCCAATGTGGGCAAAGACACTTATCGTCTATGTCTTCACAATCGCTTTCTCAATTCTTGCTTACTACTTATATCAATTAATACTAAAACTAACCACGAAAAAAGCGCCGGTCAGCGCTTAGTTCTTAAGATACTTTGCTAAAGCAATATGCTGTTTTAGAGTAGAATGTTTCGTTTGCCCTTAAGATAGGATCTTCGAAGTTCGCCTGATTAATGGCGTCAGGGAACATTTGTGATTCTAAACAAATATTGCCGTTATTTTCTTTGTATAGTTGTAAGCCTGGACGATCAGTAAAGACATCTACTTTGTATTGACTTCCAGATAGTGTAGCTGCTTTTCGGTAATCAGAACCATTGAGAACCAAGTTGTCGTCATAACTATTTGATGATGCGAATGTTTTTTCAACTCGATAATCAAATTTCGTTCCTTCTACTGAAACGATTTTACCGGTTGGGATACCGTTATTTAATGGAGTATAACTATCAGCGCCAATCCATAACTTGAGGTTGTTATATGATTTGCTACCACTGATATCGATGAACAAATGGTTAGTTGGGTTACAAAGCGTATCTTCAGTTGTAGTAGCGGTGTACTCAATCAATAATTCACCCGTTTGACTTAAAGTGTACTTTACAGTTAATGTCATTTCACCAGGATAGCCGTTTTCTCCATTAGCGGAAATATAAGAATAAGTAACAGAAGAATTTGTTACTTCTCCTTTTTCCCATTGGCTTGTCGCAATGGTGCCTTTCCAGTTTCCTCTTGTATCGCCACCATGTAATGAATCATTACCATTGTTTTTAGCAACTTGGTACGTTTTTCCATTCAAAGTAAATTGTCCGCCGGCAATGCGGTTAGCACATCTACCTACAATGAAACCATTGCTGGCAATTTTTGTGCCGCCAAAAGAAACGCTATCGATAGCGGCGCCTGTATTAACAAACTTGATAGATAAACCAGATTCTGTAGAGAGTGTTACCGGTGTTGTATCGCTTTTACTAGAACTGCTTTTGCTTGAAGAACTCTTTCCAGATGATGAACTCTTTTCCGCGCTAGAAGAGGAAGCAGTAATAATCTTTGAAGATGAATCTTCAATTGGTTTTTGTCCGCAAGCAGAAAGCGCGGTAATAGCCGTTAAAATCAAAAGACGGGTAATTATTTTTTTCATATTGATCTCACTTGTTATAGTTTCACACTTATTGAATAAATATTCAAGCGATTGCCTTGAAATGAAATAAGATTTTGCTAAAATGCTTGTGCATGAAAAAAAGAGGATTAGTTATCAGTGGCCTTACATTGCTCGCGTTATGCGCTTCAGCGTGTGATTCTTTTCAATTACCAAGTTGGGGTTCTAGCCAAAAAACAAGCCAAGATCAATCTTCTAGTTCATTAGATAACACTTCCAGTGGTGGGAATAGTCAAAGTTCTAGCCCATCCAGCTCTGCTGGTTCAAGTAGTAGCGCTTCCTCTAGTTCTCAACAACCTATCGAACCACATTACGTCTCATTTGATGTCTATCCTTTTAATGATACACACGGCAATGTCATAGACACCCCTAGCGAAGGTATTTCCTTATCTAAAACAGCGACTGCTTTAAAAGAGATGGCCGAAGGTAAAGAAACTGTTTACATCTCACAGGGCGATATGTGGCAAGGTTCCATCGAAAGCAATTACACCAAAGGTAACTTGGTCACTGAATGGATGAATTCCATGGGCTTTGTCTCAATGACTGTTGGTAACCACGAATTCGACTGGGGCCAAGACCCTATTAAAAACAATATTGCTCTAGCAAATTTCCCAATGCTAGGCATTAATGTCATTAAACGCGACACGTATAGACGCGTTGATTATTTGGAGCCTTCCACAACTTTTATGAGGGGTGACGCTAAAATTGGTGTTATCGGTGCGATTGGTAATTGCTATAGCTCTATTTCATCGAGTAAAGTTAAAGATATTTTCTTTGAAACCGGTAGTGATTTGACCGATTTAGTCGTCGCGGAATCCACCAGATTAAGAAACGAAGAACACTGTGACTTTATTATCTATTCCATCCATGGTTCAGCTAGTAGAGATGACGCAGATTACTATGATATCAACTTAAGTAGTGGTGGCTATGTCGACTTAGTGCTTGAAGGTCATACCCATACCAACTATGCTGAACTCGATTCAGCGGGTGTCTATCACGTTCAATGCGCAGGCAACAATAACAACACTTATCAAATTACAGTTAACTTAGATATCAACAATCACACTATAGAAGTTGGTAGACCAACATTTATTGATCTTTCCTACTCTAGTTCCCCATACAATGATTATCCTGAGGACGCTGAAACAGAAGCCATCCTTGATAAATATCATGATGATTATGCTTTTGCATATGAAAATATTGGTACAGTAGGGTACCGTAAAAACTCAACCACATTAAAAAGCAAAATTGCTGACTTATATTTGGAAGCCGGATTAAAGAAGTGGGGTGCTAGTTACCCTCAAATACTTCTTGGTGGCGGCTTTATGTCTTGCCGTGGCGCTGGATATTTGCCCGCAGGCGATGTCACATACGCTCAATTAGCGGCCTTATTCCCATTTGACAACGATATCGTTTTATGTACCGTCCTAGGTTCTAACTTAAGAAACGGCAACTTTGTTCAAGGTCATAAAGATTATTATGTTACTTGGTCGACGTACGGTAGTGCTTACCAAGATGGTTCAAACATCATTTATAACGAAACTTATTATCTAATTACTGATACATATAGCAGTGACTACATTTACAATCGTCTCACAGTGATTGATACATTAAGTCCTAACACCTACGCTAGAGATTTATTAGCGGATTATATCGCTGCGGGTAATTGGGCATAAAAGAGCGTATCTAGTAACATTTACTAGCAAACCCTTTTTTTATTGCTATAATTATGTGCGGAGGAAAATATTATGCGTAAAGTTTCAAGAATCTTATTACTTGTTGGCGGAATCCTTGCTATCGTTACCGCTGTTTCATTACTTATTACAGCCATTATTTTATTTGCTAGTGGTTCTCCATTATTAACACAATTCTTAGAACCAATCCTTAGAGAAAATGGTATTGATGATCCAGAAAAGATTACTCTTACCATTCAAATCGCTTCCATTACTATGGGCGTCTTCTTTGTGTTTATGGCTCTTTGTGGTGTTCCAGCAGCAATTGTTAACTTTCTTGGCAGCAGCAAACAAACCAAAGTCTTGCTTATCGCTTGCATCATCTTAAACTATCTCTCTGGTAGTTATTTCGGTATTGCTGGTGGTATCGTCGGCCTCATTGCTAATGCAAGAGAAAAGAAACAAGCACAAAATAGTAACGTTGTTGACGCTCAATAATTAGTCGCGTCTTTAACGTAGGCTTCGTGGCCTGGACCAAACACTAATTTAAAAATAGTGAAGTAGTCAACAAAACTAACGTAATGAGAACCAATGTAAGCGGTCTCGTAAATGACTCCGTATTCATTGGTTTTTATTATGTTATCTTTAAAGCCATGCTTGTAATAAAAGGCTTTTCTTGATACACGTTCCTCGTAATTTTCATATTTTGGATTGACTTCTTCATAGCAAAGCATGAGAACATAATCCTTATACTCTTTTTTAAGAAACTCAATGATTTGACCACCATAACCTTGGTGACGATGATCTTTGTCCACCGCGAAGAAGTAGAGACAGCAGATATCTTTATGTATAGCTAGATAAGTAAAGCCGATGAAGACATTTTCATCGTAGAACGCTAACAAAGTTATTTCCTTTTGCTTAAGACTTTTTAGAAAGATGTTTAAAGGCGGTCTTTCGTTTTCCGGGAAGGCTTCTAAAAATAAGTCAGAAATATCTTTTTTGATATTTGGTTGTTCCTTATATACTTCTTGACGTAACATACCATTATTTTACACAAAACTATTTAACAAAGCCGACTTATTTGTCATAATAGCGGTGAAAGGATTTTATCTTTTTAGATAATGTAAGTATATGAAAGCATTAGTTGTTTATTTTTCACGTATTGGTGAAAACAGTGTGAACGGTCAAATCGAAATTATTAAGAAAGGTTTTACCGAAATTCTCGCTGAGAAAATCAGCGCTCTTAAGAACGCCCCAATGTTCAAGATTGAACCAGTTGAACCTTATCCAGCATCTTACGATGAATGCGTAAAACGCTCTAGAAAAGAAGATGAAGATGGTGGACGTGTCCCATACTTACACCCACTTCCAAACCTCGATGAATACGATGTCATCTATTTAGGTTTCCCATGCTGGTGGAGAACATATCCAAGAGTGGTGGCGACATTTGTTAACGATTATAAGTTCGTCGGTAAAACCATTTATCCATTCTGCACAAACGAAGAAGGTTCTTTAGGTTTAGCGGAAATGGAACTCAAAGGCAGCGCTAGAGGCGCGATTATTAAACCAGGATTTGCCTGTAAGGGTAGTGAAGTAAACGACATTGATGCCAAATTAGAAGCTTGGCTTAATAAATAGGTGAATATATGAAAAAAAGCGTCACACAAGATATCTTTTACGTTGGTGTAAACGATCATAAAATCGACCTCTTTGAAGGTCAATACATCGTCCCTAATGGCATGGCATATAACTCATATGTCATCAAAGATGAACTCATCGCCATTATGGACACAGTGGATCAAAACTTCACTGATGAATGGCTCAATAATATCGCCCAAGTTTTAGGCGATGAAAAGCCAACTTATTTAGTGGTTCAACACATGGAACCAGACCACTCTGCGAACATTGTAAATTTCCTAAAGAAATATCCAGAAACATATGTTGTTGGTAACGCCAAAACATTTAAGATGATGGAACAATTCTTCGATCAAGAAATTCCAAACAAAATGGTGGTCAACGATGGTGATTCCTTAAACTTAGGAAAACACGTCTTAACATTTGTCTTTGCCCCAATGGTCCACTGGCCAGAAGTCATGGTGACATATGACTCAACCGATAAAGTCTTATTCTCCGCGGATGGCTTTGGTAAATTCGGTGCTTTAGACGTTGATGAAGAATGGGATTGCGAAGCCCGCAGATACTACTTTGGTATCGTTGGTAAATATGGCGCGCAAGTCCAGGCCTTATTAAAGAAAGCCGCGGCTTTAGACATCCAAATGATTTGCCCATTACATGGTCCTATCCTCAAAGAGGATTTAGGTCATTATTTAAAGCAATATGACATTTGGTCTAGCTATCAAAGCGAAGTCGATGGTGTCGCTATTTTCTATACATCGGTATACGGCCACACCAAAAAAGCGGTCCAATTATTAAAAGAAAAGTTAGAGGCCAATGGCACTCCTAAGATCGCAGTCGCGGATTTAGCCAGAGACGATATGGCGGAATGCGTTGAAGACGCTTTCAAATATTCCAAGATTGTTCTTGCCACAACCACATACAACGCTGGTATCTTCCCATTTATGGATACCTTCATCGAACATCTCAAAGAAAGAAACTATCAAAATAAGAAAATCGCTATTATCGAAAATGGTACTTGGGCCCCAATGGCGGCGAAAGTTATCAGAGATAAATTCGCTAATAGCAAGAATATTACCTTCGTTGAACCAAGCGTCAGAATTATGTCTGCGCTTAACGATGCGAGTAGAGCCCAAATCGATGCTTTAGCGGAAGCGTTAAGTAGTGACTATAAAGCCATCAAAGAAATCAAAGAAGAAAAGCAACCAGAATTAGATCCAAAAGCTTTATTCAAAATCGGCTATGGCTTATATGTCGTTACTTGCAACGATGGTAAGAAAGATAACGGTTTAATCGTTAATACTGTTTCACAGTTAACCGATACTCCATTAAGAGTGGCGGTCAACATCAATAAACTTAACTACTCTCATGACGTCATCAAAAAGAGTGGTGTCCTTAACGTCAACTGCTTAAATAACGAAGCCCCATTCCAAGTGTTCAAAGACTTCGGCTTTGTATCTGGCAAAGACGTCAACAAGTTTGAAGGCAAAGAAGTCCTTAGAAGCGAAAACGGTTTAGTGGTCCTGCCAAACTATGTAAACGCCTTCTTCTCATTAAAGGTTGACAACTATGTTGATTTAGGTACACACGGTATGTTCATTTGTACCGTTACTGAAAGTAAGATTATTAACAACATTGAAACAATGACCTATAACTACTACCAGGCTAACGTCAAACCAAAACCAAACGCTGTAAAGAAGAAAGGCTTTGTTTGTAAGGTATGTGGTTACGTCTATGAAGGCGATACATTACCAGAAGATATCGTCTGCCCACTTTGTAAACACGGAGCGGCGGACTTTGAAGAGATTAAGTAAAGGAGAAAAGTATGAAGTACGTATGTCAGGCTTGTGGCTTCGTCTACGATGAAGACATCGGTGATCCAGAACACGGTATCCCAGCGGGCACAAAGTTCGAAGATTTACCAGATGATTGGGCTTGCCCATGGTGTGGTGCAAGTAAAGACTTGTTCTCCCAAGCCTAAAAAGCAATAGAGATGGTGGTGCGAATCGCTACCATCTTTTTCTTTTTTCTTCTAAAATAAGAAACATGTTCAAAAGATTTGTTCATTACTACAAAAAATATAAACTCATCTTCGCTCTCGACATGTTAGCCGCTTTCTTTATCGCGGTTATCGGTATTGGTTATCCAATCATTACGAGACTGATGCTTTCCGATTGGATTCCAAATAATGAACTTAAACTCATCATTATCGGTGGTGTTACTCTAGTAACTATCTACTTAGTGAGAATGGGTCTTAGATTCTTCGTACAGTATTACGGCCACGTCATGGGCGTTAATATGCAAGGGGATATGAGACGTGATTTATTCGATAAATTACAAAAACTCCCATACTCCTATTTTGATAATCATGAAACAGGCGTCATTATGTCGACGATGACCAACGATTTGTTCGATGTTAGTGAATTAGCCCATCACGGTCCAGAAAACATCTTCATCGCCTCGTTTACCGCGATAGGTGCGATTACATATTTGATGATAGTGGATTGGATTTTAGGTTTAATCCTTTTGGGTGTTATTCCAATCTTATTCTTCTTAACATGGTTCTTCCGTAGGAAATTCCGTGATGCGATGCGAAGAAGTAAGAAAGCTATTGCCGGTATTAATGCGAGATTAGAAAGTTCTATCAGTGGTATCCGTGTCACTAAAGCGTTTACAAACGAAGAGACTGAACAAAAGAGATTTGACGTGGCAAATCAAGAATATATCGACGCCAGAAGAGATGTCTTCTCTTCAATGGGCAAATACTTTGCGGTATCGCAGTTTATCACAGACTTCTTTAACGTCTTGATCCTAGTGGTGGGCGGCATTTTCCTTTACAAAGGAATTGGTGGCTTTGATCTACCAGATTACAGTGCGTTTATCGTTTCCGTTGGTTTATTCATTAGCCCAATTAACCAACTCATTATGTTCATGGAACAATATGAAAGCGCTTCCGCGGGCTTCCATCGTTTCATCGCTTTATTGGATGAAAAAGAAGAAACCGTCTATAACGGCACAAAAGAATGTCCAGTTCTTCAAGGCGACCTAGTCTTTGATCACGTCAGTTTCAAATATGAGACAAGTGAAGAAGTCCTCGATGATGTCTCATTCCATTTAGAAAAAGGTAAGACCCTCGCTTTAGTGGGTCCTTCTGGTGGTGGTAAGACTACAATATGCCACTTAATTCCGCGTTTCTATTTCTTGGAAAGAGGTCATATCTATATCGATGGCACCGATATTGGCGAGTACACTCTTAACTCGTTAAGAGAAAAGATTGGTATTGTCCAACAAGACGTCTTCCTTTTCGGTGGTACGATAAAAGACAATATTTTGTACGGTAAGCCAAACGCTACTGATGAAGAAGTCTTAGAGGCTGCGAAGAGAGCGAACATTTTAGACTTCATCAATTCGCTTCCAAATGGTTGGGATACCGAGATTGGTGAAAGAGGTGTCCGTCTTAGCGGCGGACAAAAACAAAGACTATCAATCGCCCGCTTATTCTTGAAGAATCCTCCAATCCTTATTTTGGATGAAGCCACAAGTGCGTTAGATAATACAACTGAAATGCTTATCCAAAGATCTTTAACCGAACTCGCGAAAGGTAGAACCTGTCTAGTAGTGGCCCACCGTTTATCAACGATTAAAAACGCTGATGAAATCGCCGTTGTCTCACAGGGCAAGATTAAAGAAATGGGTAACCATGAGTCGTTAATGAAACAAAACGGCATCTATGCCGACTTATATCGCTTACAGTTTAAAAACAGCGACCAAGTGATCGCTGATATTGATATCGGTTAGATACCAAGAATTTTAGATTTATATAAGTAGATAGCGGCAACAGTCTTACTATCTTTGATCGTGTTATCCGCGATCATTTTTTCAATTTCTTCTAAAGTGAGATAGATTAATTCGATGTTCTCATCGCTATCGAGATGTCTTTCTTCTTTAACCGCTTTTGGGCAGTAGTAAAGATGTATGACTTCGGTTGAATAACCAGGAGTGGGGTAGCTATCTCCAAGATGAATCATTTCTAGAGGACGATAACCAGTCTCCTCTAATAGTTCTCTTTTCGCGGCCTCTAACGGCACTTCGCCTTTTTCTAATTTGCCCGCGGGCATTTCGATAATTTCTTCCTCTAGAGCGTAGCGATATTGCTTTTCAAAGATGAATTTATCATCAACCTTAAAAAGAATCGCGACGCCACCGCGATGGTGGACGATTTCTCTCGTGGCTTTTTGTCCATTAGGGCATAATACATCGTCTTTGGTGAGGACAAATATTTTGCCATCATAGACGACTTCGTTAGATAACTTCTTTTCTATTTTATCCATAGCTACATCATACTCTTTTTTATCGTCTTATTTGCAATAATTATTATTTCGAATAAAATAATACCGATAAGAGGAAATTATTATGGAACCAATTAAAAAAGAAAAACTATTAAGAGTGGACGATGATCAAAACAAAATTCTTCGTCACGCATTAAGCAAAAACTCCCTTTACGAGATTGCTTCATCGCAAGATGCTGATCCAGAAATGGACTTCAACTTTGATATTAATATCAAAACATTACCCGCTGCTAACCAAAAGGCTTCTGGTAGATGCTGGATTTTCGCTGCCACAAATGTGTGCCGTGAAATCGTTGCTGCGAAATGTAACTTAAGCAACTTTGAATTATCGCAAAGCTATTTAGCTTTCTATGATCGTTTAGAAAAATCTAACTACTTATTAGAAAGCGTTATCGAATTACTTGATAAAGATTATGACGACCGTACATTAACATTCTTATTACAAAACGGTGTTGGTGATGGTGGTCAATGGGATATGTTTGTTAACTTGGTTAATAAATATGGCTTATGCCCAAAGAACGTTTTCCCAGAAACAAATACATCCAGCGCTACTAGAGAAACCGGACAAGTCATTAACTTCAATATCCGTAAGTTCGCTAGTGTCGCTAAAGAGCTATATCAAACCAAAGGTTTAGAGGCTGTTAGAAAAGCCAAAGATGAATTATTAAATAAAATCTATGTCTTACTCTCTGATGCCTATGGTTTAATCCCAGAAAAGTTTGACTTTGAATACACTGATAAAGATGGTAACTATCACTTAGAAAAAGGTTTCACACCTTTATCATTCAAAGAGAAATATTTAGGCAATGAATTAGACAACTTCGTCTCACTCATTAACGCGCCTACAAAAGACAAACCATTCGGTAAAACATTCACCGTTGCCTATTTAGGCAATGTCGTCGGTGGTAAAGACGTCACGCACTTAAACGTCACCATGGACAGAATGAAAGAACTCATCTTGTCTCAACTCAAAGACAACCGTATCGTTTGGTTTGGTAGTGATGTTGGCTTCTACGGAGATCGTGAACTCGGTGTTTGGGATGACCAAAGATTTGATTTAGACACTCCATTCGGTCTCAACTTAAAAATGAACAAAGGCGAATCTTTAGATTACCGTGCCTCACAAATGAATCACGCGATGTGTATTACAGGCGTTTCCTTCAAGGGTGATGAACCACGTAAATGGAAGATTGAAAACTCCTGGGGCAAAGATAGAGCAAAAGATGGTTACTACATCATGTCTAATACATGGTTTGATCAATACGTCTATCAAGCGGTCGTGGATAAGAAGTATTTAAACGAACAAGAATTAAAAGCCCTTAAAGAAAAACCAATCGTTTTAAAACCATGGGATCCAATGGGTTCGCTCGCTGACTAATATGCAAAAGTTTCAACTTTACTTATTCGACTTTGATGGAACGCTTTTTGATACGCTTCCTTCTTCTAAGTATGTCTTCAAAAAAGCCTACGAAAAAATCGGCATTGAACTAAACGAAGACGATATTTTAGGTTTCACAAGAGAACCAATTCCTGATAGCTATGAAAGAGTTGGTGGCAAAAAAGAGGAGTGGCGTGTATTCATTAACTATATTGAAGAGTACGTCAATTCTAAAGAAAGCATTGACCTAACTGGCATTTATGATGACACGTATGACACAATTATCGATTTAAGGATGGATGAAGCGGACTTAGGAATCGTCACTTCTAATAACGTTCCACATGTTAGAGACATCCTCAAAAAGTTTGATATGCAAAAGGACTTCTTTGCCGTTTTAGTGGGCAATCGTGAAGCCCCTAATCCAAAGCCAAGTCCAGAGCCAATCTTGAAGGCTTTAGAGATGATTGGATATAAAGGTGATAAGAAAGATGTCTGTTATGTCGGAGATTCTCTTAACGATTGTATCAGCGCGGTTAACGCTGGCATTGTTCCTATCTTATTAGATAGAGATGGCGAATATAAAGATGTTCCATATCAAACAATTAAATCATTGAAAGAGCTTCTCGATTAAACTATATTAGTAAATATAAACCGAGTATAATAGGAAACAAGGTTATGGCTAGTAATTATTCAAAGTATAGTAGCGTACGAGTTTATCGTAGATATTGCTTTGGCGCTATCTTTAGTGGTTTATTATCTCTCTGCGTCGCTGGTGCGATGGCAGTTTTGTTAATATTCCCAATCGTGATTTTCGTTCAAGAAGGTAGTGATCCAGTATCACTTAACGGCTTACAGTTCTCTCTTTACGCTTTGCGTAATGTCACTTTCTTACAGTTTGGTGATCTTCCTGAATTTTTAGACTATAAGCCTTTCCTTATTTATAACGAATATCTCAATGCTTTCTCTGGCACCAACCCAATGCTTGGTGTTATCAAAACCATTTACCCATTT
>JAEEGL016766609.1_pt1 | contig 13326 bp, 17 predicted proteins | sample 9134231 | NCBI WGS metagenome assembly JAEEGL01 (sample SAMN16246548, study PRJNA631951) | gut metagenome | biome: gut microbiome; feature: rumen; material: fiber-attached | host: Bos | place: Iran: Karaj | collected 2018-10 | reverse complement strand
GAATTATAAGATGGATATATATACCGTTCAAACCATCGGCGAAGCCGACTATGGTTGTGAGGACCTAGGAACCAAAGAACCCGCTGCTTTACTTAAGCTTGTGAAGTGTTCTGAATGTGCCGAGGATGTTAAGGATGAAGATATAAAGTGGGTTGAAGTGAGCGAGAAGATTCTTGCTGAGCGTGGCATCTCAGAGGGCAAGAAGGTGTGCTTTACGGACTCTGGTGATATCCTTAAGTATGTCAGGGTTGTGGCTGCTGTGATATGTGATGATGACATTGCTACTGGTGAGAAGAGGATATATGCAACTGCTAGAGGCTATGGTGAGTATAAGGGCTGGTGGGAATTCCCAGGAGGGAAGATCGAGCCTGGCGAGACGCCAGCGCAGGCTTTGCGTCGTGAGATTAAGGAAGAACTGACTGCGGATATTGAGGTCGGTGAGTTGATCGCGACTATTGAGTATGATTATCCGAGCTTTCACTTGTCGATGGATTGCTTTGTGGCGAAGGTTATCGAGGGTGAACTTGTGCTTAAGGAAGCTGAGGCGGCTAGGTGGCTTAGTAGGGCTGAGCTTGATGATGTGAAGTGGCTACCAGCGGATGAGGAGCTTATAGGGGTAATTAAGGGGCGAAAGGATATAGTATAGATGAAATATGAAGATGAACTGATTATAGGAAAGCTTAAAGAACTTATAGATAAAGAGGGACCGGGTTATTTGACAGAGAATTCTTATTCCGTATATAAAGAATTGACTGATATTGATTACAATAACACTATTATTGCGAGTGCGATTCTTATGCTGCTTGTAAGTGGAAAGTGGGATAGTGTAAAGCATAAAGATGATTGTGATGAATTATCTCAAAGCATAAGGTTGGATTGTTGCTTTAATAAGAGAATGTCAGATAGGCTTGCGAATATTATTCATATGTTATACTCTCAAAGTAACAGATCTGAATGGGATGCCAAGAAACAACAAGGATTGGAGCAGTTTATGACACAGGTGCATGCATTTAGATGGGAAGGATATGCAGCGTGGGAGATAAGTGATGGACATGTGGATTGTTATTATGATGCGGATATTAAGTTGAAGCCTCTTGATGAAGCGCGAAAAAATAAGGACTTGGTGAAGATGCTAAAGAAGAATCCATTCTTGAGTGCAGATGAAATCTATAAATTTTATGATAAAGAATTGGATCGGTATCTTAACAAAGAGTTTGAAGAATATTGTACATGTGATGATTATTATGAACCGTGTGCTGATGACTTTGAGATTGGATATTATGTGGATGATTGGTGTAAAAAATACGGGTTTGTAAAGATTTCGTGTGAAGGCGAAGGAAACGAAGGTGAATTCGTGTCTAGATTTAGAGACAGGTATCGATGATTTATAGATAATAATAGTCGTGTGAGAATATTGAAAGAAAGGAGACCACGATGTCATCAACTCCAACATATCTAAATTTCATTCTAGACCAGTTATCTCCTCTTGATGGAATCACCTATCGTGCTATGATGGGTGAGTATATTCTCTATTATCGAGATAAGGTATTTGGCGGGATATACGATGATCGTTTTTTAGTGAAGCCGACGAAGTCGGCTGTAGCTATGATGCCTGATGTTCCTAGGGAACTTCCGTATGAAGGGGCGAAGGAGATGCTTCTTGTGGAGGATGTTGAGAACAGGGAGTTCTTGAGAGAACTTGTAGAGGCGATGTATGAGGAATTGCCAGCTACCAAGAAGAAAAAGTTAGGTAATACATGTCAGTAAAGCGGATGACATAACTAATCCTATACTAAGGAAATGTGTTAAATAAAGAGACGGAAGGGGGAATGAAGAAATGTGTGATATCATGGAGAACAGAATTCATGACGAAAAAACAGAACTCGCTAAGGATGCGATAAAAAAGAATAATCTTACATTGCCTCAGATTGCAGATGTTCTTAAACTACCGCTTGCTTTTGTAGAAGAAATAGCAAAAGAAATTAGGGTGACTACATGAACAAAACTATCGATTACTACAACACCCACGCGGATGCCTACATATCTGACACGGTTGACGCTACATTTGCCGAGGTTCAGGATAAGTTCTTAGCGTACCTTGAGCCAGGCTCATATATACTTGACTTCGGGTGCGGCTCGGGAAGAGATACGAAGTACTTCATAGGGAAGGGCTATAGGGTTGATGCGATGGATGGCTCTGAGGCGCTATGCAAGGCGGCTTGTGAGTACACGGGTATCGCAGTGTCGCACATGCTCTTTGATGAGCTTGAGGCGGATAAGAGGTATGACGGCATATGGGCGTGCGCGTCGATTCTGCACTTGCCGATGGATGAGCTTAAGCGAGTGATGTGGCGGATGGTTCGTTCTGTAAAGTATGGTGGATACATATATGCTTCCTTCAAGTACGGTGAGTTCGAGGGAGAGCGCGGTGGAAGGTTCTTTACGGATTTTACCAGGGAGAAGTTCGAGGTGTTCTTGAAGGATTATCCGGGAGTTATGATAACTGAAGCTTGGATTTCTTCGGATGTTAGGCCGGGTAGGAGTGATGAGAAGTGGCTGAACTTGATTGTGAGAAGGTCGGATACAATCTGACTATAGATGGAATATATCATAATACGCTTGATATCGAGGGCTTTTCGCACATGATGAAGGATCCTTCGTATTGCTACAAGTTCTATTGGCTTGAGGCTATCGTGATATTGATCTCGGAAGGTGTAGTTGAGACTACACTTGATAGGATTATCGATGAGATGATATGCAGTGCCTGGTATTCGGTGAGAGAGTTCCACATACATCTGTCGGGGCTGATGGCTGATGGGCAGGTGAGGGATGGTCTTGAGAGAGCGATTCTTACACTTTCTTTTCTTAGCGGGCTTTCTTCTGGTGCGTCGAAGGTCGAGATTAAGAATGCTATCGTGGAGTATGCGAGTGAGCTTAGGAGCGCTAAGGAGCAACTTACGAATATGGTTCCGTATCGTGCTCTGGCGGGATTCTTCGTGAATGCTGAGTCTAATCCTGATTGGAACAGTAAGAAAAGGATGGTTAAATATATTCATATGATTAATAAGGAACTGGCAGAGCTTCCTTATATACTTGGGGATTCTAGTGGTCTTAAGAGGGAGATATATTTTCATTCTAAGTGGATCAGGATGATCCAGGATAATACGGTGTCTATTTTAGGCTGGATTCAGTATGAGAAAGTGAAGTGGCTTCAAAATAATAACCCTGAGGTGCCAGGGCTTGTGTACAAGCTTGCTCCTATGGATGAGGATGAGCGTAAGTTGGACAATGTACGCAAGCTGTGGAAGGGAGTTCTTGAATTGGGGAGTGTAAGAGAGTTGTTCTCGGATAGTTATGTTGAGTCTAATAATTACGCCGTGGATCACTTTATACCGTGGTCATTTGTTATGAATGATGAACTGTGGAATTTGATGCCTATAGATCCTATTCTTAATTCAGCAAAGAGTAACAAGCTTCCTAAGTGGGACCCTTTCTTTGCGAGATTCGCAGAGAATCAGTATCTTCTCTATGGTTTTATCCATAAAAATGAGAAGATTCACAGGCTTTTTGAGGCGTGCTACAAGGATAATCTTCACTCTATATGGGCTGGGCAGGAACTCTATCGCCAAGGCAATACGAAGGATGAGTTCTACAATATCCTTCAGAAGAATATGCAGCCAGTGTATGACTCTGCGAGAAGGCAGGGGTATGAGGTGTGGAATATAGTGTAGTGGGGGAAGAAGATACACTGTCGCGCATACACGATAAAATCCACTTGATTTTATCGTGCGTAGACGATAAAAAGGAGATTGGCTTATGAAGACCAGAGAATAGGCTTTCTTGTAGACATATTAGAGAGAACTTTATAGAAATTACATTGAGAAAGGAGTATTTATAATGGAGCGTTCGGTAGAATATTATCAAGAACTTGTGCATTCACTTGCGGGATTACCTACAGAAGTGGAATGGGCAGAGTTTAAGGTTAATAATCAGGATCCAGAGAGGATTGCCAAATATATATCTGCTATGAGTAATGAAGCGACACTTTGTGATCGAGCATATGGCTATGTTGTATGGGGAATAAAAGATGACACGCATGAAATCGTTGGGACTAAATTTGAATACAGAAAAGCTAAAAAAGGAAATATGGAACTTGAATTATGGCTTAATAAGCATGTTAATCCGAAGATAGAGTTCAAATTTCATGAGGTTCCTTTTAAGAATGCTGTGGGGGAACCAATTCATGTAACATTGATAGAGATTCCATGTGCAGAGGGAGAACCTACAAAATATGAGAGCAATGGGTATGTAAGAGTTGGTAGTAATCTTCAGTCTTTGATAGAATATCCAGAAAAGGAAGCAGAGCTTTGGCGTAAATTTGACAAGACACCTTATGAAAGACGTATAGCATATTTTGAAGCGACTGATGAGGATGTTGTTACTTTATTGGATTATCCTGGGTATTATAGGAAGATAGGCGCACCGATTCCTGCAAACAGAGAGAATGTCCTTAAGGATTTAAGTGATGAGAAATTTATACACAAAAATGATGGTGGTACATGGGATATATCAAACTATGGGGCATTGATGATAGCCGCTGATCTTAATGCTTTTGATAATCTTGCTAAGAGAAGCGTTCGCATTATCAGGTATTCGGATAAATCTCGGATAGGAGGTATTGGAGAAAAGACGTTTTATCGAGGGTACGCCATTTCTTTTGAAGAAATCATACAATATATTCTTATGGTTATTCCACAAGAAGAATTTATTGAGAGTGGAATACGAAGGCAAAAGTATCGTTTTCCTGAAATGGCAATTAGAGAATTGCTTGCAAATGTCCTGGTTCATCAGTCACTGGAACAAAAAGGACAAGCCCGATGGTGGAGATTTTTTCTGATAGGATTGAATTTTCGAATGCTGGTGCTCCGCTGGTAGCTATCGAGCGTATTGTCGATACTGTTCCATTGTCAAGAAATGAAAATATGGCAGGATTTATGCATAGATGTGGTATTTGTGAGGAACGTGGAAGTGGATTTGACAAGGTAATAGCAGCAACATGGGCAGAATCTCTTATTGCGCCTAAGGTTGAAAAACAGAATAACCAATTTACAAAGGTTACGTTATATTCAAAGATTGATTTTGATATGACGACAAAAGAAGACCGTGTACGAACATGTTATATGATTGCCTGCCTTGCATTTGTTACATCAGATGCTGTTACCAACACTGTGATTAGGAAAGCTTTTGGCTTAGATGAAAAAGAGAAGGTTAAAGCTTCTAGGATTATTAGGGATACATTGGAAGCTAAACTCATAAAACCAGTGGATCCAATTACTGCACCGAGATATATGAGATATGTGCCGTTTTGGGCATAAGATAATTATTGATTTAAGTTTCATTAAGTTTCATTTTGAGTATAATACGATCTATTCGTTCATACAAGAATGGCTTAAAATCGGCAAATCAGTAAAAATGTCGCTACGAATTTAAGTTTCCTTAAGTTTCAGAGGTGCTTTGTTTTGGCGTTCATCTACGATAAAAAGGAGATTGGCTTATGAATACTAGAGAACAAGCTTTGGAATATGGGCTTTCCTTTCCTGGTACTTATCAGGATGCGCCTTTTCATGACGAGAACTGGCAGCTTGTGAGGTATAAGGGCAACAAGAAGGCTTTCTTGTGGACTTACGAGAAGGATGGCTTTATCAACCTGAATGTTAAGGTTGACCCTGTTAAGGCTTTCTTCTGGAGAGATATATACAAGTCGGTTTTACCAGGCTACCATCAGAACAAGGAGCACTGGAACACTATCATCCTCGACGGCTCTATTCCCGATGATGACATCAGGCTGATGATCGCTGAGAGCTATGATCTTATTTCTGACAGCCCCGCAAAGCGCATATATGAGGCTGTCAAGCGTATTCCTTACGGACAAGTCGCCACCTATGCGCAGGTTGCGCAGATGGCGGGAGACCGCAAGATGGCCAGAGCTGTCGGCAACGCTCTGCACAAGAATCCGGATCCTTCCAACATCCCATGCTATCGCGTGGTAAATGCTAAGGGAGAACTTGCAGGTGAATTCGCATTCGGAGGTGCGCTTAAGCAAGCTGAACTTCTTATGGCTGAGGGCGTAGAGGTTGTAGATGGCAGGGTTGATCTGGAGAAGTATCATGTGAAGTGAAAAACCATCATATGGACGAATTATTGCTATCGTTCATATGATGGTTTTTGATATTATCTTTTTATCTTTTTATCTTTTCTTTTGCTATGTCGATATCTGTCTGTATGAGCGCTTTTTCTGTTTCGTCTGTGATGTTATTAAGTCGATTTTCCCATACTGATATTAGCTCTTTGCTTTGAGTTTTTTCTATGACATCATCAAATACTTCACATAGGATTGAGAATTCATCATCTGTACATTCGTGTGAGAAGAACTCAATAGTAGCGGTAACATTTTCTGCCAGAATTGATGCTTCATCGTTCCAGATATTCATAAGAGTAGGATCTTCAGAATCTGTAGATAGACGGTTTTTAATTAGTTCTCTTAGTCTTTCTGTATTCATTATCTCTCCTTTTTGATTTAGTCTAAAACACTTATAATTATATCATGACAGGCTATAGTTGTGAAGGTTGAATCAGATTAACTGCATATAACATGATACATTTTTATGCAGAAAGGAATCGCTATAAGCCGCACTTATCACACACGATTGATATTAATGATTATACAAAATCAGACTGAGATGCTATTATTCATGTATAGTTAGAAAGGAGATGTTCTTATGTCTGATTCAGTGAAAATTAGTGTGTACAAGAAGAATACCGCAAGCGATTATCTTGATGCAGCGGTAGATGTAGCGAGATGGTTGAAGAAGCAGGAAGTGAACGAGGGAGGTTATAAGCACTGGAAGATAAGCAGTGGTGATGGTTCGCAGAGCCAGGATGAACTTCTTAGGACGATGAATGATAGAAGTATATATTCGGGTGCTGCCGGAGTAGGGTTCTTCTTCATACAGCTGTACGAAGCGACTGATGACAGGTCTTATCTTGATGAAGCTATCCAGGCTGGTGAATACCTTCTGAATACTTATGATGAAGCGAATATTAAGCCGGGGCTTCATGGAGGATTAGCTGGTGAAGGCTTCTTTGCGGAGGTTCTCTATGGTAAGACCGGGGATGCAAGGTACCATGAATATGCCATAAAGGCAGGCGATGTCATATATGATCATGCAAAGAAGGAAGGTGGATATATCCACTGGAGCGGTATCCCTGACTATATGGGTGATGGCAGTGCCGCCGCTTATTGGTTATATCTCTCAAAGATCACTGGTGATAAGAAGTATATCGATCATGCGAAGGAATTCCTTGATTACATCATATCGCTAAAGCATGATAACGAGGATGGAACTGTGAATTGGAACTTCCTCGATATTCATAATTACTTTCCGGAACTGCCAGAGGGCGGGATATTGCCTAACTTTGCGCATGGCACAGCCGGTATAGTATATCTTCTTACGTTGTATTACGAAGTGGCTAAGGATGAGCGTTATCTTGAGATTGCTAAGGCTGGCTTTGCCTTCCTGGAGAAGATAGCTATAAATGACGGCGATTCATCGATAGTGCCTTATCTCTACCTTCCGCATAGCGATAAACCGTTCGATGTCTTCTATCTGAGCTTTTGTCACGGCCCTGCAGGCGATGCGATTGTTGCCAAAGAGTTATATAAGGCGACACAAGATGAGCATTATCTTTCGTTCTACAGAAGGCTTTCTAATGCCCTTGATGAAGCTGGTGTTACACACAAGAGATCTACCGGTTACTGGAACGACTGCATATGCTGTGGTTCTGCCGGCGTATTGCTTCACTTCGTTGACGGTATAGGTCTTACGGATGATGAGTTCTACAAAACACATGCTTTAGGCGTAGCAGATAAGCTCTTGGGCGATGCATTTTCAAATGCTTTGGGTACCCGTTGGTACAACGCCTGGACCAGGGTGTTGCCGTGGAATATAGATGCCTACACAGGCCTCTTCCTTGGAAGCGCTGGAGTGGCAAGTTCACTTGTGTCTCTGTACGGTGCACTTAAAGGCAAGAAGATAACTCAGATTTTTGAGTTCGATAGTTTGATATAGATGCTCCGCGGTGCGAGACTTGAAATAAGAGGCTGTAAAGAGTGGTTTACAGTCTCTTTTTTATTATGTTGTGTGCGTTGTTGCTTTAAATACACTCAGAATACAGATATTTCATCTTCATGTTTCATTGATTCTTCTATCAGTAAACCGTATGCTCCCATAGTGAAGGCTATATCACTGCTGCGAATAGAAAGCAGTTTCATGCCCGGTTTGATTTTCAGAAATGATAACATTTCATCAGTCAATACGATTTTGCCGTCATCGCTGATTTCAACCCATGAGTAGGAACGTCCCTTGTACTTAATGAATTCTCCCTGCTTTACAGAGTAATCTTTCAATTCAGGAGTATCGGACAATATGTGACCAAGTTTGGAAGGTTCAAGAAGTCCCTTCCGAGTAACGCAAAAGCCGCCTGTTTTTTTACTTCCGGTTATCAAATAAAACCGACCTTCCGCAGTAATGTCATACTCTTGTATCGCTTGTTCTGGAAACTGCAATACACCATCTTCTCGAATGAGCGACTTCCCAAAAATAAACTTGCCGCCCTTATTCATTTGTGGCATTATATATCACCCTCCTAATCCGTTTTATGGTAAAAATGTGGTTAGACACGTTTTTCTATTGTACATCACCACGATAAAAAAGTCAATTGTAATTAGGTATGTAAAATGTATAAATGTCATTGTACATGCATCAAATACTGTGTGTCGTGAACAATAAAGCGAAATGAGGCATAATTATGATGGAAACTAAGCAAATATTCGGATATGTGAGAGTATCATCAAGTGATCAGAATGAGGACAGGCAAGTAATGGCGCTTAGAGAACTGGGCATCCCCATAAAGAATATCTATGTTGATAAAATGTCTGGGAAAAATTTTGAAAGACCGCAGTACAAAAGACTTCTTAGAAAACTGAATGGTAATTCCGTGTTATATATAAAATCAATCGACCGCCTGGGGCGTAACTATAGTGACTTAGGCGAGCAGTGGCGGATGATCACAAAGGAAAAGGGCGCTGATGTAGTAGTCCTTGATATGCCATTACTTGATACTCGTGTAGAAAAGAATCTTCTTGGAACAGTTATAAGTGATCTTATGCTTGCCTTGCTATCCTACGTAGCAGAAATAGAATATCAGAACATACACCAAAGACAAGCAGAAGGCATTGCGGCTGCCAAGGCAAGAGGAGTAAAGATGGGGAGACCTAAAAAAGAACTTCCTGATAATTTTATGGATGTGTGTGAAAAGTTTCATGCAGGAAAGCTAACAATAAAAGAAGCTGCAAAAGAGTGCAATATGCCTAAAACAACATTTTATGAAAAGGCGAGGGGGATAATAAAAGAAAATGATGGTGAGGCTGGATAATAAAAATTCGAAAAGGTGTACTTTTCCGACAAATTATATATTAGCATATTTTAGGTGTGTGTACAACCATTTTTTCTGAATAATCCATATAGAGTATTTAAACATTAAAGTACACGTTTTTGAAAATGAAAGGGGCCTATTATGAGAAAAAGAATTTTTATAACTTGTCTTACATGTTTTATAGCGGTTTCTATTACTGCTTGTAGTTATTATGTAGACGATGATAATGGTGAAACAAAAAAGAATAAAGATATAGTGACACAAAGTTATGAAAGCCAATCGAATGATATAACTAAAGAAGTTGAGACTGAATCTGAATCTGAATCTGAAAATAAAGCAGATTATTCATATTATAGACTTCTTGATGAGGAGTATCAGAAGTCTGGCAGATATGTTCCCAAAGATAATTCTGTGATTGCTGATGGATATGTATTTATGGCTGATGATAATTCGAATAATCCGCTCGAATGGGATAAAACATACAATAAGCCTTGTCTTATTATAAAAGAAGATGGCAGTAGTGTTGATTTAAAGAAATTAGATGTCTTTGATGGTTATAGTCGTTCTCTTGGCTCAGATTTATTATATGCAAATGGTTATTTTTACGGTGTATTTCAACTAGAAATCGCGCATTTCCATTTTATTAAATTGGATTTGGAAGGTAATGTTATTATTAATATTGATACCGGAATGTCATTTTATGATCTTAAAGCTGTTTCAGCCAATGGCGATGCTATTTTACAAAGAGGCAATGAGTATTATATACTGAAACATGATTCAGAAGAATTTGTTGAAATGCCGAAAGTTAAATTGGCTGGTGAACATGGTCTAAGTGTTGAGGCTAGTTATTTCTACTTTATGTCAATGTTTTATGGTAGCAAGATATATGTAAAAGCTTCACATCCAAATGGTAACTCATCATTGTGTTACTTTGATTTTGATGATCTTTCTTGGCATGAGCTTGAAATTCCTACTAAGAATAATTTCAATTGTGATACTTGTACAGCAATAATTGGTAGATATGCATTTTTGGCATATAATAGTAAAGATGGTGTTGTGTATGATATGGAAACAAATACTGTTGTTGATAATATTCCTTTTGCTGCAGCTAACATGTACTTGGGTGGCGATAGTAACATTGAAATGAGTGATAATCGATGGAGGGAGATAAGAATTGCTTCTGAAGGAGAGTACCATGAGGTTGTAAAGAAGCTTGCCGAGGAAAATGTTGAAGATAATAAAGCGAAAGTATATCCTATTAGCAAGACACATTATCTCTATAAGGATATTTATGGACTATTTATTCGTAGTTTCGAGAAAGGCAAGGATGATGAAGTTGTAGTTGCTTTGGCTAGCAAGGAATAATATCAAAGGAGGAGATTTCTATGTTTTGCAAATATTGCGGAAATCAGTTAGATGATAATAGTATGTTTTGTACGAGATGTGGATCAAACCAAGATACTGATTATGAACTTGAAACTCTTAAAAGTAATATAAGTAGAAGTTATAATGTTATGTCCGCCATTAAGCAGAAAGAGAATCAAGTATATGCAGCGAATGTGAAACTTCGTAAATATAGAATAATTCCGGCGATAAAACTTCTTTTAAAATTATTTGGGCTATGTTTTCTTATATATTATATTATAACTATTATATTTCCTAACTTGGGATTATATATGCGTTTTTTGGGTATTAGAATAGGTGATATTTTTAAATGGGTAACTATATTACTGCCATTTTCATTTATAATTGTACCTGTTTTATTCAAAAAGAAAAGTAATAATATAAAAAGAGAATTACAAGAGCTAGAGAATGAATTAGCTAATTTGAAATCGGACAATTCTCTTTCGTGGTTACCATATTCATACAGGGATAGTAAATCTTATAATTGTATAGCTTCATATGTATTGAATTTGCGTGCAACTAGTCTTAAAGATGCTATTAATCTATATGAAACTGAAAAGCATCAATCAAGAGTAGAAATGCTGTCTAAGGAAGTTGTTGATGCAGCTACTTCAGCAGCAGATTATGCTCGTTCGGCAGCGGATTATGCTCGTTCGGCAGCAAGTTCGGCTTCATCGGCAGCAAGTTCAGCTTCATCGGCAGCAAGAGATGCTCGTTCGGCAGCTTTTAAATAATAGATTTGAGCCGTAGGTGTAAAAATCCTGCGGCTTAAATTATTTTCTGAAGAATATAATCCTGAAAGAATGTATTGAAAGCCTTCTTAAAATGTAGTAAGATAATAAGCAAGATAATAGGCAAGTCGAGGTGATATTATGTGGCTTAAGGCTCATCCGTGGGTGTTCCCGATTATTATAGGCTGTATAGGAATCATGTATCTGATGATTAATAATCACGCGATTGCCATGATGAAAAAGCTGAAGAAAAAGGGGATAAACAGGTTTATCTCGGGGATTCCTTTTCTTGGCGGGATACATCTTTTCATAGCTGGGATTATCTCACCGTGCAAGTGGCTTGCCTTGTTGTTTGTGCTTGATTATACGATTTGGTATTTTTTGTATGCATTTTTTGTAGGGGATAGGATTAACGAGGGAAGACATGATAAAAACAAGGATTGAAAGTGATAGGAGGATGGCATGAAGAAGATTATATATCTTGCGATACTTGTTGTGATAGGTGTATGCATATATTCGGCGGTTAAGTCTGGTTCGAAGAAAAAGACTGACAGTGATTACAAGAAACTTGAAACGGTTAAGGCGGCGCTTGAAGAACTGGCTTCGTCGTCAGCGGTGAAGACTGTCAGCTCTGATCAGGGGCAGTGGTATGTGTTTGATCTTAGGGCTGCTAAGGAGCATGATGAGGAGTTCTATGTGAAGCTTGTTGAGAAGCTTGGTAAGGATTTTGATTCTAAGCTTTCTAACGGCGATTATATATTCGTGGGTGTGTTCCCTCTTAGAGGAAGTTACAGAATCTATGCGGGTGATCCGGCTGATAGTGATTCTATGATATACCCTGAGTGGAAGTATAAGAAGTTGGAGAAGAAGGACTTGTAAAAAGCAATAGAAAGAGGTTCTGGGAACGATACTTGATATTATAACTCGTTTATGCTAATATATATATGACATGTAAATACACTATTAGTAAGAAAAGGAGAACTAAAGATGAGTGTTAATTCAATTGATGCAGAAGATGATCAGTTTGCATATCGATATGATACACAGCTTTTGATCGACAGACGTGATAAGGATCTTGATGAGGATGAAATCGCTGATTATATCACAGAGAACTTCGAGGGAAACAGCCTTATTGCTGCTGGAGATGAGGACCTTATTAAGATACATTTTCATACCAACGAGCCATGGAAGATTCTTGAGTACTGCAATACAGTCGGAGAAATCTATGACATAGTTGTAGAGGATATGATAAGACAGTCTGCTGGTTTGAGAGGTTAGTACATCGCATTAGTCTAGTTAATTTGCGACCAACGAAATATATAAAGTGGTCTTGTTTCTGTTAATTCAGGGACAAGACCTTTTTTTTATGCAACTCAATAATTTAATGTTCAGTTAATGTTTGGCAATTGTTCCGTTAAGAGTGCGGTAGTATCATACATATATCAAACAAAAAAGAATACAAGAGGGTGATTTGAAAATGAAGAAAACTAAAAGGATAACATCTTTTATTTCCGCACTTGCTGTTATGAGCGGAATGCTCTGCGGCTGTACATCAGACAGCGCAAAGGAAACATCTGCTGAACCGGCTGCAGCTCATCAAGTTCTTGACGTATCGGCAATCAGAGCGCAGGACGACTTTTACGGATATATCAACGCAGAACATCTGCTCGGCACTCTGCCTGCATATGGCGAAATG
>JAEEGL013224043.1_pt1 | contig 13326 bp, 17 predicted proteins | sample 9134231 | NCBI WGS metagenome assembly JAEEGL01 (sample SAMN16246548, study PRJNA631951) | gut metagenome | biome: gut microbiome; feature: rumen; material: fiber-attached | host: Bos | place: Iran: Karaj | collected 2018-10 | reverse complement strand
CTGCTCCCCTACAAAACAACTGTTCTTCTGTCCGCCATGGGTGTACAGGTTGACTAAACTATACATTTAGTTATAATACACAAAGTATAAAAAGAGCGATCCGGAACCGGATCGCATGTGATTACAGATAGTAAAGCCGCCCCGGATCGTTCCGGAGCGGCAGTATTATTTATTATCCTCGGATCACATGCATATCAATCCGCTTTAGCAGAATCTTATCATAACAAACCATGTGATTGAGCTGATCCCCTAACAGTAGCAGCTCATCCCCGGGGATCTCGGACCCGCACTTATTGACAAACCGGCTGCGCTTCCGCTCCGGTCCGGATCAGATCCTCGAGCGTCATCAGTTTAACCTGAATAAGCTCGATCAGTCCGATCATCTGTAAATCAGATTTATAAGTTTCATTCATAATCAAGTCACCTTTTCCGCGAGGCACCATTGCATATAAGTCCGGATAACCTCCCCGCATTCATTATCCAGATAAAATACCTTTTCCGCCCGGATCAGATCGAGGATCGCCCTCTCGGCCGGAGTCATTGGCCGCGTGATCCGGCGTCTCCAATTCGGCCGGGGGTCGTCTCTGTTGGAATAGATCAGATCCTCGTCCGGATATTTGAGCTCCGTTGTTTTCGGAGTGAAGAATATAAACTCGCAATCTCCGTGAACGATGACATCACCTCGGAGCAGATCATCGAAAAACCAGACAAAGAACGTATAGACCTTTTCCGCCTCCGAGATGTCAAAGGGCAGATGCGGATAAATCGCAGTCTCAAACTTACCCTCTGTAATCATCTCGAGCTTGGGATTATCAAATGCGAAATACTTGTCTGTTGCTTTGCCCTCCGGCAGACCGTCGGCATAATGCACGACGATCGTGCAGTCTTTGCGTGTACCTGTGTATTCCTGTATATCGCCCGGCTGCATATCGCGTATATGCCGGAGCCCCATCTCCCGGAAATAGGGGCAATAGCGTGATACTGTATTACCAAGCATCCATATTTTCGCCTCTCCGTCATCACGGACGACCGTTGAGATCACATTTGCAAAGAGCGCGATTTCATCAGGCAGATACATACCTCTAGTCATGAACTCATCGAGTATGATCGTCGTGACGTTTGGCGGATATGTGCCGCCTTTATCGTGCTCCATCTGGGTGAGCGCAAAGCAGAAGCCGATCGGCTGCGCCTCGATGATCTCTTTGCCGTCCTCATCGTATGACGCTAGATAAAACATGCGGGACGTGCAGACGATATGATCGTACTGTCCGCCGGAGAGATACGATATCACGCCCGTTTTTTCCAGTCCGCCAAACAGTCGGCGGATCACTTTGGGCTTAAAGTCCTCATCCCACCGCCGGACGTATGCAAACAGATCGCCGTATAAAAAATACCTCACGATCGCACAGAGCAGCGCTGCAAACGTCTTGCCGTTCGATCGCTCCCCGTATACAATGATGTACAGCGTACAGTATACAAGCATCGTGAGAGGGGAGAAGAAACCTTTTTTCTTTGTCGTTTTCTCGAGCCATTTGAGCACGTCCTCGAGCGTCCGGATAAACTCCGGCTCATAGTAAAACTGACTCTTTTCCGCGGCCTTTTTATCCTTTTTAGATCGCTGCAATCGGTTGCACCCCCTTTAAAAACTCGACAAAATCCTCTGCAAACGTCACACGGTATGACGCCTGTGAGAGATGTACATAAGACATCTCGTGATAGTGGCCGATCCGGCCCTCATAATCCATGATATCACCCTCTATCTCATTATTTATGTATGTGTGTGTCAGCTTTCCCGTTCCCTCCGGGGGGAATGTAAAATCGATCGCAAAAACTTTAAACTCCCGGCCGTTGAAATGGTCGAATAAATAGCGAGCTCCTTTGATCGGATTGACTCCGGCGCAAGTCAGAGCGAGTCCGTGCGTATATGCGAGCTCCTTATCATTCGGATCCCAATCGGAGACCCGGGTCAGATACCGCTTTGCTCCCAGGGTCTTAAAATCAGAGTACACTCCCTCAAAATCCCAGTATCCGAGAGGCTTCTGCTTACCTTTGATTGTCTGCGGCATCACATGCGAGATATCAATATCATGGTATGCGCAAGCCCGCTCGAGCGCTGCCTTGACGCTGCGATTATATCGCTCGATATAATCCATATGACGATCTATGTGCAGCATCTTGATCGAGTCCGTATCTGTGTAGACATAATCCTCCCGTCCGGCCTCGAGGATCCCGGACCAGACGCGGCGCCGTCCGTGTGCTGTGATGTAGATCCCCCACGGGAAAAAGGTAAACCGCGAAAATGATTTATTGTATTCCTCGATCTTTTCGATCACATCCGGCTCCGTAGGATCCTCCCAATCGTCCGTATATGCATAGATCATCCGCAGGATATCTGTGACAAACATGCCGTAAATCGAGTTGAGATCCTCCTTTTTTGACGTGTACTCCTTGAGCCGTTCCTTAATACCCTTGAGCGTGGTTTTCGCATCGTACAGATCCACGATGATTTTTACAAGCTCCGATGGCAGCCGTCCCCGCAGATATGTATAGCAGTTTCCGATCTCGATCCGGTCGTATTCGTATACTGCATTGATAATATCAAAGTCGATCTCTGTGATCGCGGTCGTGAGCTGCGGCGCCTCGACGACACGGCCGTTATCTGTGACTACGTCGTCGATCTCTTTGGTAACGCTGCGGCCCCGGAGATACTTTGTCACAGTCTTTTTTAAGAATCCATGACACTTTGACCGGGAGATATAGAACTCATAGTCGATCCGCGGCCGCAGTCCGTAGAATGTGGCATCTGCGATGACGCAATAGCTTTTACAGAGCTCCCGGAACCGTTCCTCCGTGACATCGTGCTCCGGTCTCCCCTTTGACATTGGCATATAGTCGATTACCGCGATCGCGGGGTAACTCGATGAAAAATCAAAGGATCCGACATCGTGCAGAATATCATTCACATGATAGCAATTTGCGTGTGTAAAACCTCCGGCGAAAGCTCTCCGTGCGAGCGCATATTCCTCCGGCGTGAGTGTGAGATCCTGGATCAGCTCCCGATATCGGAACATAAGACTTTTTCTGCGGCCCTCATCCTTGATCTGCTTATGAAAAAACGCCTCATCCCGGCAGCGTCTCCGGACATATCCCGTCTTGGTCCGAGGGATCCGCTCGATCCCGCCCTCATCATCCGCACATTGCGCGATATAGCACATTACTACAATGATGTCGAAAATGCAGTATGTGATTTCATCAGTTTTTAGAATGCTGTCCGGCGTATGGATCAGATCATAATCGAGCTTCCCGACCTGCTTCCGTACCTCCGGGAAAGCGGGGAGCTTTTCCGCCGCGAGCGTCTCGAGCTTGTATCCCGTGAGCAGCAGCGAGCAGCGAAACACGACACCCAGACCGCAGAGCTCCCCCTCCAAAGGTGTGACAGGTTTCAGGGCGAAAACGCTGTCCGGCTCCCACGTAAACCATGACCGCATGAACTGAAACTCATATGCGAGCTGATGACAATAGCAGTACAGCTTGCGCCCGGGTCCCAGATCCAGAAACGACGACAGGCGATAGATCAGATAGCGGAACTCATCCCACGTCCGACCCATAATATTGATCCCATTGATTCCGAATTGCCAAACATACATAAACGCGATCTTTTCCCCGCCGATCATCGTCGAAGTTGTTTCGATATCGAAACTACATGCAGCCTGCACGATCTCAACGGCCTTTTTTCCTTTTCCGTTTTGCTTTACGTGAAGCCAGTTTGGCAGCTTTTCTTGCAGCCTGCGCTGCTTTACGCTGCTTGCGTCTTGCACCGGATCCCCGACCGGACCGAGCCGCTCGAGGTTGTTCCGGACCCGATGGAGCCACGGAACCAGCGTCCGGAGACTGTACGTCATCTCCGCCCGAAAGTTGCATTCCTCCGAACGTATCGCCTGTATCACGCTCATACTGCGCCCTCATCTCCTTGTCTATCCTCTCTAAAGCGTCCGGCATCGACGGATCGTCAAGCTGCGCGTAAATATTTGCAAAGTTTGCGAGCCTGCCCGTGATATAATGTTTGCCATATCCCGCATACTCGAGGTATCGGGCATACATATCATAAAAGTCTGTGAGCTCATCCTCCGTGACGTCAGGGAAACCGTGCTCCCGCAGCCATTTCAGATCCTTTTGCTGTTTGCGCTTTGCCCGCTTGGCGCTTACATCTTTACGACGCAGCCATTTTTGCAGAGCGATGATCTTTGCCCGCATCGCATTGATTGACATATCGTTCGGATTCAGGAAAGCAAACTCATTCTCAAAAATTGCCGTTGCGGAGTTTGGTGTCCCCTGATCGATCAGCATACTGTATTGTGCGTGTGCGATCGTGAGCAGATCCGAGAGCAGTTTTTTTGTATTGCTTTTCGACATCTGACTCATATCGTCCGGCCGCATATTGATCCATTCATAGTGCGCTTTCTGTTCTTTGCGGACTGCCTCCCGTTTCTTCTGCCGGGCCGCTGTGCTCTTTGGTTCCGCTGCCGGGGTCCGGCCTGCGGCATAGAGCGCCCGTGCGAGCTTTTCTGCCTGCCGGCGGGTCTTGCGTTGCAAAGCGGTAACCTTGCGCTTTTTAGCCATTCCCGAACACCTCCCCGCTCATCGCCTCGATCGCATCCGTGCGATCGGGGAGAGAGAAACCGTGTGACATATACGAGAGATAGATCCGGAGCGAGTTGCATTTCCCCGCCTCGAATTGGCAAACGGCCTGCACAGATACTCCGGCCGTCTCTGCGATCTCCCGCTGTGTGACCGTATGCAGCAGTCTCCATTTCCGGCACTCGGATGCGAGCTCCTTATAATTCATCTTAACACCTCCTTAATGGCGCAGCGGCCCCCGATCAGATCGAGGGCCGTGCATGTTGTGCGCAATTACTTTTTCGGGGGAGCTGCCGGAGCCGGAGCATCCGGGATCGTGCCGATAGCCTCGAGCGTATGGGTGTAATATCCCTTGCGGGTCTGTACTCTGCGGGTTTTGATAACGATTGCAAAGTCCCATGTTTCCGGCGTACCAAAGATATTGAAAATCTGTTTCAGGCTGCCGAAAACACCGCGGGAAACTGCCTGGAATGTGCGCCCGTCGCTTGCGATCAGCACGATTCTCGGACACTTTTCCTTTTCCCCGGTTGCAGGATTCTCACACTCGATCACCTCAACGTATACATGACGGAGCGGGATCTCCTCCCCGATATGCTCTGCAAGCACGTCGGACGTGTTAGCCATCGCGTTATATGCCTTGACCTTATCAGCGACAGACTCGATCTGCATCGAGCAATAGCTCATGACTGCGGACGAGAGATCCGCGATCATTGCGGCGCCGTCAACGTCAACGACGGCAGGGACGGGAGCGGCCGGAGCCGCCTGCGGTGTGATCTTGTACTCGTTTTCCATGTGAAAACCTCCTAATGATAGTATCGAGGGTCTGCCTCATCAGCGCCGGGAGACCGTTCCCGACGGACGGAGCCGGAGCTCCGTTTCGGCTTAGTTGTCCGGTAATCCGAGCTTGCGCCTTATATATTCGAGCTTTCCGAGAACCTCATAGTAATGGCAACCATAGCCGCGGCGTTTTCTGAGCTTCTGGATATTAGGCTCATTATCAAAACGACTTCGCAAGTACAAGTATCTGCCCTTGATGCGTGATTCCTTTGCCAATAACAGCCCGTCACGGTCGATCTCCTCGATCATCATAAATGCTTCATAATCAATATCGCGGATACCGATCATAAGTGTGCCTCCTCTCTATACTCTCTTAATCCTCGCTTTGCGCCCTGTGCCGCTGCGATTGAAAACATCAGCGCCGCCTGATATCCCGTGATCGGATCCCCTGGGAGCTGCTTTGCCAAACCTTTGACGATGTGCGCAACGATGAGCTCAATGTCTGTGCAGATGTCAGGGATATTCCCTCTCGCATGGATCATGACGGATCCGGCATTATCTTTTTCGCTGTCGAAATGTGCATGAATGTCAATCATCGTGTACGCCACCTCCATATATTGGCAGATGCTGCCTCCGCCTCCTCGATCGTGTCCCATCCGCCGATATCCGGCTCCCCGTCACGGATCACCTTGCGGCCGACAATCAGATCCCCGACGATCGGCCCGGCGTAGAGGCTGACACCGACCGGATTCAGATCCCGGTTTTTGAGCAGCCCGCAGCCATCGACGACCATCAGTATATCACGGAATTCCGGGCCTGTGAACTCTGACGGATAGACGACCTCGATATCCTCGCAGCCGATCCATCGGTAGAGTGAACGGAGCAGATTCATATCACTTGCATCCGGTTTGCAGCACACGATCTCTCCGATCGGACCCGTCGTGCGATACAGAATGAAATATTCAGCAGCCATAATCAATACCTCCTCTCGATCCGGACAGGATATGCAGCACCCTGCTTGTTATCATTGTAATAGCAGCAGATCGTGGACTCTCCATAGGTCGCAATGCTGTCCCTGCCGTCGCTTGATCTGATCGCGGAAACATACCCCGGCATAAACGTGAGCAGATCGACAGCATCCTGCATCGACTCTGCGGGGATGATAAACCATCTGGGGACTCCGTTCCGGTCATGAGTGTTTACCTTGTATCGTCTCATATCAGCACCCCCTCATGCGTGATAGATTCCGTGCTCATCCATGGTGAAATCAGAAATCGGCGATTCATTCTGCAATGCAGCGAGCACATCAGAATCGTCTCTGAAATTTTCGGCTGAATACCCGAAAATGATGCAGTCTCCGTCGTGGAATCTGTCCGCGATTTCGTGCACAAGTACCGCATCCTGGGATTCAGTATCTCCTGCACACTCTGCGATAGCGCGGATATTCGTTACCTCGTAAATTTTCATGGTCGACCTCCTAATCTCTCCGGGTCCGGGCCCTGTGCCCTGACCTCTATCATAATTATAGCACAGTCCCGCTGCGATGTCAAGTGATACTTTAATATTTTATTATGATAACATTATGTGAGCACGTTTCTGCATACTACACAAATAGTATATTTTCTGAAAAATATTAAAATCCATATACAAAAATACCACCTTGAAAATAACGTAAATACGTGATTTTCAAAAGCGGTATTTTGTTCATTAAAAAACTTTTACGTATCGCGTCCCAACCCGTTTCAGGTATCAAGTACCCCTTAATTAAAACCCCTCTTAAAACGCATTCTAGAGGCTTCTAGAGGCATTCTGGCGGTGTGCATTTTTCTGCGCATCAGGGATGATAAGACTTAACCAACATATACAAATCATACAGACTCGGACAATATGGCACATACTCCTCTGATATCTGCCAATCGTCCTCCGTGCAGATCATGCAGCCATCAAATGTAACTGTATCACCCTCGGACGATGCATAGGATCCGGCCGGATATAGTCGGAAAGTTGTGGTGTCCGCCGTGATTGTGCAGATCCCGGAGTGGACGTCGCTGCCTCGCTCAAATGATAACCAGTTTGACACCTGCGAGGATCCAGACAAAAAGCACGCTTGGCAGACCTGATCGTCTGTATCCGTGGACGTGAGCGATCCAAAGCTGACCCGATACGTCCCCTGCGGCAGCACAACGGGGACATTGATCCATCTCGTCGGCGGTGTTGACTGCCCGCTTGCAACCGGCATTTTATTTTTGCTACCGGAGTTAAGGATCCCTGCGAGGCTGTCGTGCAGCTTTGAGATATCCGTCTCCGCTGCGGTGATATCCGCGTCGATCCCTTGCACGATCCCGTCAACCTCTGACTTTGTGTACACGTTGACAAAAGTATTATCGGACGGCTGCAACACCCAGACTCCCGCAGAGTTTATGAGATATTTGTCTCCGGTCGAGATGTCTTTTGCGCTGGATCCGGAGAGGATCTTTATCCCGTCAAAATGAGTCAGTCCTGTGAGATCCGCGGCCGTGTCTGCAAAGAGCTCAAATCGAGCTGCGTTTTCCGATCCTGTCCACTCGATTTCCGACGATGAGCCAAACACAACACTCATACAAAAACACCCTCTCTCAATAGACTTGTGATCTCTGCAATCTCGCCCCCCGTTGCACCGGGGATATCCGCAGATGAAATCTGTGTATCAAATTCTCCGTAGCCTCCCGCAAAGTCAGAGAGCGTTCCCGCGATCCTTGCCGGGATACCGACCGTCCGGAAATATCCGGGAGTGTACGTGTTCGCATTGCGTGTATACTCGATGTACGGACGGCGCAGCGAGCAGCGGCTCACGGCCCCGGAGAGATCACCATTGACAATCTGTGTCGTGTGCTGCGCTGTCAGCGCCTCCGCTCCGCTTTGCAGAGCCCCGCGATAGTCGCCGGAGCTGATCTGGATCAGTCCCGTGATCGTTGCACCCAGGACGTCAAGCGCTCCGGTATCACCGCCGATGACGGGGATCTGATAAGCGCAATTTCCTGAGAGCTCTCCGACCACGCAATCCCCGGCCCATACACAGGCGCACAAATTGCCGTTTGCCTGATCCACACGGTACCGGACTTTTATCACGCGATCGAGCGCAAGCTCCATCGGGATCGGTATCGTCCCACAATATGGCACATAGAGTTTACATGTGGTATGCGAGTAGTCCGTGAAACACTTATCCGCGCCGCTTTGGGCAGGGAATGTAAACTCGAGCGTGCTGATCCCCGGATCGAACGACATGCAGCTCCCCGCGATCGGGGAGAGCCGGACCCCGGCGATCTGGATCGGATCCGAGCCGCCTCCGGCCGGAGCAAATGCCTCCGGGAGCGCAAAGCATCCGATCACACACGATATAGGTGTATGCGTGCGGTTGATAAACTTCTGCCAAAGAGATTTGCCGATCGTGCTTGCATCTCCCCATAGATATCCTTGCAATGAGCTGTATGCATCGCCGTTTATTTTATAATAGTGCAGCCCTCTGCCGCCTGTAGGCATAATCCCGAGCGGCGTACTCGAGTCAGATACTCCGGTATGATTGTAATGTCCTGTGCCCTGTCCGCCGTCTGGATCATCCTCTCCGCCGTAGTCATAGGGGGGACGGATCGCAGCCTCCCAGAAACTTGACTCAATAAATGCAACCGGCAGCACAACCCCCGTCCATACGTCAGACGCAGCAGTAAATCCGATATAATCCACGCCATTGTAGTCTATGGATGCTAGCCACATTCTGATAGGGTTTGCAGAGGCTGTATTTGAGTTTCCGGATAGAGTCACGCCCGAAGCTCTGACATTTGATATATCTATGCGCTGATTGCCCTGGTAGTTGTTTGCAACACGAATTGTGATTGTAAATCCATTTTTACAGTATAGTGTTGTTGGCTCGGGAAAAGTGTTGCGACTTGATAAGAATTGCGGATTTTCCGACGGCATTGTCACGTTACGGATTCGCTGCCCGTATCCGTCAAATGCCTTGTAAGACTTGCCGTCAATCAATGGCGTGTTACCGGGCGGGGTATCTGTATATCCATATTGCAGCTCCGTCACAGGCAGCGCAGCCCATAGATTTTTACATGCAGCGTCCCGATAAAACGATATGTATTTTGGCATAGTTGCACCTCCTAACCGACAGTTACCATAATCATCGAGCTCCGGACCTGTGCACCGATCTCATCGCCCTCCGTTGCCTCGACGATCATCCGGGACTCGATCGGCGCCTGCGGATCCGGGATGTACGGAGTCTGCTTCACGGCGCTGCGGATCCCATGGACCTCGAGTGCGAGGATCCGGGCAGCAAAACTTTTCAGCACATCGACCCGGAGATCCAGTCGGAATGCAGCGTTACGTTCCGCTGTGATATCCTCAATAAAATAGTACCTGCCGAACTCCGGGATATATGCATAATTCTGTCCGCGGGGATCGCTCTGGATCAGGATCGACGGCGCCTCGATCCGGCATTCCTCACGCAGCGTCCCGGTCAGCGTGAGATTCGGCTCCGCTGTGAGCTGCTTATTTATCACTCTCGGATCTCCTGCCCAATTATATAATAGTATTTGCATAATACCTCCTGTCTAACAAGCGAGCCCCGGAGACCGGGGCTCATAGCGAAAAGAGAAATTAGGAGATTTCTCGGAGTTGTCAGGTATCAGAAATGATGTAGACGATGCCGTTTTCTGTCAGGTCATTGTAATAGCTGCAATCGCGATTATAGAAGTATTTCCAAAAACGGCCGTCCGGATTATAGATTGCATCGACCGGAGCATCCTCCTGCGCAATCATCGCAGCGTCGATATCCTGCATAACAAACACGATACCGCTCTGATCGACCGGATCACCCTTTTTCGGCGCACCTGTGTCCGCGTCCGGGATCAGCGGTGTCGCTCTGATCGTGGATCTCGCTGTGTAGGTGTCCTTGCCGTCGTTGTCGTCAATGCGGAACTGCCAGAACGGGACCTCACGATAGCCGGGGAGATTGACAAAATTATCATGATAGGTCTGCGACTTGAGCACAGTTTCCATTGCTGTTGCAAAATCGGTCAGCGCAATCACTTTGAGCTTGCTTGCAGGCGTAAAAGTGCCATAATTCTCGACGTTATACATGCCACCGAACTTCGCAAGCAGCTTTTTGTCTGTCTTGATCCGGCGGACACAATAGCGCAGGAACCCGATCGACTCGAGCGCATGTGCAGCGGTCAGGGTAGTGTCGCCGCTCGCTGTTTTGTACTCGGTCAGCAGATTGACAACACCGTTATTTACGGAGAGCTTTGCAGCGATAAAGTTATTTTCTACGCGGTACGCAAGCGCCTCTCTCGATACTTCCATCTTGGTACGGATACGATTCTCGATTGTACCGAAAAAGCGCTGCATCGCAGAGGCGCTGCGGAATGCACTCTCCATCTGGTTGCGCGGGAGAATGATCTTTGCTCTGAACGTAGTTTTCAGGTTGAAATACTTTGCCTGAACCTCGGCGGGTTCGTCGAATGCAAAGAGGTCGCCAAAATACGGATATCCGTCGTTACTGCGGAGATCATCCTCGGTCGGATCGTCGGGATATGTTCCGGGCGTCACCTTGCCGTTGCCGAGATAGCGGCCGCGGGAGAGTTTCCACGAGTCATTCTCCACAAAGTCTCCCACCTCGACACGGACCTTTTCCATGACGGAGCCGTACTGCCAGTCCTCACGCTCGAGGCCGAGATCATCACCCTCATACGGACGATCGACAAAGATTGTGCGGCCGATCTTATCAATGATCCGCCCGACGTAGTTGTCAAAATTGTTCGCCCATTCCGTGGATCCTGTGATCGTCCGGCCGATATCAACGATATTGGACAAATCCTCATTGAAGCCGCCGACCTGGATCGTCGGCTGACTGCCGGGAGTATCCGGATCATAGTCCGGATTGTCGATTGTGGCGTAAACGCCGGAGACCTCTGCAAAAATATCATTCAGGATCCCCGCAATCTGATTTACTTTCATGTGTTATTCCTCCTTATTCATAGATCGGTATGGTCAGGATCGCCGCGATATCTGCTGCGATCCGGTCAAAAAAGTTTTCCGCGGACCAATACGCCGAGTCGTCCCGGATCATCGCCGTGGACGTCAAGGTTCCGATATTGCCGGAGCGTGTCAGCGTCCGGGTCCGATCGAGTGCGTGTCCGTATGTCGTGGTATCTTTGTGCGAGCCCTCAATCTCTCTGGTGTCGCCGGTGTCCGTATCCTTGCCGTATGTAGTTGTATTTGCGGCAGATCCATCCTTGACACCGTCCGGGTTGAGAGTATCATTGTTGTCGAATCCAAAAATGTTTGACGTGTCGTCCGATTCGACCGTATGTCCGAGCTTTTCGGTCTCTTTATAATCATCATATGTCCGCTCGGTGTCATCAGATCCGGATTCTGTATCATTCAGAATCTCTGTTTCGGTCATCGAGTAATTTTCCGCCGGATTATATTCCGCGGTAAAGTCCGCAGTCAGCCGGGCCCACGACAGGCGGCACATGTCCAAAACATAATTAGATACGGTTTTGAGATACGGATCGACCAGATGATCCCCGCCGGACAGCTTCAGATATTCCTCGAGATACCGGGAAATCGGGCGATCCCCATAGTTTGTAAAGAGCAGCTTGTCAATCTTATCATATGAGATATTGAGCTCCGGAACATTAGACCAAGGCGGGATATATCCGTCCGATCCCCACAATCCGCAGATCGTGCCGAAAAATCCGTATACCTCAATCAGCGTCTTTTTCCGCATCATCTGTCACCTCCTCCGGTTCGCTCTGATCGTCGATCTGATCCTCTGCGGCCTTGATCGCCCACGCTCCCGCGAGCTCCGGCTCCGGAATACTGATTCCGAAAAGTGTATTCGCCTCGCGGACAGCATTGATCCGGCACTCGAGCATATTGTCGATCAGAGGCCGGAGCGCTGCATCGTTCATTGTTGTTTCTTCCGGGTTCAGGGCCTCCCGTTTCATGTTTCCATTATACCGGATGCCGAGGTCCGTATACAGAGCGGATTTGTTATATGCAGCGGCCTCAATAAATTGGATCAGATAGTTTGCCGGGACGCCTCCCGTCGGCAGATTCTCGATCACCGGGGCACTCTGGGCGCCGGACCACTTTGATTTACTGTCCGATCCTGTGATAATTCCGGCACGGCCTCTCTTGATCTGCCGGAAAAATGATCGTGCTGCCTCCTTCATCTTATCTGTCGTCGCGTGAATAATGTTCACGATCCGGAGATTCTCAAGGCCTTGCAGGATCGAGATCTCGAGCTCGACCTCCATTTCCCCACGGGGCTCCATCAGCGGCAGCAGCCCTTGCATGTATGCATCCGATCGGATCAGAACGGCATCCTTGCCGAAATAATAGTTGCCGTCGGTCTCCCGGGCATAGGGATTTGTGACGATGATCCCGATCGGCATGAAATACTCTGAATACTGTCCTATAAATCCGGCACAGTTGCCGGATACAATGTGATAGCGATCTCCCTTGCGGATCAGAGCAGCCCATCCGTAGACTTGCAGCCAGATCTCGAGCAACTGCGGGGGAGCGTCCGGGATAATACTCGATAGATCCCATCTGATCGCCTCCGATGTCATCGAGAGCCATTTTCGGACGATCGCACGATAGCGATCCGGCTTGTTCCGGATCCCTCGGGCGCATTTATCATAATCGTCCCGGTCAAACGGATCGGGGACAAACTCCATAAACCACGGGGGACAGAATGTGTTATTCGTGATAGGCATTCTGCACACCTCCTCACGGTCATTTTACTATACAATCTGTAATATGTCAAGTCGTCAGATTGCACAATGATTCGATTATACTATTAGTTTAGTCAACCTGTACACCCATGGCGGACAGAAGAACAGTTGTTTTGTAGGGGAGCAG
>JAEEGL010939100.1_pt1 | contig 13326 bp, 8 predicted proteins | sample 9134231 | NCBI WGS metagenome assembly JAEEGL01 (sample SAMN16246548, study PRJNA631951) | gut metagenome | biome: gut microbiome; feature: rumen; material: fiber-attached | host: Bos | place: Iran: Karaj | collected 2018-10 | reverse complement strand
TGGGCAGCCATACGGGCCAGATCATAGACCTGCTGACAGAGCAGCCTGGTGGTTTCATCCTCCGGATCCCGGGCTGCGAGCACCCGGACGGTATCATTGCGGCGGTTCAGGACGAGCGTAAAACGATCCGGAAGGAGGAAGCGCTCGCCGTACAGGCGGCTCATCTCCTTATAACGGCGCATCTGCTCATCCTCGGTGACCATCGCAGCAAGATCAGGATCACCCAGGGACTCCAGCCGGACCTCCAGATCCTCCTTCCCCAGGGCGGAACGGAAGAGCTTCTGCAAGGCTTCGGCGTCCAGATCCTTCCCTTCCTCGGAATCCTCCTTCAGGCCATCGATATCCGCATCCACACGGGCAAAGGTGACCCGGTCTTCCTCCTTGCCCTCATACTCCATGAAGGACATGAAGTTCCCATCGATGAGCGTGTTCATGACCACCACATCAATTCCGCGGGACGTATACAGCGCGACGGAAGCGGCCTGACGCTTTTCATCATTGGTATAATAAATTTTCTTCTCCGTCTTATCGAAGTTGGCTGCCTTATATTCCGCAATGGTGACATACTTCCCGTCCGTTTTCCGAAGCAGCAGGGAATCCTTTACCTGATCGAAGAATTTCCTTTCCCGGATGCAGCCGTACTTGACGAAGGGAGCAATATCATCCCAGTAGCCCTCATAGGTCTCACGCTCGGTATTCATGAGCGCATTCAGCTTATCCGCGACCTTCTTCGTGATATGGGCGGAAATTTTCTTCACATAACCGTCATTCTGCAGGAAGGACCGGGAGACATTCAGCGGCAGATCGGGGCAGTCGATGACGCCCTTCAGGAGCATCAGGAATTCGGGGATCACTTCCTTGATATTATCCGCAACGAAGACCTGACCGGCGAAGAGTTTGATCTCACCTTCATGAGTGCCAAAATCGTTTTTCAGCTTCGGGAAGAACAGGATGCCTTTCAGATTGAAGGGATAATCCACGTTCAGGTGGATCCAGAAGAGGGGATCCTCAAAATCCATGAAGACCCGGTGATAAAATTCCTTATACTCCTCATCCTTACAGTCCGCGGGCTTGCGGAGCCAGAGCGGATCGGTATCGTTGATTTTTTCCGGCTTTGGCATCTCGAGGATCTTTTCAGTTTTCGGTGTGCCATCCTCATTCTTCTCATCGCCGACGGGGACATCCTTCTCCACGGGCTTGGCGTTCACGTCCTCCAGGAAGATCGTATAGGCCATAAAGCCGCAGTACCGTTTCAGCACTTCCCGGACCCGATACAGATCCAGGAACTCCTTTTCCTCTTCCGAGATATGCAGGATGATCTCCGTGCCATGGGCAGTGCGGGAGCCTTCCTCAATCGTAAAGCTCATACCGTCTTCAGAAACCCAGTGCACCGGATCGGCTCCTTCCTCACAGGAAAGAGTTTCGATCTCCACTTTCTCCGCAGCCATGAAGACGGAATAGAATCCGAGGCCGAAATGACCGATGATATCGGCTTTCCCATCCTGTTTTCCATCCTCGAACTGCTTCAGGAATTCGGAAGCGCCGGAGAAGGCCACCTGATTGATATACTTTTTGACTTCCTCCCCGGTCATACCGATCCCGGTATCAGAGATCCGGATGGTCTTCTGTTCCTTATCCACCGAGACCAGAACCTTCATCTCCTCCTCCGAATCCGGATGGAGCATGCGGAACTTGGTGATGGCATCGCAGGCATTGGAAGCCACCTCCCGCAGGAAGATATCCTTATCCGAGTATAGCCAGCGCTTGATGACCGGCATCATATTCTGCGCATCAATGGAGACGCTGCCGTTTTCTTTCTGAACTGCCATAAGAAAAAAACCTCCTTGAACCTTTCCCCTGCCCAACGGACAGGGGTTTCCGTTTTCCAAGAAATATTGTAGCACCGGGGAGAACGAAATGCAAGACATTTTTAGCACTCATCGAAAAAGAGTGCTAACAAAACAGATCAGGCAGGAAGAACAAAGAAGACGTCGAAAAATGAATAATATGCATGAGTTTGCCGGGAAGCGGAGGATCAAAGAACCATGATGACAGAACGGACACTGCGGGTGCTGGAATTTCCCCGGGTACGGGATATGCTGGCGGAGGGGGCACTGACTGTCATGGGCGCTGAAAAGTGCCGGACACTGGTTCCCTTTGACACCCTGTTTGATATTGAGCAGGCGCAGAAGGAAACCGAGGAAGCAACGGTGATTCTGCAGTACATCGGCGGTCATCCAATGACGGAATTCCCCGACGCACGTCCGGCGCTGCTGGTATGTGAAAAGGGCGGAACGCTGAGCCCCCGGATGCTGCTGGACGTTGCGGCGCTGCTGCGGGCCAGCCGGGCGGCCCGGGACGTGCTGATTACGGACAGGGACAACACACCTATGCTGCGGGCCCGGGCTGAGGGAATTCTGGAGGCGCGGAACGTCGAGCGGGACATCACGGATGCTATCCTGAGCGAGGATGAGATCGCAGACCGCGCGTCCTCTGAGCTGATGAATATCCGGCGCCATCTGCGGGGGGCTCAGGAACGGATCAAGGAAAAACTGAACCAGATGATCCGGTCCAGCGCGATCCAGAAATACCTGCAGGAGAGTATAATTACCGTCCGGAACGACCGGTATGTGATCCCGGTGAGGGCTGAATACCGGGCTCAGGTTCCCGGGCTGGTGCATGACCAGAGTACCAGCGGAGCCACCCTTTTTATCGAACCGATGGCGGCGGTTGAGATGGGAAACGAGATCCGTGAATGGGAAATCAAGGAAGCCCGGGAGATTGAGCGAATCCTGGCGGCCCTGAGTTCGGAAGTAGCGCCCTATGCTGAAGCCCTGAGGAGCAACGTTGAAACCCTCGCGGAACTGGACTTCATTTTCGCAAAGGGACTGCTGAGCCGACGGCTGCGGTGTGTGGCACCGAAAATGAATGAGAACGGATTCCTGCACATTATCCGGGGACGGCATCCGCTGATTGATCCGGAGAAGGTGGTTCCCTCGGATATCTGGCTGGGGTATGATGCCAAGGAACAGGGATTCAATACGCTGGTCATTACCGGACCCAATACCGGCGGCAAGACCGTGACGCTGAAAACCCTGGGACTGATGGAGCTGATGGCGCAGGCAGGGTTGCAGGTACCGGCGGAGCTTGGGACTGAGCTGGCGGTTTTCGAGCAGGTCTGGGCGGATATCGGGGACGAGCAGAGCATCGAGCAGAGCCTGAGCACCTTCAGCGGGCATATGACGAACATCGTCACCATTATGCAGGAGGTGACACCCCGGGATCTGGTACTGTTCGATGAACTGGGAGCCGGGACTGATCCGACTGAAGGTGCTGCTCTGGCCCAGAGCATTCTGACAAGGCTGCTGCATATCCGGGTGAGGACGGTGGCGACGACACACTACAGCGAGCTGAAGGTGTTTGCGCTGACCACGGAGGGCGTGGAAAATGCCAGTGTGGAATTCGATGTGGAAACCCTGCGGCCGACTTACCGGCTGAGCATCGGTGTACCGGGCAAGAGCAACGCGTTCGAAATCAGCCGGAGGCTGGGCCTGGCGGAGAATCTGATCGAGAATGCAAAAAAGCTGCTGAGCAGCGATGAAGTCCGGTTTGAGGACGTAATCGCAAACGCGGAATATCACCGGCAGATTGCGGAGCGGGAACGGCAGCTGGCCCAGGAAGCCAGCCGGGAAACCCTGAAAATGCGGGATGAAGCGGAGAAACTGCGCCGGGAGATGGAGGAAAAGCGGACGGAAAGCGTCCGGAAGGCGAAGGAGGAAGCCCGGCGCATCCTGCAGGAAGCCAGGCGGGAAAGTGAAAGCATCATCAGCGAGCTGAAGCGGATGAAGAAGGAAGCCGGAAGCGCTGCCGAAGTGAACGCGCTGCGGCATCAGCTGGACCGGGGAATCGATGCAATGAGCGAGGGACTGCAGACACCGGATCCGGAGGACGGAGAAGCGCCGAAGACTGTCCACGCCGGGGATCAGGTGAAGGTGCTGACCTTCGGGACGGTGGCGAGCGTGATGGGAGAACCCAACAGCCGGGGCGAGGTGGAGCTGGCCAGCGGCAATATGAAATTCAAGGCAAAGCTGGCTGATCTGCGGCTGCTCCGGAACACTGTCCCGGAGCAGAAGGCCGTGGTGAAGACAAAGACCGGGGCAATGAGTCGGACTGTACCAATGGAATGCGATGTCCGGGGAATGAATCTGGAGGAAGCGCTGAGCACTGTGGAGATCTATCTGGACGAGGCGGTGATGGCCGGGCTGCATGAGGTCAGCGTGATCCACGGGAAGGGGACCGGGGTGCTGCGCAGCGGTATCCGGCAGGAGCTTCGGCGGAACCGGCATGTAAGGAGTATACGGCCGGGAATGTACGGAGAAGGGGAAGACGGGGTGACTGTAGTCAGTTTGAAGTAGCTGTGTTAAGCGGGAAAAAGCTGCGGGTGCAGCGCGCAGCCCAATGGCGGGAATTCCCCGCCCGGGCTGCGGCAGTACAATGTGAATCATGTTTCAGGTTTCAGAAGTGAAAGTATATATATCCTTTGAATATGGGTATTCTGAATTTGGAGTGAAACGGCAATGAAAGAAAAACCGGATGTAATGGTCGTGGATGATGATCCGAATATTGCCCGGCTGGTAGCGCTGTATCTGGAGAAGGAGAACTTTGCTGTGAGAACCGCAGGACGGGGGGACGACGCGGTGAATGAGTTCAGCCGCCTGCCCCCGGATCTGATGCTGCTGGATGTGATGCTGCCGGGTATGGACGGGTATCAGGTCCTGAAGGCAATCCGGCGGAGCAGTACGATCCCGGTGATCATGCTGACCGCGAGGGATGAGACCTTTGATAAGGTGCTGGGACTGGAGCTGGGCGCGGATGACTACATTACAAAGCCTTTCGACGCCAAGGAACTGGTGGCCAGGGTAAAGGCCGTGCTGCGGCGGACCCAGGGGAGCGAGGAGGAAAAGAAAAACGACCTGAGCTTTCCCGGGCTGACGGTCAGCATCACGGAATACGCCGCCTATTATGAGGGACGACGGCTGGAGATGCCTCCGAAGGAGCTGGAACTGCTGGCTTTCCTGGCAAAATCGCCGAACCAGGTTTTTACCCGGGAACAGCTGCTGAAGCAGGTATGGGGATTTGACTTCTACGGAGACAGCCGTACGGTGGATGTTCATATCAAGCGGATCCGGGAAAAAATCCCGGGATGTGAAAAATACGGATGGGATATCCGCACCGTTCGCGGTGTCGGATATAAATTTGAGCTGAACAAATGATGAATGAGCATTTGCTGCGGGGGATCCTCTACTTTACCCGGGAGACCCGCATTATGGACGGAATGGCGGCGGTGTGCGGCCGGGAAGATTTTCGGGCAGCGGCCTGTGACGGACGGGAGATCCGGGAAAAGACGCTGTTTGACCTGGCTTCCGTGACCAAGCTGTTTACCGGGATTACCCTGATGCGCCTTATCGAGACGGGAACGCTGGATCCGCAGCGGCGCATTACGGATTACTGTCCCGCTTTTTCCGGGCTGAGGAGCCTGACGGTGGAGCAGGCGATGGGGTTTCAGCGGCTGATTCAGACGCCGGAACGGATCGATGAACAGGAAAGCCGTGAGAACGCGCTGGCGATCCTCCGGGAAGCCCGGGACGCAGGGCCAACCGGGCCGCGAGCCTACTCTGACATTCCTGCGATGATTCTGAAATACGTCATCGAGGCAGCTGCGGAAATGCCGATGTACGCCTGCATAAAGAAACTGATCCTCGAGCCTGCGGACATGCGGGAAACCTGGGCCGGCGTGCCTGAAGACCGGAAGAAAGACTGCCTGATTTACGGTCCGGAATACCGGATTGAAGGGGAGAAAAAGATCCGGCGGGAGGCACCGGCACGGGGAATCCCCCATGACCCCAAGGCCGGGCTGCTGCAGGGGGACAGCGGAGATCTGTGCGGCCATGCCGGACTGTTTTCCACGCTGGGCGATATGGAAAAGCTGGCGCAAGCGTTGCTGGCGGAACGCATTCTGAAAAAGGAAAGCCTGAAAAAGCTGGCAGTCAACCGAACCGGACGAAGGCGGCCGGACGGGAGCTATACCCAGTATCTCGGATATCAGTGCTACCTGAAGCACCCGGATCAGTATTATTCCGAAATACCGGCTGCGATGGGTCCGGAAGCTTTCGGCATCGGCGGATTTACCGGAAACCACTTCAGCGTGGATCCGCAGAACCACCGATATACGATCTTTCTGGGAAACCGGGTGCGGGACCGGCTGACAGTGCTGATCCCTCCGGCGGGGAAGCAGCGGGCGGATTACGGACTGAACGCGGACGGAACCGGTGAAATCATCTGGGAGGACGGAAGCCGGCATTTTTCTTCTGTGGATTACGTACACCAGAAGGATGCCCATTTTCATACGGCGGCCGAAACCGCTCTGAAAGGGTCGAAAATGCGTTCCGGAGATTTCCGATAAATGAAAGAAGGAAAAAGATGGACAGCCTTTTTGCACGGATCATGGCGGTGGTCCTCGGCATCATCCTGATCCTGACGGTATCACTGGGAACGCTGAGCTATTACAGCCTGCGAAACCAGCGGATTTCCGCCCGGCTGGACTATCTGGCCAGCGAAGCGGAGGATATCGCCTCTCTGGCCGGAGACCTGAACAGCAGCGGATACACGCTGCCATTCTTCCAGGAACCCCGAAAAGCACTGAACCGGAAGGCCCAGAAGGTGAATGACGAATTCGGCGCCTACATCGCCGTGGTGGACCGATGGGGCAATGTGATGGATAACCTGCAGACAGCTTACAGCGAGGATCCCGACTTTGTGGCCAGTCTCAGCGGCGAGGAGATTTCCGCAGCGCTGCAGCGGGTGATGGCGGGGGAAACCATCCAGGTTCAGTCCATGGTCGGGAATGATCCCACCTTTACGGTGGGGGTCCCTTTTCTGCAGTATGAGACGGTGGCGGGCGCCGTGCTGATCCAGACCCGGGCACAGCGGATTGAGAGCGGGATGGAGGATCTGCTGGCTCAGGTGACAGGGATGGCTCTGCTGGCCGCGGCGATCAGCGCAGTGGCGTTATGGCTGGTGGTACGGGGGATCATGAAACCGCTGGGCGAGCTGACAGAAGCTGCCCGGGCCATGGGAGACGGAGACTTCAGCCGGCGGGTCGACGAAACCCGGGGCGGGAGGCAGATGCGGCAGCTGAGCGCGACTTTCAACGGGATGAGTGAACGGCTGAAAAAAATGGAAAGCGGCCGCCGGGAATTTGTGGCAAACGTGAGTCATGAGCTCCGAAGTCCGATTACCAGCATCAAGGGATTTGCCGAAGGTATGGCGGAGGGTGTGATTCCGGAGGAGGAACATCCGAAATATCTTCGGCTGGTGGCGGAGGAAAGCAACCGGCTGAGCCGGCTGGTGGGCGACCTGCTGCAGCTGAGCCGGCTGGAACGGGAGGACGCCACACTGGAAAAAACCGATTTCGATATGGATGAGATGCTCCGGCGGGCCATCATCCGCCGGATGAACGATCTGGATCAGAAGGATATTGACGTGGAGTGCGACTTCCGATCGGATCCCTGCATGGTATATGCAGATCAGGAGCGGATTGAACAGGTGGTGATCAACCTGCTGGACAACGCGATCAAGTTCACGGGGGATCATGGTCGGATTCGGCTGATCACAGAAGAAGTGGGGGAAACTGTCCAGGTAACCGTATGGGACGACGGAATTGCGATTCCCAGGGAGGACCGGGAGCAGGTTTTTGAGCGCTTTTTTACAGCGGACCGGGCACATACGGCGGGAAAAGGGACCGGGCTGGGGCTGAGCATCTGCGAGCGGATCATGACCATGCACGGCCGGAAAATCGAGCTGCTGGATCCGCCGGAGGGAACAGCCTTCCGGTTTACCCTGGACCGGGGAAGAAAGCCGGAAAGACATTCCGACAATCCGGACATGCTGCCGTCAGGGGATAGGCCGGCAGAGAAAGAAGAAAAATGAAATTTCCCCGGCAGAATGACAAATGCGCCAGGCTGTGCTATACTTCCTGACGGAGGAAGGGGCAAGGCTTAAAAAGGAGGCATGACGGATGCTGGACAGACAGATTTACCTGAACGGCATGACGGGCAGCGGCAAAAGCGGCCTGGGCCGTCGGGCCGCCCGGGACCTGGGGCTGCCCTTCACGGATCTGGATCAGTGGATTGAAGAGAAGAGCGGAATGACCATTCCTGAAATCTTTGATCAGTACGGAGAAGCCGGTTTCCGCAGAGCGGAGACAGGCGCCCTGATCAGCCTGACCCGGAGCAGGCCGGGCCTGATTGCTCTGGGCGGCGGAACGGCCATGACGGCGGAGAACCGGAAAATCATGCAGGCCTGGGGCAGTGTAATTCTGCTGGACCGGCCGCTGGAGCAGATCCTCGGGGATATCCGGACGGAAGGACGGCCGATGCTGCGGGAGAATCCGGCAGAGACGCTGAAAACACTGTTTGAGATCCGGATGCCCCTATACCGGAAACTGGCGGATGTGACGATACCGAATGACGGGGAATATGACCGGACACTGATGCTGCTGGAACGGGTGCTGAAAGAGCGATATCATGCCTGAACCGCAGGCCTTCCGGAAAGAAAGAACAGACAGGAAGAGGCTTCGCAACCCTGAGGGCGGAGCCGCTTTTTTCGGGAAAGGGAGAACGCAACGTGAATTATCCATTTGAACTGGTGGGGAAAATCGGGTCCATGGCGCTGATCCGGCCTGAAGACCGGGATATGGACTACAATATTTTCGCCCGGCTGGGAGCCGAACTGCGGCCTGGAATGATCTGGGTAACCAGCGGCGCCACGGAAATCGGCCGGCTGGATTACATGAAACGGACAGGCTGCGAACTGTGCGGGGACCCGGATCAGGACAAAGCGGACTATTCCAGCCAGGGACAGGCTATCCTGATGCAGACCTACCGGCAGTTTGTACGGCCGGAATTCGGCCTTCGTCAGATTCTGGTGGAGCATACCCATTTCAATGACCCGGAAAAACGGGAGCATATCCGGCTGCTGCTGGAGAGGGCAGCCAGGCAGAAGACGATCCCCATCGTGAATTATAACGATCCGGTGAGCGATGAGGAAAACAGGAAGATGGAGCTTGCTGTGCGCAGGCAGCAGGGCGAAGAGGTCCACGAGTGTGTGGATAACGATGAAACGGCTGCCGTAATTGCGAATCTGGTTCATGCCAGAACACTTCTGCTGATGACCTCCACCGAGGGCATCTACCAGGATCCACGGGATTCGGGCACCCTGGTGCGGGACGTGGTGGGGCCGGATCTGGAAAGTGTTGAAAAGCAGGTCCGGAAGCTGCAGGAAAGCTGCATCGGAGCCAGCCGGGAAGGTGCCAACGGGGCCCGGGCCAAGCTTGAGTATGCATTACAGTGCGTCCGGGGCGGGACCAGGGTCATCATCGGACACGCGCGGCATCATCTGTCCGATCTGGTGGAAGGCAGGGTTCCATGCACCCGGATCGGTGTTGAATAACAGCATTGTCCCCAAAATCCCTCTTGTCAGAGGGGTTTTTTTCTGGTACAATAACAAGGTCAAAGAAAGTCAATCGACTTGTTTGGCGGAAGGCAGGGAAATAAAGATGCGGATCAGCGACTCGATTGAGAATTTTATCAAGGAAATGCTGGGAGAGGATTCCCATGAAGTGGAGCTGCGGCGCAACGAACTGGCGGAGTATTTCGGGTGTGCCCCAAGCCAGATCAACTATGTGCTTGCGACCCGGTTTTCCCCTTCCCAGGGATATATGACGGAAAGCCACCGGGGCGGCGGCGGATATATCCGGATCGTACGGGTGGTAGAAACCGGACCGCAGAAGATGGCTTACCTGGTGCGGGACCGGATCGGCGACAGCATCAGCGAAGAAGAGGCGCTGCGGATTATCGGCCACCTGAGAGACAGCGGAAACGCAACAGAGACAGAGGCTTCCCTGATGGCGGCAGCACTGGGCGGAAAGGCAATGGCAGTGCCCCTGACACCGGAGGTCAAGAATGCCCTGCGGGCCAGGATGCTGAAATCCATGATTCTGGCGCTGGCGAACAAACAGAACGCATAACGGAGGATAATAAATGCTTTGCGATGAATGCCAGAAGAACGAGGCGAATTTTACCGTTTCCGTTGTATCGGAGGGGGAGAATACGACACGGCATCTCTGCGCAGACTGTTTCAGCCGCATGAATGCCGATCTGATGAAAGGAAACCTGCGGAGCTTTCTCAGCACGATGCTGGGCGCTTTGCAGGAAGGACAGAAAAAGAACGAGGAGAGAAAGGAATATTCCATGCCGATATTCGGACGTTTTACCCAGCGGGCGCAGCAGACGCTGCAGCTGGCTCAGCGCATCGCCGCGGATCTGGAGATGTCCTACGTGGGAACGGAGCACATCCTGCTGGCGCTGCTGAAGAGCAACAGTTCCGTGCCCGGACCGGTGGCTGCCCGGATCAGTTTTGACAGTGTGGTACAGGAAATCAGGGAGCATCTGGCAGAGAACGGAGACAGCCATCCGGTTCAGGGCAACCGGATCGAGCTGAGTCCCCGGGCTAAAAAAATGCTGGAGACCAGCGTGCTGGAATCCCAGAAGCTGGGGCAGAGCTATGTGACTGTGGAACACTTCTGGCTGGCGCTGCTTAACAGCGATGACGGGGTTGCCGGTGCTATTCTGCGAAAGGCGGGCGTGGACTGCTCGGCAGCCCGGGAGGAAATCCTGCGACAGATGCGGGATCAGGGATCTGCCGGGGAAAATCAGCGCCGGCCTCAGGGCTTTTTCCCTTTTATGGCACAGGTTCAGGCCCGCAATACCGGAGAGGACAACGGAAAGAAATCGCTGGATCAGTTCTGCCGCGACCTGACTCTGGCGGCGGAAAAAAACGAACTGGATCCAGTGATCGGACGGGATGCTGAGATTCAGCGGATCATTCAAATCCTGATCCGGCGGACAAAGAATAATCCTGTGCTGATCGGTGAACCCGGGGTGGGCAAAAGCGCCGTGGTGGAGGGGCTGGCCCAGCGGATTGCGCAGAGCAACGTGCCGGAAATGCTGATCGGAAAACGGGTGATGAGCCTGGATATGGGCAGCCTGGTGGCGGGAACCAAATACCGCGGAGAATTTGAAGAGCGGCTGAAGAACATGATGGATGAACTCAAAAAGGCGGGGAATGTCCTGCTGTTCATGGATGAGATGCATACCATCATCGGCGCCGGGAACAGTGAAGGCGGCCTGGATGCGGCGAATATCCTGAAGCCCGCGCTGAGCCGGGGAGAGATCCAGTGCATCGGTGCTACGACACTGGAAGAATACCGGAAGCATATTGAGAAGGATTCCGCCCTGGAGCGCAGATTTCAGCCCGTCACCGTGGGCGAGCCGACAGCCGAGGAAGCGCTGAGCATCCTCTGCGGACTGAGGGACCGGTATGAGGCACATCACCGGGTCCGCATCACAGATGAAGCGCTGGCAGCCGCTGTCAAGCTTTCCGACCGGTATATTCCGGACCGATTTCTGCCGGACAAGGCAGTCGATCTGATGGATGAAGCCGCCAGCCGTGTCCGGATCCAGGCCTGCACTACTCCGCCGGATCTGCGGGAACAGGAAAAACGGCTGGAAGATATCCGGATCGAAAAAAATGAAGCCATCGCCCATCAGGATTTTGAAAAGGCGGCCGCACTGCGGGATCAGGAGCAGAACCTGACTAAGGAAATGGAAAAGAAGCGCGCAGCCTGGAACCGCTCGCAGACTACAGCCCGGGACGTCGTGACAGAAGATGACATCGCACAGGTGGTTTCCCTGTGGACCGGTATCCCCGTCAGCAAAATGACGGAGAAGGAAGCCCAAAAACTGATGAAACTGGAAAAAACGCTTCATACGCGCCTGGTGGGTCAGGAGGAAGCAATTTCCGCCGTGTCCCGGGCAATCCGACGGGCCAGAGCCGGGCTGAAGGATCCGAAACGGCCGATCGGCAGCTTTATCTTCCTGGGACCGACAGGTGTGGGCAAGACAGAGCTCTGCCGGGCGCTGGGTGAAGCCATGTTCGGAGACGAGGACGCGGTAATCCGGCTGGACATGAGTGAATACATGGAGAAGCATACGGTATCCCGACTGGTTGGTTCGCCTCCCGGATATATAGGGTACGAAGAGGGAGGACAGCTGACCGAAGCGGTCCGGCGGAAGCCCTACAGCGTGGTGCTGCTGGATGAGGTGGAAAAGGCTCACCCGGATGTGTTCAATATGCTGCTGCAGATTCTGGAGGACGGCCGGCTGACGGACAATACGGGCCGTGTGGTCTCCTTCCAGAATACCATCGTGGTGATGACCTCCAACGCGGGAGCGCATACCATCACGAGCAGCCGGACCATGGGCTTCGGCGTTACGGGATCAAGAAGCCTGGCAGACTATGAAGCCATGAAGGATGCCGTGATGAAGGAAGTCAAGGATCTGTTCCGGCCGGAGTTCATCAACCGGGTGGATGAACTGATTGTTTTCCACGCGCTGACGGAGGAGGACATCCTTCAGATCACGGAAATGATGCTCAGGCAGGTGGCGGAACGCCTGAAGGAACGGGACATCCGTCTGACCTGGGACAAAGCAGTCCGCGAAAAGCTGGGCCGGGAAGGCTATGATCCGAAATACGGAGCGAGACCCCTGCGCCGCCTGATCCAGCGGACAGTGGAGGATACCCTGTCGGAAGCGCTGCTGGAAGGAAAGATTGTGCTTGGCCAGCCGGTGAAGCTGGGGGTCCGTGGCGGCGAAATCGTGATCCGGCAACAGGGAGGAACGAAGGACGGTCCTGCGAGACTGCCGGAAGGGGCCAGGGTAAGGGCATCATCGGCCGCCGAAAAACAGCCCTGATCCAGAAAAAACAAGATTGTTTTTCCTTTGTTTTTCAAAAAGGCTTGACAGCGGAGAAAAAAGCGGATAAAATACCTTCTGTTCGCAAGTCTTCAGGGGCTTGTGATGCGGATTATGCAGGTGTAGCTCAATGGCAGAGCCCCAGCTTCCCAAGCTGGTCACGTGGGTTCGATTCCCATCACCTGCTCCATTACCGCATCAACGGCTCGGAAGCAAAACCTTCGCTTTTGAGCGAGACATTGTTAAGGAGGAAGATTCCAATGGCTAAAGGAAAGTACGAGCGGACTAAACCGCATGTCAACATCGGCACGATCGGCCACGTTGACCATGGCAAGACCACGCTGACCGCCGCGATCACCATGACGCTGGCCACCAAGGGCGAAGCCCAGGCCATGCGGTATGACGAAATCGACAAGGCGCCCGAAGAGAAGGCCCGCGGCATCACGATCAACAC
>JAEEGL015961125.1_pt1 | contig 13327 bp, 4 predicted proteins | sample 9134231 | NCBI WGS metagenome assembly JAEEGL01 (sample SAMN16246548, study PRJNA631951) | gut metagenome | biome: gut microbiome; feature: rumen; material: fiber-attached | host: Bos | place: Iran: Karaj | collected 2018-10 | reverse complement strand
TGAACTCGATGATCTTCTGGTTCTCCTCATGAGCCATGTAGATGGCCTCGATCATCTTCGCTTCGGGTATCTCGTTTGCGCCTGCCTCGATCATTATGACCTTCTCGGCTGTCGAAGCAACTGTAAGGTTAAGATCGCCGCTCTTCCACTGCTCCTGGCTGGGATTGATGATAAACCGTCCGTCTACCATACCAACCTGGGTGGTAGCACAGGGACCGCAGAACGGTATATCGGATATTGATGTCGCGATAGCCGAACCAAGCATCGCAACAAGCTCCGGACGGCACTCGGGATCAACCGATAATACAAGGTTGTTAAGAGTACAGTCGTTCCTGTAATCCTTAGGGAAAAGAGGACGCATCGGACGGTCGATGACACGTGCGGTGAGCACAGCATTCTCGCTTGCCTTACCCTCTCTCTTGTTAAAACCTCCGGGGATCTTGCCCACGGCATACATCTTCTCTTCAAACTCAACGCTGAGCGGGAAGAAATCAATACCTTCCCTGGGCTTGTCGGATGCCGTAGCCGTTGACAGTACGGTCGTATCTCCGTAATGCATAAGGGCTGCACCGTTAGCCTGCTTGGCAACACGTCCCACATCAACAGTAAGGGTACGTCCGCCGATCTCGATAGAATAACTCTTGTACATTTTACTCTCCTTCCTTAAATGAATATATTTCAAGACGGAAGGTTTATTCCGAAACTACTGAATCACCCACGATACAAAGTAGAAATCCTGCCGGATTTCTTTGATGCCTCAAATTTCGTCATAAGGGGTACCGCTTGCGGTGGATTCCTTATGACTTTGTCCGGCGGGCTCTCATACTCCTTCGGAGCATGAGCAATTCAGTGGTCTCGGTATGCTTCCGTCTCAGGTTCTTATGATAACAAACAAACGCAGCGGCACGTTTCCGTGCATAACTGCGTTTGTTTATTAAAGCCTGTGAGAATTACTTCCTCAAGCCGAGCTTCTCGATAAGTGTACGATAGCGTTCGATGTCCTTCTTCTTAAGGTAAGCAAGAAGTCCACGCCTGCGACCGATCATCTTGTACATACCGCGTGCCGAATGGTGGTCACCGGGATTAGCCTTAAGATGCTCGGTAAGCTCCTTGATCCTCTCGGTAAGAACAGCTACCTGAACCTCTGGTGAACCGGTATCGCCTTCCTTGACCGCATACTTCTCAATGATCTCTGTCTTCTTCTCTTTTGTTATCATATCTTCCTCCTTGGTATATATGCGCCGGAAAATCTTCATTCCGGCTATCTGCCGCATACCGCGCAGCGGGTCGGAATTCCCGCAACAGGGCATGGGTAACACAACATTGTGTATTCTACCACAAAGCCGCCGCCTTGTAAAGTAACTCTTACCCGAATAATTGCTCAAGAACTCTGGGTAATATGATATACTTAACCGTCAATACTCCCGCACTGTTATCGGTTCCGGCTATCATGAACACAGCGGTTCCGCATCCGGTATTCTTCTTATAGCTTCCCGGAACGATCCTGTATTCATTTGACGGAACCTCTACCCATTCCCTGCCTATCTTTATACTCAGCTTAAAGTCGTCCTTCCCCGGAGTTATAGGGGTTCCTTTGTCATAATAGAATTTCTTTGTGAATTCAACCTTCGCCTTGGAAATATCGAAGGACTTTATCGAAAATCCGGCCTCAAATCTTCCGGTATAATTGCCTTTGGCAATGATCACGGCTTTCATCCGGGTACCTTCAGGTACGATATCTCCCTTAGTAACAGTATCACCCTTCTTCCGGTCTGCCGGCTTTTTATTATTGGTCACGGTAACATCCTGATCATATTTGTAGATCACATTCTTATCCCAGTCTGTTCCGGCCTTCAGATCATTACCGTCAGTATCCGTTCCGATCATCTGCGTTACATAGTTGTCCTTTTTATTCTCATATGCCTTGTCAAATACGGTTATGTCAACATCATCAAAAGATTTGGGAGTAATGGCAAAGGTTCCGGCTGTCATCTTACCCTTAAAATTGCCCTTACCCGTCACAAATACAGTGGGCTTCTTATTACCGCTTCCGTCATTGACAGCCTTGTTATCCTTAAAGCTTAAAGCATAGTCATCCGGACCAAGTACCGCTTTCGATCCGTTTCCTGTCGTAAACTCAACGGAAACGTCAGGCATTGCACCTCCCTTGGCATATGCTGTCGATCCTTCAACATCTGCCTTAATACGCATACCGTTATTCTTGGACATATCAAACGGCATTATCTTGTACTTTTTCTTAAGAACGCCCGAATACACTCCTTTTCCGGTAAAAATCACTTCCGCATTGTTTCCGGCATTCACATTATTTTTGTATTCCACCGTATAATCAGTGCCGTTGACAAGACCCACATCCATACTGCCCTGTTTAACAGACAGTCTGGCACCATTCTGCAGCTTTGCGGTACCGTCATATTCGAAGCTGTTTACGAGTCCTTCTACCCTGACTTTACTCATGGGGATACCGGTTATGCTGTAGCTGACGCATGTCCTGCCGGCATAATCACCCTTGCCTTCAACATACATGAAAGCAGTCCCCACTTCCCTGTTGTTCTCATAGCTTATCACATAATCCGTATTCTCTGTAAGAACAGCGCTGCCGTACTTTACTTTTACATCCGTCTGCTTTACTTCGGCACCGTTATTGTAGGGAAGGGATTTCTTAAAGGTTACCTTGGCCTTGGTAATACTCTTTTTATCTGTCACCATTGCCTTGACGGTGATCGTTCCGGAGTAGTTTCCGGTTCCGTCTGTCTTAACGACATAGTATCCCTTAGTACCCAATCCCTCAAGTTCATTGCCTTTGCACTTATAATGTCCGTCTCCATCTATCCGGTATTTCCCTTCCGCATCAAGATCCGCAAGATAATATTTTACCGTGTAATCTTTCCCTTTTTTAAGTTTTTTTGTCTTGCCGTCTAACGTACCGGATACAATGGGCAGAGGTTTATTGATGACCGGCTTGCCTTTTTTCTCCGCATACTCAAATGTAAAATCATCCGAAGCCGTAAATTCACCGTTCTCGAGCGAAGCCGGTTCGATCGAGAAATATACCGTCTCGGTACTGCCGTAATTTCCCTTACCTGTAATGGTAAAAGCCGGAAGTTTCTTAAGTTCTTTTGCACTGATGCCGCTGCCGGGGTCTGTAACGGCAATGCCCCTTTCCACAGCCAGATCTGCCGCAGTCATATCCGCATTTGTATTGTTCTTAAAGCTTATTGTGTAATCCTTCTTAGGCGTGAGCAGTGTCTTATCATCATAAACCTTTACCTCAGGCTTAAGGGCATTACCGGTGTAGCAAAGGACAAACACAGGAATATTGCTGCCTTTTACCTTAACCGTTTTAGCTCCGTCTATCACGATTCCATAGGCACTTCCCGGCTGTACAGCCTGCCATGCGGGGAAGAGCGTTGTATCCTTACCGATCGTTATGGATCCGCCAAGCTCATATTCCTTCTCCCCGTCTTCCGTACGCGTCCAGCCGATGTGCTCGAATCCCTGACTCGTATATGTCACTCCCGGAAGCACATGACTCTCACCGATCCCAAGCCTTACATCCTCAGGATCTTCTCCCTTACCCCTCAAGCCTTTATTAAAGGATAATGTATATTTTATTTCCTCTGCTCTGGTCCAGCCCGGATAAAGAGTAACATCTGCTGTCACCGTGATCTCTCCCGAAAGATCATAAGATGTACCCGTACCGTCTGCCATGGTATTCCAGCTTGTCTGTATATACTTATCCCTGGTATAAGTCTGTCCTCTTAATTGCGTCTTCCTGCCAACGGCTGCCGGATCCGTATATTCCGCAGTCTCACTGGCGAGCCCCGGTTTGTAGGTTATCTTCTTAGCCTGTGCCCACTCGGGATAAACAATAATATCGGATTCCTGTGAGTATTCACCCAAAAGATCATAATGAACTCCGTTTCCGGCGTCTTCGGTATTCCAGCCGGTCTGCACGAATCCCTCACGCGTAAATACCGCACCCTTTAATTTAAGGCTCACTCCGGCATCCTTAGCAACAGATATCTCATCACCGGTGCCAAATGTTCCGGGCTTATATGTCACAGTCTGTACTGCGGATATATTTACATGATCCGTTCCGTCATCGGCCGCGTTTGCATTGCACGTAATGGAGTAGGATCCTGTTCTTATATAAGTCTTGCCGCCTCTTTCCTTACAGTATCTTGAAGAAGACATGTTTACGTTTACTTTTCCTGCAACAGCATAGTTTACCCTGCCATCCTTTGACTCTGTCATGTCAATAAGCATGCTTCCGCCTGTTATACTGACATTCGGCGATGTTGAGTTCCTGTCTCCGTAAATACCGTAACCGTATCCTGATACCTCAAGCCTGCCGCCGTCAACCGTAACATTCTTATACTGGATGGTGGTTGTCATCCCACTGCCGCCATAGCGTTCAGTCGAACGTGAATGCGCCTTTAACAGCCCTCCGTAAACGTTAAGACGCTGATTCGTGTCTCCTGATTTTATGGCTGTATACCGGGCTTCCGCATACAGTTTACCGCCTGTCAGCGTAGTGGTATAAACAGGATTGAGTGCCTGATGATCAAGTGCATCCTCTCCGGTGCCGGTTGATACAAGTATCACTTCACCTCCGGACTGGAAATAATTGTCGCACTCAACCGCCATTTTGGGCGAGGTAACGGTAACTTCACCACCGATTATATTAACATCATCAAATGAATATATACCGTCATCCTTGCCGCTTGCAGTGACTTTACCATCGTTGACTGTCAGCCCGTCTCCACAGTATATACCATAGGAATAACCCTCGTCATCACCCGTAGACTCAGCGCTGATCCTTCCGCTCTCTATTGTCAGATCAGACTCCGCAAATAATCCGTATCCATCCGAACGTGCATCGATAGTTGCCGAGGTTACGGAAATATCTCCCAAAGCATTGACCGCATTATCGCTTCCGTACACATCAAGGTAACCGCTTCCTGTAACATTCAGCCTGCCTCCAACATATATTCCCGTGTCCGCAGCCGTATCAGAAAATCCTACCGATGAAGCCCCCTTAAGTTCAAGATTCAGATCATTCTCACAGTATATTCCGTAAGTATAAGTATTGTTTCCCCACTTCTCTTCATATACCGTGGCAAGATCAAGATCATTTAATGTAAGCGTTGCTGTGCCCGGATCATAACTGAAACCCTCACCTTCAGGCCTTGATGAAGTAACCGCCTCATTGCCGACATAGAGATATGTCCTGTCGGGAGCCGTTCCTCCGGAGAACTTCGCATACTTATAGTTTGCATAATTTGTTGCAAAATCATTCACATCCGAAGCACTTCCGGCATCCGCTCCGGCCTTGACCGTAACACCGTTTCCGATATGGACCCCGGTAAAGGACCGGCCAAATAACTCAGTTGCCACAGCAGCGGTCTTGGAGCTTATGGTAATATCTCCCGCATAGAAGCTTATTCCCTTATGCTGATTTTCCCCGGAGCCTTCGTCACCTTCTCCTTCACCGTAATTGGAGAACTCAATACCGTATCCGTCGTTTCCGATATTATTAATCCTTAACGTTCCGCCTTCCAAAATAACGCCATCACTATAGGCGGCTCTTGCAGCCAGTGCGGAAGGAAAGCTTTCTTCACCTGAAATAACCATCTTGTTACCGGTCGTGGTAAGATTTACTTCACCGCCCGACATACGAAATGCTGCCGCATCACCTGCCATACACCCAACGGCTATTCCGGCGTCTCCGAGAGCCGTTGAATTCAGAATACCTCCCTCTATTGTTATGGCATCACGTCCGTTCTGCGGATATTCAAAATATGATCCGGCCGTGTTTCCGTATATGTTAAGGGTTGCGCCCTTCATCCTTAAGGATCTGCCCATAAGGCCTGCGACCATATTATAAGCAGGATCGTTTTTTCCTACAGCAAGAGTACCCGTGCCGCTTACCGTAACATCAAGCCCTTCTGCATCTATGCCGCAACCGGTCACACTGCCTGCATAGTTCGGAATAACGGTATTTTCACCCTCTATCACAAGATTAAGGGCACTGAGTGCGATCTCACCGTCTAACGGGAACGACATTGCACTGATCCCCGTGCCTAACGTGACCCCTTCACCGGCGACTGAATGATAATCTGTAATATTCACGCCTTTTAATTTAAGGGTCTGCGTATCCGGATCAAATGAAGCCTTTCCATCACCCAATATGTTTCCTTTATTATCGGTATTAACCTGAGTATTGCCAAGCCACAGGGCATAGGCCTCAGGTTCCAGTACAGGATACAGGATAAGGTCGGCATCGGTATCATAAGTGTCACCTGCCTGATAATCCACTTCCGTGCCACCCTCGGTTGTTGTATAACCTTTAATCTTATATCCTTTTGCACTAAAAATATTTCCCCTGATCTTAGCCGGGTTGCCCGGAACCTTGGTATCCATTACCGGGGCAGTCTGGGCACACCTTTCATCAGGTACATATGTTATCGAGTAATTTTCACTCCATACAGGATAAAGGGTAAGGTTGGCATCTCCCTTGTATTTTGAATTAAAGGCATAAGCCGTACCCGTCCCGTCCTCTTTTGTATTCCAGCCCGTCTGGGTGCAGCCCGTCCTCGTGAACAGGCCGTAATAAATGTTATACTCCACGCCGACGTATTTCTTTACAACGATCTCTTCCTCACCGCCCGGTGCCGTGCCGTGCTCTCCGGGAAGATATGTGATCTTATAAATGGGTTCCCAGTAAGGATAGAGGATAACATCTTCATTCTCTGAATATTTTCCCGCAAGCGCATAGTCCCTGGTGGATCCGTCGGGATTTACGGACCAGCCGCCCTGACTGTACTGATCCCTGTCCTGCTCCCTTCTCTCATAGGCTGTGATCTTTACATTATCTGTAGTGATTCGTCCCGGCAGGGTTACGGAAGCGCCCGCGTCCTTGAACTGGTCGGGAAGGGGCTCCTCACGCTCTACACCATAGATTCCCGGAGCATAGCTTATCCTGTAGAACCTCTCCCAGTAAGGATAGAGGGTGATATCTTCATCAACTGTATATTTTGTATTGTCGTAGCCTGATATCCATCTGTAATCACAGGTGGTCCCTGCAGGATCCTTTGATAATCCCCTCAGCTTATATACGGTCCCGTCTTCCGCTTCCCTGTAATAATATGTGGAAACCCCGGAACCTCCTTCCGGATAGCCGAATTTGTCATCAATATCCCTCCCTATGAAGCTGTAATCCTTATACGGTATCTTCTTATCCGAAAATACCGTTTCATCTGATGTATGCCCTTCAGGCGGGTAGTTGCCGTATTTTATCGTGATCGTGTGATTCCCCTGCCAATACGGATACAGAGTGATGTCCGAATCGGTTTCATAAGAGCCGCCAAGATCATAAACCTTTGCTCCGCCGTCGGTAGTCGACCATCCTGTCTGGGATCTGGAGGCATCCTTATTCTTAAATACCTTTGTTGCAAGTGTTGCCGCTTCTCCATGGTATTTTTTACCGGTAAAATCCTTTACCGTTCCGTCAGACCCGCTGCCGCCCTTATATGATATGGTGTAAGAGTCAGCCTCTTTGAATGATGGCTTAAGATACACATTTGAAGTACCCATAGCAAAAAAGGTCTGAGCCGATGACGCATTATCAAGACTTACTCCGCCTGACTCCACTATCCATTTATCAAATACGTAATGGGCGGCAGGCACGGCATTTAAATATACCTTCTTCCCGGTTATTGCCTTATAGATACTATGCCCGCTATCATACACAGGGCTGTCATACGCACCGTAAGAGGCCGCACCCGTTACCCCGTTTATTAATACAATACTATATTCATTAAGCTCATCCAGTGTTCCGTCACTCTTAATGATGAATTTTTCAGGATATACAAAGATGATCTTTCCCGTAAGGGCCTGTGTCATGGTATTTCCCACTATTACCGGATCTCCGGTCCGCATTTGGTCAGATCTTGAGTCACAAAACAGAGACAGTTTTTTATCCCCATCCAGGGTCAAAGCAGTCTCATCTGTTGATGCCGCATAAACCGCAGGCGCATAATCCCTGTATGTTTCACCACTGTACATTCTTTTTATGTTCATTCCCGCCGTTATTCCGGTTACGGATGAACTTCCGCCGATATACAGTTTCTGATCCTCCCAATTGGAAGAGTTATATATACCATACCCTGTGTTAGGGATGGCAGATGTGCTCGCAGTGTCAAGGGATGCTTCAACGGAAGAATTTTTTATATTTATCGTAGTTCCGCCTCTGGAAGCATAATTGTATATACCATGCTGTAACCCGGTCACAGTGGAATCGGTCACGTTTAATGTGCGGACGATATGAAGCTCGTCGTAACGCGTAGCATATAAATATATTCCCTTTGCCTCTCCGTTTCCGGAATTGGAGGCAGTAACCTTAGAACCATCAACGGTACAGTCTGTATTCTGCACATATATTCCGTATGTCTGTGTAGTATTTGTTCCAAGTGTCGCCGACACTGATACTTCGCAGCCGTTTCTGAGAGTAACAGGACACTCGTTACTGTATATCCCGTATGATTCTCCCTCTTTTTTGGTTTCTGCGCTTATAACACATTTATCAAAGGTATATCCCGCATAACCATTGAGATACACACCATATACATTGGTTGAATTGTTGTTACCCGAGTAATCTCCCGTTACCGTAAAACTCGAATCACTTATGGTATTAGCAGGATTTTCGTTATAACAGTTTATACTAAGACCGCCGGCATAAGAGTTGTATGAATTCTTTGCATCCGAATCAACGGATACGGAAGTATTATCCATGCTCAGAGATCCGTACATGTTCGGGATCCTGATACCTGTCTGAGGTCCGCTTCCTGCAAGATCGATCTGCGTATTCTTTATCGTCACATCGCCTGCATACCCGATATTGACCGCATAATTTGTACCGCCGCTTAAACCTGTATTGGAAAAACTGCAGTTCTCTATATGATAAGTTGATGTATTGGTCGATGATCCCCCGCCATATCCGACCATTGAGGCCGAGCCGGTGTTCCCTGTTCCGGTAAAGCTTATATTGTAAAGGGTAAGGTTCTTTGCATTTATATAATAATCCCCCTGCGAAACACTTTCTTTCTTAAAACCGCCGGTTTCCTTACAGTTGGTAACAATAAGCGTCCCGCTGCCGCAGTAATACTTATAGCTTTTAAGATCCACGGTATGTCCGTTAAGGCAGAGGTTTACTCCGTCTTCAGCACTTTGATCGGATGTTAAGGTGACATCATCCGTAAGGTAATAAAAGCCTGCATTTTGAGGAAGTGAATTCGTTGATTCCCACGCAGTCCACACCTGATCCTTATCATGCCCCTCACCCGAGCATGTTGCCGATCCGCATACACAATGTTTATGGTCTCCGTCTCCCTCCGGCAGGATGACCCCGGATATCGTCGGATCAACATCCTCTGTTTCAGGTGTCGGGGAGCTGTCTTCCATATCATCGTCATACAGAATGACATCCCCCGCTTCCATATCAGATAAAGCTGCTTCGTTCCCGGCAATGGCATCGTCTGTGATCTTCACATCCGTTGATGCCGCCATGGCATTCCCGGGCAGCATGGTAACAAGCATTGTTGCTGCGATCGTTAACGCCCATATCCTCTTTACCTTCTTCATAGATGTTCTCCTTCCATGTTGATGATCTATTCACAATAAGCAGGGGTTTACAGTGTCTCAGTTTATATATTGTCACAAATGCATGTATATGTGTATGGCTTGTGTCTATTCGGTCATTTTTCATGTCTAATTGGTAATGAAACAAGGGACGGTTCCCCGGTTCACTTTTTGAAATAAATGAACCGGGAAACCGTCCCCTTGTTTAATCCCTGTTTAAAGTAACTCTGTATATCCTTACGGCCTGCAGTCCGATATGACTAAGAGGCCTGTGCCATACGTTTATCCGCTGCGGATACCTTCTTGGCATTGCCCGGATCGTTATCCATAACGGAGAAGGCGATATTGGTCGCATGATCCGCCACCCTCTCAAGTCCCGAGATGATATCTGAAAACAGCATCCCTGCCTCAGGTGTGCATTCATTCGCCGTCAGACGGTCGATATGCTTCTGCTGGAGTTCCCTCTCCTTCTCATCCACCGCATCCTCAAGCGAGAGTATATCACGAAGATGTTCGTCTGTCCCTGTCGAGAACATCTCTATGGCAAAACGTATAAGCGTATTCACCATATCAAGCATTTCCCCAAGTTCACGCATCGCATCCTTGCTGAAGCCGACTCCCTTCTCGATCCTCATTTTGGCCGAATCGGCAACATTCTCGGCATGGTCTCCTATACGCTCGATATCATTGACGACATGGAAGAGACCGCCGATGCTCTTGGCATCATCCACGGGAAGATTGGTCTGGCTTATCTTCACAAGATAGTTGGTTATCTCATGGTTCAGGAAGTTGATGTTCTGCTCAACCTCATAAACCTCATCTATATCCTCCTGATCGAGGGTAATGAGCGCGTTCATGGCACGGTTAAGGTTCTCGCTTGCAAGCAGTGCCATACGTTCAAGCTCCTTGGTGGCTTCAAACACGGCCGTTGCGGGTGAGAAGATGTTCTTACCGCCTATGTATTCAAGCTGCAGCTTCGCACGGTACCCTATCTCCTTCTCCTCGCCGGGCACGAGCAGATACGTCATCCTGACGAGAAGGCCCGAGAACGGGAAAAGTATTGCTACCTGGAACAGCTTGAAGATCGTATGTGCGTTGGCGACCTGACGCCCGAGATTCTCGCCCGATACGCGGGTAAGGAGACCAACCACCCATTCCATACCGAATATCAGGATCACATACATTATTATCGTACCGATTATATTGAACAGAAGATGTATAAGAGCCGCCCTCTTGGCATTCTTCTTACCGGAAAAAGCGGTTATCATCGCAGTCGCACAGGCGCCTATGTTACACCCTAAGATTATGAACAGACAGATGCGGATATCCAGAAGACCCTGGTTGGCCATGACAAGTATGATGCTGACCGTAACGGATGAACTCTGGATTATCGCGGTAACGACCGTACCTATAAGAACTGCGAGAAGGGGACTCTTGAGCGAGCCAAAAAACGAAAGCACCGCGGGGATATCACTCACGCCGCCCATGGCTTCGGACATGATCGCAAGACCCATGAACAGCACGCCGAAGCCGGTAAGTATCTCACCGACCTTCTGTATCATATCCTTTTTGATAAAGCAGAACATTATTACGCCTAAGAAAACAAATGCGGGGGCGTATTCCGAAAGGTTAAAAGAAACGAGCTGTGCAGTGACCGTTGTACCTATGTTGGCACCGAGTATTACTCCTACCGCCTGACTCAGGGTCATTATACCGGAGTTTACAAAGGTAACTACCATCATCGTACATGCACTTGATGACTGGATTATACCGGTGAACACGATACCGACGAGCATTCCGGTGAATCTGTTCTTGGTAAAGAATTCAAGGATATTTCGAAGCTTGGCTCCCGCCGTCTTCTCAATGCCCGAATTCATCATGCTCATTCCGAACAGGAACAGTCCCAGGCCTCCGGCCAATGTCAATAACGTCGTCGTTACCATAATTCTCCTCTTGCCGCTGCTATCGATCACCTAAGCTGTCTCAATCCGAATAAACGTATAAATGCGCGGCCCAATCATTCCATCACTTATCTGCCATATATATTTTATGCTAAGGGATTTCAATAAACAAGAGGTTTATGAAAAGCTGTGGATTTTTGTTGAAAAATGACAAGCCTCATCGTGTTTGCGGGTGATTTTTATGCCATTTTTCACCTTCGGCTACATCACACTCAAGCTGTTTCTTAAGGGCTTTCAGCGAATCAAACTTAATCTCCGGACGAAGGTACTCATAGAGGCTTACCGTAAGCTCCTCGCCGTAGATCTCACCGCTGAAATCATATATGTAAGTCTCGATGCCGACAGCCGCACCGTCCTTCTCGACAGTAGGTTTTCGCCCGATATTGGTTATAGCCCCGTATCTTCTTCCTTCGTATTCCACTCCCGAAAAATACACGCCGTTCGGAGGCATGAGCTTATCCTCCTTCGGAACAAGGTTGACGGTAGGCATTCCGAGCGTCCTGCCGATGCGCCTTCCGTGCATCACCTCTCCGTAGAAAAAGAACGGGTACAGGAGCATATCATTCGCAGCCGGGATGTCTCCCTTCTCAATGCATTCACGGATCGCAGTCGAGCTTATCACCCCGCTGCCGCCCGTGAGCTTATCCATTATCTTAACCTCATAGCCGTGTTCATGAGCATAGCGCTCAAGCATCGCTCCGTCGCCCAGTCCCCGATGGCCGAACTTAAAGTCGCTGCCGACCACGACAGCCCTGACGTTAAGGCCGCCAATGAGGAAATCATCTATGAAGGCTTCAGCACTTATCGAAGCTGTTTTTTCGTTAAAAGGGAATTCTATCAGATAATCCGCCCCGAGCTTCTCAAATATCCTACGCTTCTCGATACGGGTCGTAAGGACACGGCTCTTCTCATGGGAAAGCAGCGACCCTACGGGGATATCGAAGGTAAAGACCGCGATCTTAAGCCCCTGTCCGCGGTATTCTCTCATACTCTCAAATATGGAGGCATGCCCCTTATGTATCCCGTCGAACTTGCCTATGGTGACAACCGTCGGTTCTTCTATATGAAAATCTATTGTTTCGGATATTATCTTCATGAAATCTTCTCCGTACGGATCTATGTACGGTCCGGTATGAACATCTTAAAAGGCCGGTATAAGCCCCTTTCATCCTCGGAACGGTATACTCCCCAGAAGGTACCTCCGGAGTCGAAGACCCGGTAGCGGTCCGCTCCGGTCTCCACGGCTTCTGTTTTTTCAAGTATGTCCCGTCCGCGGAAGGGATTGCCGTTATACAGAAGTTTGTCAGAATCCGGCCTTAGCCTGATACTGCCATACCGGGCGAACACTTCCTCCACTGGTATGAGGATATCGTTAAGCCTTCCGGCATCGGCAAGTTCCTGCACGGCAGAGAGGGTCAGCGCATCCGATATGTCAAACCCGCCCACACGCCTTCTTACGAGGCTCTCCATCGTACCGCCGCAGCCCAGGTTCTGTCCTATGTCATGGCACAGTGTCCGTATATACGTACCCTTCGAACAGGTCACCCTCATGGTAACTCTGGGCAGATCCATTTTTAAAACATCGATCGAATATACCGTTACCGGACGGGGTTTACGCTCCACAGTCTCCCCGCGGCGTGCGAGTTCGTAGAGCCTTTTCCCTCCGACCTTGACTGCCGAATACATGGGAGGTATCTGTTCCATAT
>JAEEGL012118838.1_pt1 | contig 13327 bp, 10 predicted proteins | sample 9134231 | NCBI WGS metagenome assembly JAEEGL01 (sample SAMN16246548, study PRJNA631951) | gut metagenome | biome: gut microbiome; feature: rumen; material: fiber-attached | host: Bos | place: Iran: Karaj | collected 2018-10 | reverse complement strand
CCTCCAGCAGCCGGTACTGCTCCTGCATGCAGTCCCCGACTTTGGCCATAGTCTGGTTCCGCGTCTTCATTTCCCTGTCCCCCAGGCTCAGCGCGGCTGCCTGCGCCCTGAAAGGATGTACTCTGATATAATCCATCCATCCCGGGTACCAGACAGACGGTGAGGCAGCGGCCGCTCCTGCAAACAGGTCCGATCCATAACAGCACCAGAGGGCAAAGAAGGCCGCCAGAGAATAGCCGCCGATCACACACCCGGAATGATCAAATGCGGGAATAAGACTACCCCTGATATAGTCCAGTGTCCCCGCTGCCCCGTCTCCGAAGGGTTCGTTCCCGAAGACCGCGGGCGCGCTCCACGGCGTCAGGTCCTTATTCCAGTCATTCAAGGGAAAGCAGCAGAAAATAAATGGCTTATCCGTCCGCCTGGCGATCATGGCGGCCTGTTCATCAAAAGACGGCCCGTCATGTTCTCCCGTCGGCTGCAGCAGCAGGTACGTTTTTGCGGACAACGCCTCACTGTCCGGATAAAAAATAACGCAGTTCCTGGCTCCGACAGGTCTTATTTCTTTTCGCATATTACTACCTCGCCACTGTGTGCTTGAAATCCCTCTCCCGCTCTGATAAATTCTGTTACAGAGCATTCTTTTTGGCAAATGTCTGTTTTCAGATAAGGGGATGAAAAATGGCAACCGTCCGTGATATTTCAGCCGCTACCGGGCTGTCGACCGCAACCGTTTCACGCGCCCTGCGCGGACAGACCTGTGTTTCCGAAGAGACCCGGCAGACCGTAATGGAAGCCGCGAAAAAGCTCGGACATCCTTCCTGTCATATCCACAACGGCGACTGCATTGTCGTCCTTTCTTCTCCGTACGAAAAACAGATCACCCCGATGATGATCGCCATCCATGGCATGATCGAGACCGGAAGAGCGTCCGGTTTTAAGGTCTTTAATTATACCATCACAGACGAAGAATCTCTTTCTGATATAGCGGATATGGTGAATGAAGGGATCTTTGCCGGCATTATCATCCCGGAGCTTCCGCCCTCTCTTCTGGACAAGATCATGAAGATCGAAGACAAGAGCCGTATCATACAGTGCTGCGGCAAGAACGATTCGCTGCACTCTCCCTGTGTGCTCACCGACGACGCGGCAGCTGCGCGTAAGGCGGTCGAATACCTTATTTCCCTGGGACATACCAAAATAGGCGTACTGGCACACAGCGACAAGCGGACGTTCAGCCGTACCCGGCTGGACGCATATGTAAAAGCGATGACAACGCATAGCCTGCGGATCAGCGACAGCTGGATCCACTATGTTAATTCATCAAGATATGACTTTGCCTATCAGATCGCCGTAAGTGCCCTGAAAGCTCCTGACAGACCGACTGCCTTTTTTGCCTTTACCGATTATTATGCACTTGCGCTCGTCAACGCCGCACAGGATCTGAAGATCAGGATACCGGAAGACTTAAGTGTTATCGGCTTCGATGATCTTGAACTGGCGCACATAAAAACGCCCGCCATCACTACGTTCCGCCAGCCGTTCGAACAGATGGGCAACATTGCCTGTTCCCTGCTCATCAATTCCATCACCGGTGACTGCCCGACCCGTACTGAATACCTGCTCGACGCCGACCTGATCATCCGCGAGACGGCAGGACCCGCGCCGGAACAGCGGATCATCCCTGTTTCCTGATCCTTAGGTATTCCTCTACTTCGGAAAGCGGCGGCATGACAGCCAGCGCTCCTTTTCTGGTCGTGATGACAGAGGCGGCCGCATTCGCGAATTCAAGTGTCTCGGCCAGCTTATCCGCATCCAGGCCGTCCAGCCCGTATTTCAGCACAAAGCCAAGGGCACTGCCGCAGAAAGTATCCCCTGCCCCGGTGGTCTCTATCGTATCGGGGTTTCTGAATCCGGGATGCACGGCTGCGCACTTTCCTCTGTAATATGCCCTGCTGCCATCGGGTCCCAATGTGGCAAAGACCAGCGGTATCTTGTATTCGCTTACGATCCTGCCGATCCCTTTGTCGATATCCTGCGTTCCGGTCAGAAGTTCGATCTCATTGTCCGAGATCTTCAGTACGTCACACACAGAAAGTCCGTACCGGATAGCGGCAAGCGCATCTTCCCTGCTCTTCCACAGAGGTTCCCGGTAATTCGGGTCAAAAGAGCAGATCACGCCGGCTCCTTTTGCAATATCAACAGCCAGCTTCGTTGCCTCGAAACAGCCTTCTTCCGTCATGGACAGCGTACCGAAATGAAAGATCCTGGCAGAAGCGATCAGATCCCTGCAGGACTCTACTTCGGCCGCTGTAAGCATGACATCCGCGCCGGGATTCCTGTAGAAAGAAAAATCCCTGTCTCCGTTCTGCTTTTTATGGACGAACGCCAGGGTCGTGGGCACGGCCGGGTCCCTGAACAGTCCCTGCAGATCTATCCCCTGCGCAGCGGCCTTTTCAGCCAGCATGCTGCCGAGAAAGTCGTCTCCGACCTTGCCTATGAACGCCACATCCCTGCCATGCTTCGAAAGCAGGGCAAGGACATTGCACGGCGCCCCTCCCGGATTGGCTTCAAACAACGGATTTCCCTGCGGACCGGTCCCTTCGGAAATGAAATCCACCAGCAGTTCCCCGAGCGCTACAACGTCCTTTCCCATTTTTAACCCCCGTATTTCCTGTTATATACCGGTCCTGTCAGGCGGCAGGCCCGTTCCTTCCTCACAGATCATTTCTCCTGTAATATATTATACCACGGCATCAGGGATCAGACTCCCTGCGGCTGCCCGAAGTACAGCCCATATTTTTCTATATCCACGATCGCTTCCGCACCCTCCGCTTCGAAGCTTACCGCGTCGGCGTCCTGCGGAGTATGGATCTTGAAAGTGGCTGCCTGCTCGCCATCCCGGACGAAAAGCTCCAGCGAATGCCTGTCCAGTATGATCCTTAATCTGATTTCCCCGCCGCGCGGGTCGATCGGGAAATCCCTGACATTGACGATATCATAAGGAAAACCGCTTCGCGTCCTGTCTACCCGTATCGTCCCTGTCTCCGGTTTATAGCGTATACAGGTCTCGTATTTGTCGCTTTTGGCCACCCTGATCCTGAAATACCGGAAGACCCGTTCCGTGTCAGCGGGTCTGACAGTGACTGTCAGGTCGATCGCGCGTCCGTTCACTCCGGGGAGAGATGTCTCCTGTCCGACAGGGATATTTCTGTACACTGCCGGATCTTTTCTGTAGGCCGCAAGTTCCCTCACCGGGTTCTGGACCACTCTGCCGTTTCTGACCGAAAGCTCCCTCGGCAGCGTCATCTCACCGAACAGATGCATGTTCTGCGGCCGTGCATGCGAAGTATCCCAGTTCTGCATCCAGGCGATCATGACCCGCCTCTTATCCGGTGTCTCCACCGTCTGGGGAGCATAAAAGTCCGTTCCGTAATCAACTGCCCGGACAGCCTGTTTTGTAAATCTGTGCGTCTGCCTGTCATAATCGCCGGTCAGCATCATGACATTGTTCCCGGCATGGAATTCCAGTCCCTGCGGCAGCATCCGCTGCGGGCATACCGTCAGTATCTGCATGCCGTCCAGTCTGAAGAAATCCGGGCACTCCCACATCTGTCCATACCGGCTGCCGGCATCGATGGCCGTCACATATCTCCAGTGCAGGGCATCCCCGCTCTCATACATCAGGACTGAACCGTATCCGCCGGCCGTTCTGCTGCCGACGACCATACGGTACATCCCGTCGTCATCCCTCCAGACCCTGGGATCCCGGAAATCGATCCTGCTTCCGCTCTCGGGCACATCCTGCCCGTCCAGTACCGGGTTGCCTTCATATTTCTGATAATCGACACCGTCTCCGAAAGCGACGCACTGCACCTGACGAAAGATGGGCGTGCCGTCTTCCAGTCTGTCTGCGGTGACGCCCGTATAGACTAGAAGGTGCCTTCCGTCCGGCATTTCCAGGGCACTTCCGGAAAAGCATCCGTCCTTATCCGCCTCCGTATCCGGCGCAAGCGCGACAGGAAGCCTTTTCCAGCGGATAAAATCGCCGGTCACGGCATGTCCCCAGTGCATCGGCCCCCATTCGGTCGAATATGGATGATACTGATAAAACAGATGGTATTCACCCTTATAGTACGAGAAACCATTGGGATCATTGATCCATCCTGTCCCTCCGGTGAGGTGGAACAGAGCCCGTTCCTCTTCCGGAACAAAAGGCATTTGCTTTTCTTCATAATCTCGCGCGTCGCGCAGGGCGTTGGCATTCATCGTGCATAACTTTCCTTAATCATGATCCTGCTACAAGATATACTGTACCATCCCGGATACACGCCATCAACATTGTGCAGCGGCGGCCGCCCGGACAGATCCGCATATACTGTATCAGGCATGAAAAAGCCGGCTGATCTGATCATCAGCCGGCTTTCAGTACCTTATGCAACAGCGGAAATTCTGCAGCCTTTTAGTGTTATCAGAATTCCACGTCGAACTTCACGAGCTCGCCGCCGATCTCCTGCTCGGGAACATAAAGAGTAGGAGAATTGGCAATGATCTCATCCACCGTAACTGCCCTGCCCAGTTCCTGGGACATGAAGATACCGTCTGTGAACTGCAGCATGCGAAGAGCGATCTCAGGTGTGTTGTAGCGGGTCTCGTCATTGAGGATGCCGAGCCTGTATGCGTGCCACATGCACTGGTTGTCGTTGTAAAGGAGCTTGGAAGGATCCAGTCTCTGTTCGATATTGCCGTTGTAGTCGCACTTAAGCTCGATGTCGACGTCCCTGCCGCCCTGTGTGCCGTGGAAGATAAGCTCAGGATTCATCATGCCGCCGGGTACCGCGAACTCAGCCATGCCGCCTCTTCTGGCCAGCTTGCCGCCGCCCTGGTCGGTCGCGATGATCTCAAGGCCGCCCTTGGAACCGAGGACATATGTCATTGCGTAATCCTTATAATGCGCAGCCGCACCTGTCAGGAAATGGAAGCCCATTCCGTTCTTGAACTTGGCGAAACCGTCGGCAAGATCTTCGACGCCGAAGCCTTCGGGATCAGTGATGAGCTTCGGATTCATTTCCATACCCTGCTTCGCAAAACCGGAAACACTTTCGAGCTCCGGAAGCCCTGTGATGAACAGGATCTGGGAGATCAGGTAAATACCAAGGTCGATAGCCATTCCGTGTCCGGCGATCTTCTTTGTATAGAAATCGGTCGTGAACATGGGAAGGTCGTAACCGGGACGGCGTGCCCTGTTGACAGCTTCAAGGTTGACATAATAGATGTCACCGAGTTCACCGCCCGCGATCATATCCCTGGCGACACGTGACTGGGGTGTCATGATGGAACTGATCTGGACATGGAACTTGCGGCCGAGCGCCTTGGAAGCGTCGATCATCATCTTTGCGTCATGATAGCTGGCTGCCGCGGGCTTTTCTGTGTAGCAGTCATAGCCTCTCTTCATGACTTCGATGGAGATGGGCGTATGGAGGTTGTTGTGTACGCAGACATCGACGCAGTCGATATCATCACGCTTTAACATTTCACGGAAGTCGACATACAGATCCTTCTCATCAAATCCGTACTGCTCACCCCATCTTTTCAGTTTTGCTTCATCGATCTCGGCTACAGCCACGACCTTTGCGGTAAAGCCAAGGTCCGCCGCATATTTGCGCATGTTTTCATAGATTGTCATATGACGGTGGGAGATCATACCGCCGCCGATAATGGCAACTCTTACTTCTTTCATCGGTGCTTTCCTCCTGTTAAAAGTGAATGATTGATACAGTGTCCCTAACTTATAATATTCTGAAAAAAGAATATCATACTTCCTTATCCGCACACAACTTGGCGGTCGTGAGCTTCACGCCCCTGATGAGGTCTTCCGGCGCCAGTTCGATCTGGAATCCCACCTTGCCGGCGCTGACAAAGATCCTGTCCAGGTCTGCCGCACTGCTGTCAATGAAAGAAGGGAATTCCTTTTTCATACCGAACGGGGAGCAGCCGCCGTGAACATAGCCGGTGACCGGAAGCAGGTCTTTCTGCTTTATCATGCTCACCGATTTCTCACCGGCCGCCTTCGCCGCCGCTTTCAGGTCCAGTTCCTCCGTTACCGGTATGACAAAAACATAATACTGACCGGACGCGGCCCTGGTGACCAGCGTCTTGAATACCATCGCGCTCTCTTCGCCCAGGATGGCGGCGATCTCTTCACCGCTCTTTGTGGCGTCGGGTTCGTACGTATGGGCTGTGTACCCGATCTTCATCCTGTCCAGGATACGCATTACGTTCGTTTTCTGTTCCATATCCTGTCTCCGCGCTGCCGTCACTGGTCCAGCAGCTTTTCACGGATCGCGGGGACCAGCTGTTTTTTGCGGCTCACGATATTCTCCAGCCATACGCTGCCGTCCGCTTCCGGCTTGACGCCAAAGGCCTGCTCCACGATCTCCGCGGCATTGGTGCCGGCAAACTGAAGCCTGGTCCCCTGTGCCGGGATACTGGTCGCCATGTAAAAGACCATGTCGATGCCCGCGCGCGCCGGTACTTCCGGCAGGATCCCGCTGACCATGGCCGACGCTTCATCAAAGGCCTTCCGGCTCATATAGAAGCCCTGCCCGACGCTGACTTTGTATTCACCGAGCGCGAACTCCTTAAAATCGGTATTCAGGATGTCGTCCGCTGTTTTTCCGGACAGGTCCTCCCCTGCCTCGAACATTTGTCTGCCGTAGGTCTCGATATCCACCTCCGCGATCTTTGCCAGGGCTTCCGCCGCGTTCCGGTCCACCGACGTACAGGTGGGAGAATGGAAGATCAGGGTATCCGACAGGATCGCCGACAGAAGAAGTCCGGCCATATCCTTCGGTATATCGACGTTATGCTCACGGTACATGGTATAAACGATCGTAGCCGTGCAGCCGACGGGTTCATTGCGGAAAAATACCGGGAGGCCGGTCTCCAGATTCCCGATCCTGTGGTGATCGATGATCTCAAGAATATCTGCCTCATCCAGGCCTTCGATCGCCTGCGTCTTTTCGTTATGGTCGACAAGGATGAATTTCTTTCTGTGCAGGTTCAGGAGGTTCCTCCGGCTGACGACGCCGACGTAATAACCGTCCTTATTTTCAACAGGGAAATAGCGGTGCCTGGTGGAAGCCATGACTTTCTTTGCTTCCTCGACAGGCGTATGGATATTGAAGACGTTCAGTTTATCCTCCGTCATAAAATACCGTACCGGCGCCGCCAGGGACACGAGCCGGACCGCCCCGAAGGTATCGTATTCCGTATGGATCACGGTGATGTTCTTTTCCTTTGCCCGCGCGAGCATACCGTCCGACATCTTTGCGCCGGCGCACAGGATCAGATATCCCACATTGTTGTCGATCGCGCACATCTGCGTCTCATACCGGTTGGTCACCATCATGATATCGCCGGGTTCAATAAAGCCGTCCATGACTTCGGGGCTGGTGCCGACGCCCAGCCTTCCCTTCGTTATCACCGCGTCCGGATCCCCGCACAAAAGCTCGCCCTGCAGCACATCCACCAGGTTGCGGCAGCTGGTCGCGGATTTGGCCAGGATCTCTTTATCGAACAGATCCATGTTGGCATCCGTGATATCCCGGACAGTGATGACACCTTTGAGGACCTCTGCTTCCGGATCCGCGTCCGGATCTTCCTTTGCGGCCGGCTCTGTAATGCAGAGGGTATCGATATCACGGTCCACCATCTCCTGCCAGGCCCTGCGCAGGCTCATTTCGCCGTCGATCCCTTCTTCCGGCCTGATATCGATATTACCTATGGCCGGCGACGCGTCGACGGACATCCGCGGCTTTTTCACGCCGAAATACTTCAGCACGAACCGGGTCTCCTGGTTGATATGCCCGGCTCTCCTCGCCTCATGCGGCGTGTCGCTGATCTGGTTTTTCAGATACGCGTACGCTATGGCTGAACATATGGAATCTGTATCGGGATTCTTATGGCCGATCACGCGGACGACCCGCGGTCTCCTGTTCTTGATCATACTGTTTACTCTTCTTTCTTCATATTGCTGCGGACAATTCTACATTTTATTATCGTATCCTTTTATCCAAATGTCGATGATAATTCCTGCGGCGTTAAGTTTCGATTTAGGTTAAGGCAGTATGATCAGAAGCAGTAAAAGGAGGCGCCGCATGGCACAGTATAATGACGTTTTCAAAAGAAAAGAGATCAAATTCCTGCTGGATAACGAGCAGTACACCGCTCTGTATGAGAAGCTCTTACAGATCGCGGCCGTGGACGGCTACGGACTGACGGACATAAACAATATATACTTTGACACAGATGATTTCTCCCTGATCCGGACGTCGCTGGACAAACCGGCCTATAAGGAAAAGCTGCGGCTGCGCAGCTACGGCACGCCGGGCGAGGATACGGACGTCTTCATCGAGATCAAGAAGAAGTACGACGGCATCGTATACAAAAGAAGGATAGCCGTTCCCTACCGGCAGGCTGTCCGATATCTCTATGACAGCGAACCGCTCCCGGAAAATTATCGCTCGCAGATCTTAAGGGAGATCGATTACCTGAGAGCCTGTTACGGTGCTCTGGAGCCGGCCATGCGCATTTCTTACAAAAGGATCGCCATGGCAGGCCTTCAGGATCCGGGCCTCCGGATCACCTTTGATTCCGATATTGTCTGGAGCACGGATTCCCTCTTGCTGACGGACAGCCCTGCCGTCCGCCGGATCCTTGAACCGGGACAGCGGCTTATGGAACTGAAGATAGCCCGCGCTTATCCTTTGGAAATAGCCAGGATGCTCAGCGAACTTGAGATCCGTCCCGTATCCTTTTCCAAGTACGGAAGGGGATATCTGCAGCTTGCATCAGAGAACGGCCGTTATGTCAGTCACTATTCCTATGCGGACAGTGCCCCTGCAGTGCAGAAAAAGATCCGGTATGCATAACAGCCGCATACCGGATCTTCGCTGATCATACGATACTGATCCTTACGGCAGCGGATTTATGACCATTCGATGCCTGTAAGCTTCTTAAATCCTTCCATACTCTTTTTGATACCGTCGATCTGGCTGGGCAGCCTTGTATAATCCTGCTCCAGAATGATGTATTCCGCTTCGGAATACTCGTTTGCCGCATCAATGATGTCCTGGATATGCATGATGCCGAAACCTATCTCCGTGAAGGAGGAATTGCGGATACGCATCTGCTCCCTGCGTTCTTCGGTCATATTCTGCATCGCGCGGAGATTCCCGTTCTCATCATACATGGTCTCGCCGTTGGTGCCGACGAATTCGCCTTCCTTCATCTCCCATTCTTCGGGAGTAAGTCCGTTTAAGTTGATCGGCTGGAGGCTGTCCCATGCGAAGTCTTTCTGATGGATAAGGCGGATACGCTTCCCGTATTTTTTAATTACTTCGACCGGATCAAGGCCGGCACGCATCGTCCAGAAGGTATCCAGTTCCAGGGATACATACGCCGGATCGGTATTTTCCACGATATAATCTTCGATCGCTTTTCCGTTAATGGTCCTGAACTCCTGGTTGTGATTGTGATAAAGCATATGCATGCCTTCGTCAGCCAGGATCCTGCCCCATTTATTCCAGTCTTCCAGCTGGCTCATCAGATCATCGTAGGTCGAAAACCGGCTGTTGGGATTGACGATATTCGTGTTGCCGAGAACGCGGTTATATGCCGCCACTTCCTTAAGGTTCGCCCATTCGATCGGGAAAACATGGGCGGAAACGACCTGTGCGCCGAATTCGTCAAATGACTTCTTCAGATCTTCTGCCGGCACGCCGAAGCCGCAGCCGTTGTCCTTCTGCGCATTGTGATTGCAGGTCTCGATATACTTGTAGCCGCACTCGCCGACTTTCCTGACGGTCGCATACGGATCCTTTGCCATCTCTTCACGTACGGAATACAGTATCAGTCCAACTTTTAATGCCATATCATACCCCTTTCAGATAATCCGGAATATTGTTTCTGTAATAACAATAAACCCTGTTAGCCTAACAGGGTCAATCCTTTTTTCGTATCTTTAGGTTCTTTTTAGGTTCGCGGATTAGAATCGCAGATGACGATAGAAATGATCCGGTCACAGAACAGGCCGGTCGGACCAAAGGGTCCGGAAAGGAGTTAAAAAATGTCTTCATTATTCACAACGATACTGCCCGAGGGAGCGGTCACAGCGCCGGCTTTCTTTATTTCGACCATATGCGCCATACTGACAGGCTGCCTGATCGCGTTTGTCTTCTCGAAAGTAAACCGCTGCTCCAGAAGCTTTGCCATTACCCTGTGCCTGATGCCGGCCATCGTCGAACTGATCATCATGCTCGTGAACGGCAACATCGGTGCCGGCGTCGCTGTCGCCGGGGCTTTCGGGCTGGTCAGGTTCAGGTCAGCGGCCGGCAGCGGCGAAGAGATCACCGCCGTTTTCCTGGCCATGGCTGCCGGTCTTGCCTGCGGCATGGGCTACGTGCTGATCGCGGTCCTTTTCGTGCTTATCATGGCTGTCCTTGATATCATACTCAATGCGGCAGCCGGGCTGGGCGTACTGACAGACCGTACACTAAAGATAACTGTCCCCGAATCCCTGCATTTCGAAGGTGAATTTGACAGCATACTGAACACATATACCGACAGCAGCGAACTGCTCCAGGTAAGGACGGCGGAAATGGGCAGCGTATATAAACTTTCTTATCGGATCAGGATGAAAGCCGGCGCGTCCGTGCAGGAAATGATGGACAGCATCCGTGAAAGGAACGGCAATCTTGAAGTCTCCTGCCAGGCTCTGACAGGCCTGAAAACAGAGGAACTATAAGGCTCTCCGGCTCCCGGGATACTGCCCGGCATATGGATGAATCAATTGTCCGAAATACCCCCGAATGCTATAATTCCAGTATGAGGCAATTATCCTGCTGACATGATGAGAACAGCTGCAGGGAAGGCTGCATACGTTGGTTATCCGTATAGAAAACTTGTAAAGGAGAGCATGTGGTATGGGTAAAAAATCCAAAGCATTTGATTCTTCCGGACCCGCTCCCGAAGAAGTGAATGCCGCCGCTGCCGAAACTGCGGCGGAAGATATTCCTGAAGTAATTGCCGATACTGTGGCTGAAGCTGCAGAAGACGCAGCCGGTGCGGTCAGTGAAGTACTGGAAGAAGCTGTGGAAAATGTTGAAGAAGCCGCTGCGGAAGCTGCGGATGAGGCAGCTGCCGGATTTGAACTGATCGAAGACACCGCAGACGAAGCAGCTAAAGACGCGGCCGGCATCATGGAAGACGCGGCCGAAGACGCCAAAGAGGTCCTTGAAGACGTCACGGGGGATCCCGCGGAAGCTCCCGATGCAGAGACTGCGGAAGAAGCTGACGAAGATGTTGATGAAGATTCTGAGGAAGATGCCGCCGGCTCGGCACTTGCCGCCGCTGCGGAAGCGGAGCTGGCCAGTGAAGAGAAAAAACCTCTCAGTGACACCGCGAAATGGCTGATCGGGCTCGCTGTCCTCTGCGCACTGTTCCTGATCATAATTGCCGCCGTCAAAATTGCCGATAACGGCAGGCTCAGCCGCGCGAACGGGACCGTGATCGACCTTGAGAATGCCGTAAGACAGCTCCAGACAGAATATAACACCGCGCGGTCTGAATTAGAGGCTTCCCGGAATGAACTGGAAGCAGTGACAGGCGAACTGGCAGCTGCCAGGGACGATATCTCCGCCCTGCAGGCTGATCTGGAGAACATCGGGGCTGAACTGACCGCGGCCAAAGCCGAACTGTTCGACACGAAAGAAGCCCTGGCCACCGCGGGCGAAGTAAATGAAAAACTCCAGCTGACAGTCAATGAGCTCACTGCCGCTGCCGAAGAGATCCAGGCTTCCCTGAACGCCGTTAAGGAAAAAGTGGCGGAAGAAGCTGCCCAGTCGGAAGAGAAAGGCTTTACGGAGAACAGGGATTTCTGGTCAGAAAAGCAGCAGGAAGCGGATGAATCCGTCGACCGCCTGAACAGCCTGCTCGAGGATATAGAAGGCTTTGCCGCCGAAGAGGAGGAAACTGTCGAAGAGCCCGGGGAATAACCTTCTCTCACACGGTTTCCGGCACTGAAAACTATTCGGATCTTATCGCTGTGCGGATACGGATCACCGTTATCCGCACAGTTTTTTTATGCCCGCGGATACGGGACGGAAAAGGAAAGCTCCTGTAACGGAGCGGGCTGTCCGCGGCTGTGATATAATGGCACCGTTGAACGCAGAAAGGAAGTATCTATGGCAGAAACAGCTTCAGTGAAAACTTCTCCGGACGGCACCGCAAAAGGAAAGAAAAACATCGATATGACGACAGGCAGCCCTGTACGGCTGATCCTGCAGTTCATGCTGCCCCTCTTTTTGGGCAACCTTTTCCAGCAGTTCTACAGTACCGCGGACTCCATGATCGTCTCCCGCGGCCTTGGCGTCGCCGCCTTTGCGGGCGTCAGCGCCACGATGATGTTCAACGGCCTGATCCTGGGCTTCAACAACGGGATGACGAACGGCCTGGCCATCGCGGTCGCGCAGAAATACGGTGCCAAAGACTATGAGGGCATCCGTAAACAGTATGCGCACAATCTCCTGCTTTCCGTGATCTGCGCCGTCATCTTAAGCGCCATAGGACTCCTCTTCGGCGGGGCCGCGCTGAGACTCCTGCATACACCGGCCGATATATTCGATTACGCGCTGCAGTACCAGCAGATCATCTTTCTCGGCATCCTGTGCTCAATGTTCTACAACTTCCTGGCGAATACCCTCCGCGCGCTGGGCGACAGCCGGTCGCCGTTCATTTATCTTCTGATCGCTTCGGGACTCAATATCGTCATGGATCTGGTTTTCGTATTCCTGACGCCCCTGGGCGTCCGCGGCGCGGCGCTGGCCACCGTGCTCGCGCAGGGGATCTCGGCACTGCTGTGCCACAGGCGCATCCTGAAAAAAATGCCTTTCCTTTCACTGAAGGGATTCCGTTTCGAGCCGGACAGGGAAATGATCCGGCAGAGTCTGGGCCTCGGTCTGCCGATCGGTTTCCAGTCGAGCCTGATCAGCCTGGGCGGCGTTGCGATCCAGTTCGCCATCAATAATATGGGTACCGCGTCCATAGCCGCCTACGCGGCCGCCGGCAAGCTTGAATTCTTCGCGATCGGCCCTATCTCCGCCGTCAGCATGGCGGTAGCCACATATACAGGTCAGAACTTCGGCGCCAAAAAATACCGCCGCATCCTGCAGGGCCTGAACCAGACCCTTGTCCTGTCGCTGTGCCTTTCGGCCGCCCTGGGCGCCGTTATGTGGTTCGTCGGGAAGTATCTGGTCATGCTCGTGAT
>JAEEGL011543012.1_pt1 | contig 13327 bp, 14 predicted proteins | sample 9134231 | NCBI WGS metagenome assembly JAEEGL01 (sample SAMN16246548, study PRJNA631951) | gut metagenome | biome: gut microbiome; feature: rumen; material: fiber-attached | host: Bos | place: Iran: Karaj | collected 2018-10 | reverse complement strand
TCCATGATGAAGCTGCATTAGTCCTTCGTTACAATTTTGTATTTGAGATACGTAGCCTAGACTTCCTAATTTTGGAAGATGACGCGCAAGTTCTTGATATGATTCGTAAACCGGAAAGCATACGGTATAATCTTGCCAATTCCATTTCCGCCAAATATGACTCCTAAGCCGCTCACTGCACTCACCACATTCTGGATTCCCGCCATACGTGCAGCAAGCGATCCCCAAAGATTAAGCTTGGGTCCTACCAAATGGATTATGTCTGGTTTTTCCTTCCGAAAAAGACGATACAGGAACCAGACGGTCTTTGCATCCTGAAAGGGATTCATCCCGGTGGGATTCATTTTGAGTTCCAAGACCTTCAATCCCAGAAGCTTAATTTCATCGTGGAACCCGTTATCTTTTGTAATGACTGTTACGTCGTATCCTGCCGACTTCGCTGCGACAGCAATATCTTTCCGATGAGACAGGAAAAACGTATCATTATTAACAATTATAAATAATTTGGAATGCATAATTAATCTAATTGTAATTTGTCACTATTTAAATCAATGTAACAAAACTTGGATCAATATTATTGAAAAAACCTCGAATGATACTTATGGTGTTTTTTATTTTGTATATCCCTATTGCCTTTTACTTTAAGATTGTCAACTTTGATATTTCCGGGTATCTTTTGAGCAGAGGGGTTAAGAATAATATTATTTTTTATGATCCAGTTTCGAGAAGACCCTTCCCCATCAAATTTAAAAGGTCGCGTACTTGCATCAATCACATTATCTGTTATTTCAATTCCATCAGATTTACCCATCGTCTTAATTATGATTTTTATTCCAAAAATGCAATTATTTATCTTATTATTTTTGATTGCAATTCGGTATGCCGATGCACCTCCTCTTAACAAAACTAGGCCAATTGCACCTACGCCACCCTTGACATCTGCTATCGTATTGTTTTCAATCTTGATATTATCGATTGTGAAGGCTGAGTTATTGGGTTCAATATCGATTCCACCTGGCATATCACGTCGGGATGTATTTTTGATAACATTATCTTTGATGAGGACATTTTTTCCATTAATAACAGAAATACCATTTCTATTGTTATGTGCCTCTCCGCCAAGAATAGTGTTATTTAATATCTTGACATTTTGATTTCTTGTCCGTTCTCCTGTCGATTTGTTATCGCCATAATGACTTAGGCATATTGCATCACCCCAAAAGTCATTAAAAGTACAATTCTCGATGGTAATGTTATTGACTCCTATTAATTTAATGGTGTGCAGGAACTCATGAAAAGTTTTCCCATCATTCTTGACAGTAAAAGTTATCCCACTGATATGAATATTTCTTATGCTATTTTCTATCAGATTAGGTCGAGTATAAACGCAAATAGTACCTAAAGGTTCTGCTGTCAAGAACTCTGTACCCTTTTCTCCAATCAAGGATACTTCTGATCTATGAATACCAATATGTGATTGAACCGAACGATGCAACTTACTAATTAAATTGTCACCAGCATTATATTGCGAAATCAGTCTATAACGTCCCCTGGGGAAATAAACGCATCCACAGACTTCAATCATTTCATTGATTTGTTTGGCATCGTCTGTCTTTCCATCCTTATTGCATAACCAAGAAGCGTTGAAAAACCTATTGCCAACAGTTCCGGACAGAGTTGAACCTTTTAAATTCACTGATCCAGTTAATAAGGTGTTGTTCAATACAATAGGGCCTGATAAAGAGCCGCCATTAAAATATAGTTCGCAATCTTTCGGAATAAAAAGTGTATCTGAAAAGGAATGAGGAAAACTGATGATATATTTATCGCCTGTATTTCTAACAATCCTATTAATGCTCATCGTAGGAGAATCATAATAAGTTTTTGCAAGGCAATTTATGGGCAATAGATAGAATAAGAAAAGAAATAGGAAGACGTGTTTCATCGATTTAATTATTTGCTTAATATTCCGTGAAATATGCTCCAAGGCGAAAGTCGAACTCGTCAGGACTGAACTTTACATATCCACTCCATGGATAGAAAGTCACTTCTCCAAAAACTATTTTACCCTGTATATTGTATAAGTCAATCCTTGCATAGGGGAAATCTTCCGAGAGTTTTTTACCTACTGCTATCATCTCCTTAATATTTGATGGCAAAGTTGGTGCTTTATCAAATGTTTCATGATCACTAGAGACATCTGTAAGGAAATTCAAATGCTCATCCCAGAAACCACGGCGATGATTGGTATATCTATCGCGATCAACCCATAATGACCGGAACTCTCCATTGAAGAACATCATCTTGTAGTCACTTAAATTACACCCACTGAGGTCATCAGCCAGTAACTTCTCAACGATAATGCGCGTTTTACAATTATTATACGCCCATTCACGCCCTGCCAAAGCTCCAAGGTTATTATCACTGCTCCAAAGAGTCATCTTGCTTCGTAACAAATCCAAATTCTCCTTTGATTTGTCCCTAACAATAATAACATTCTGACCACCGCCACCTGTTGTTGTCTTCACAACAAACTGATTGGGAAGTTTATTAAAATCTATATCTTCGGGATGATTATAAACACCATAAAGCTCGTTCAAAATATGACCTAAGCCTTTACTCTCAACAAACTTTCTAACCTCATATTTGTCTACACACTGATGCATCACCGGATTGCGATACTTCATTTTGTACAACTGAATTTTTTCTGTATATCGTTTCGGGTTACCGAAATTCGGCCAAAACCCCATTTGGATACGATACTGCAAGCGCAGCATCAATGAGTCGGGAACCCAAGATAAAGTTCGGAGAATCTTGAACCGCAACTGCTGATTACGTATAATACTTTTGTAGTTCATATTTGTAACTCTTATCTAAAATCTAAATCGCTTCCAATAAATAGCATAAGCCAAAGGCATTAAGAGAATTGAAAGAAACTTCTTTGGTGAATTAATTAGCCAATTCTTATCTTTGCCTATAATACAACCACAGTCGTACATAATTCCATGCTTAACGGAGAGTTGTAGAGATTTGGAAAACTCAAATGACTGTCGTTTTACAGCCGTATATCCTTGGGGATTTTTTAAAATCACCTTACGTTTATTCTTTGTCAATCCATCAGCAATGTATACACAAACGCAATATTGCTTGTTAGATGGAACAAAATAGTAATCTCGAGAAAGTTCGAAATCGAGCCATTGCGGAGAAACAAATTTCTCGTTAGGAAAAGAAGGGAACCTCAAATTGTGCAAAGTATCAACTTTGTAAAAGCAGAACAATTCGGTATGGAATTTGCCATTTAGGATATCTATCATTGTTATCTGCCCTGTTTCTATTGGAATACTCCTTCCTCCCATTATACTACCATCTTCATTAGACCGAAATGCCATTACTCCACAACACTTTTCATCGCCATCAGCCCGGTCTTTCTCTTCCATGAAAGACTCTATGGCAGTATTGAATAAGTAGTCATCAGAGTCAAGAATACAAGCATACGGAGTCTTGATCATGTCAAATGCCATATTCAAGGCCGAAGCTTTACCCCCATTATCTTTTTTTACATACTGAATACGGAAACGATTTGTAGTTTCTACCCATTCACAAACTATTTTTTCTGTCTCATCTACCGAACCATCATCTACAATAAGCCAAACAAAATCACTCGATGTTTGTTCTTGAAGCGATTTGTAACACTGTGGTAAAGTATGTGCCCTATTATAGGAAGGTGTTATTACTGTAATTGTATTCATTTTATATCACTTTTATAATTCTTCCCAGAAAAAGATAAAGTCATTTAATCCGTTTCCATTTATAAAAGAGTTAAAAAGTATTATCATTAATATAATAATAGTGACACTTCCCACAATTGAAAGAATTCTACCGACTTGTCCAAAAAACAATTTCAGAATTTTTCTATCAAATGACATGGGAACCGTTACTGTCAAAACAGACATCGTATAATAAAAATTCAGTCTAGTAAAAGCGTACGCAAATGCAGAAGATATCTGAATCATACATAGTATCATGAAGGCATGAAGGAAAAAAGAAACTTTGTAATCACTGTAAATATCTCTTTTTAACACAAACACGAACCATGCTAATAACATCAAATATAACAATCCGAGTCCTCCTATACTGCCAGACGATTCATAATGGTCAACATATTCTTCACTAAACAAAACTGTAAGAATATAACCTATTTGGGTGCTGAACAGTATCATTACTACCAATGCAAAGAAATAGGAAATAATTACAAATGTATTAAATCTTTTTTTAGAAACAAACAATAAAGGAATTATGGCTACTGCCGACCAATGAATGAGAAAGGCTAACACGGCCCATATGATCATCAACCATATTTTCTTGTTAAAGCACGCATCCAAGCACAATAAAACAAGAGACATTGCAATTGCCTGTCTTAAGCCATAGAACATAAAGGTAAAACACCCCGTCCCAAGCAAGATAAAGCAACTCATAACATAGTCAATAGAATGTTTTTTTATATAATAAAGAAACACCCCGATGTTGAATAATGCAACTAATGAACAAAACAACTGAAACGAAATACCTAATGAACTGGCAAGATAAACAAGTGCCCAATAACCCATGTCTTTTCCGTTTGAATGAAAAATAGCCTCATTAAAACTATTTGCATAACTCATCGCATCATAATAAACGGAATATCTATGCATGTCAATCACACCGAACTCGGCATTTCGTAAAGCAAGTACAAAAGCAAGAGATAACCCTGATAGGATCAAGATCCAGTTCTTTTTGAGCAAATCTACTTTTTGCAGTACCCACAACAACGATAAAGCGACAACCAAATATAAATATATTTCACTTATCATAAATTATTCGATTGTTATTCTTTTTTGCTTATTTTCCAATATATAGATTCTTTTTAATGAAAGATTTGATATTTATTGTTTTAACTATTTTCTAATAATGTAATCATTTTATAAAGCCTCTCAACCTGTTTCGATGTCAATGTATCTTCAATAGATATTCTCATATTTTTATAGGCTTCTTCCATGCTAGGCAATTCAAGCAGTCCTCCATTTATGAGATCATGCTGAATAGTATATACTTTCAACCCCAACCCTGTCTGATGACGATATGTCATAGAACTCTCAGATAGAAACACCTTGCATCCACGACGCAATGCTATGTGAACATTTCCCATGGCTTGCTGGCGTTCATGCGCAAAGATGCGAAACCCGCAAGAAGATATGATTGCTCTATATTGTGCAGCAGGCAGAAAATCAAGCAGAGGGACAAAACGATTTCCCCATAGTCTCTCACCAAGTTCCTTTACGGTCTGACGATAACGCGGTGTACCAGAATAACTGAGGGGAACATATATTTTTCTTTCGCCCAATTCCACCTGAGATATTATCTTAAAAATGTCAACATGGTTATTAGTCGCGGCACCAGAATTGCCAACCAAGATATCCATCCCTCTCACAGGCTCTAAAGTATCCAATAAATCAAGTGAAATATTTAATGAAGGTAAGGAATATCTAAATTCAATGGGTTGTGCATGAAAAAAAGTATTTTTACGCATCATATCATATTCTTCGGGAATGACGCCTGAGAAATAATCAATACGGGATACTGCTTTTCGCATTATTCCATCCTGTATGAACAATTTATAGAGTCGCTTACATGTTTCGGTGAACATTTCACCCATCGTTGGCTTCATTAACCGGCTTGTTTCTGGAAGATAAGTGTTAGGCACCTCTATTAGTGGATGTGCGCCCACCCTACTATATATGTCGAAGCCCCATGCCAGCCACACCACCTTAATATTAGAAGGAATATGCGTGATATATTTCAATGGTAAAGAGCGCAGATTGTGCAAAAAGAGCACATCATACCGACCGATAGATAATCGTTGCATCAATTCTTCAATCTTGAGATGCTCTATGTTTGGATTCTCTGCAATATACTGTAACTTCTTTGATTTACGTCCTTTAATATATACATAATCGCTATTGCAACGATCAGAAAGGAAATCGAACAATTTTACAATATTATTGGCAAACTTTTCGTCTGTAACACAATGAACAATATTAAGCATAAAATTAATTAAATTACTTATAAACCGACTATTTCATATAGGTCTTTGTCAACGATTTCAAAACGTCATACTCTGAAGAATTTACAAATTCGCATAATAAAAAATGCAAACCTCACGAATAATAGGAAGGGTATTTAAATTCTATTCCGCTATTATTCATTTTTATTATCTCCAAAGAATGTAGAGATCCAAACAATATTATGATGTAACTCGTCTTGTACGTTTTTTCAACCTTAGTACTTTCAAAAAATAACTTTTAAAAATATCTTTTACTTCCAAATACTCGGGAAGTTTGAGAGTCTCACATACTAAATAAAGGATAAAAGCACCTACTATTATTTGTAAAGGAAGAATAATCCAATTAATGATAGGCAAATACTTCATGAAATAAAGAGGAAATGCCACCAACAATGCAACACCATAACTCGGCGCCACATCTTTCAGCTGCATCCATGAAGTATAACCAAGTCCTTTGCCAGAATAATAACTATTAAGAAAGTATGCAATGACACTGGTACCAATACTCGCAATAAGCATCCAATAGACTCCAATAAAAGCACCAATAAACAATGGTATCAGTAGAATTACTTTTTTTGCAATCTCTAAATATAGAAAAATGTCGGTGCGGCCAAGTACCTGGAGCATATTAAGATTGATAGACTGTAATGGGTAAATTGACCTCGATATGCATATCAATGGGAGGAATGTGGCTGCGATATGCCACTTGGGTCCAATGAGGCAATACAACAAGGGTTCTGATATGGCTCCTAATGTGAACATACAAATGGCAGTTACAAACATAGTGGTCTTAATAACCCGACGATAGGCCCCAACCAGACGAGTCCTGTCATCTTGCACCTTTGCTAAAGCCGGATATGTTACTCGCTGAATAACCGACGTGAAATTAGCAGAAAAGATTTTGGCAAATTCTCCAGCTTTGGAATACTGGCCCAACATGGCAGGAGAATAGTATTTTGAAACAACCACCTTCTTAAGTTCTCCCCATAAGTTGTTCAATAGCCCACTCAATAATAGTTTCCAACCAAATCCCCACATGTAACGAAGACTTTCAAGGCTAAAGTCTATTGTAGGATACCATTTATTGAAAAACCAAAGGCAACCAGAATAAACAAACTGAAGAGTAAGCTGTTGTCCGACAAGACTCCATACACCAAATCCCCAAAAGGCCAATCCTATGCCGACTACACCACTACTAACTGCAGATATCAAACTTGCCTTAGTTTTGGTCTTGAAATCTATCCGTCTTTTTAGCCTGGTATCTTGTACAATGCTCAGTGACTGGAAAATAAGCAGCAATCCCATCGCACGCACCAAAGCCACCAACTCTGGACGTTCGAAAAATACAGCTATCCAGGGTGCACTTAAAAAGAGCAGAACATATAAAACAATACTAACGACAAAATTAAAAACAAAAAGCGTATTGTAATCTTCTTCCGAAACTTGCTGCTTTCTGACAAGAGAACTGCTAAATCCACTATCAACTATACCACGCAACACCGTGGTGAAAATAGTACATATTCCGATAAGTCCGTATTCTGCGGGCGAAAGTAATCGAGCCAGAACAAGTCCAACGATGATAGTCACACCGTGTCCCAGGAATGCATCGGCTGCACTCCATCCTACTCCTTTAACGGTTTTATCTTTTAGCGATTGTTCTGCCATGTTTTATAGCGATAGTGATTTTTACTGATACTTTGTAGGTCTTGTAGTTACATAACCATATTCAGTCTTGAATCTAACTTGCACGTATGAATGTGCATCATCAAGAATTTTATCAGATGGAACATATACTGAGCCGGCTTTTCGATCATCATCGGTAAGAGAATGATAAAACAATTCGTTAGCTGTATGGCCGCGAGCACCTGATATTGCACAGAATTTAACTAAAACTGGCAAAGAGTTATTACTCTTGAATGTGACAATCTGTTCTTGTTTACTATAGGATACTTGATAATCAATCACTGACCAACTCGTTTCTACCACATTATTTTCAAACCAATGCTTTGCACAATAGTTTCCGTAAGGCAAATCTGCCAATTTAATATCACGTATCTCTTCTTCTGGCAGATAACTATTAAATAATGAATCGTCCTTAAAGATGACTAATGAATCGTATCCTGAATAAATATTGATTACTACATCTTCACCAAGCAAATAATCGGAACGATCTCCTTTATCCACACACAATTCATCGACAAACTGTATAGGAACTGGTTCCTCTCCAGCTACGGGCACAATTTCAGGGCAAGGGACATATTTAGTGTTGTTTTCGATATATTTATAACGAACTGCTCTCTTAAAACGATTGTGCATTCTATCATCAAAGCTCGATCTACCATACTGTCTTCTAACACATCCTTCATGAACAGCTTCGCTTATTTCAACCATCTCAACCTTACCATCACCCGAATAACTTATGTCAGTTATTATAGCCACATGATCTTCTTTCCATAATACATCTGCCACTTCTACATCTTCGGGCTCTTGATAATGGATATCTTCCATCAAATCGGAATTCACAAAATCGTAACTGCCATAACTTACACCAAGGGCATACGACACCAACGAACTACAAACCGTACCATAATAAGCTCTACAATTAACCCCATGATAAGGAGATTCGTCAATTCTTTCGGTATAAAGCTTGCTCCTGCGATTACGGATAGCAGTTGCAAAGGTATAAAATGAAACACAGGATCCGACATAGGTACCAATCTCTTTGACCGATGAATAGATGAGCCCCTTGTATTCAACATTCGGAGAATAAAAACCATTATTGTACCAAATATAAGCAAGCGGTGTAAAAGGGAACTCTGTCATCTGGTAAGCTTTCTTTATCGCATTTAACTTTCCTTGTTCCTTCATGAGAAGATCAGAAGACATCCCTTTTGTTCTCTCAGGGAAAGTTCGGATAAAGTAATTGGACATAGAATCCGTACTTGGTGGATTTATAATAACATCATCTAAATTATTTGGATCGCAAGATGTAAGCGTCGATAACAGTAACAATACGATCAATGCTAAATTACTAATAATCTTTTCTTTCATCTTGATACAATTCTCGGATTATATGTTGTTATATTTCTACACTTGCTCTTCGTGGTTCAAAACAACAACACGGACGCAGAGCCACAATACGAACGCCGCTGGCACGTTGAGGACCTACCTTAGCGAAGGTGGCCAACACACTGGTCTTGCCGCCAAGACCTAACGCGCCTGTGTTCGATTCATTCACCCGATCCGTAATAGTCTTTTCAAACTCAGTTTGCACATCGTAGTTGCCCTTGACCATCGCTTCCATCATCAGGCTGGTTGCCTCGAACTGTGAACGCCCAATGCCAAGGGCCAACGTACAAGGAGAGCAGCCCAACTGCGAAACAGCAGGTATAGCACGATTGACAATCTCATCAATCACCACATCGACACTATGCTTATGGAATACGCGTTGGGTGATACCACGGATAGCAGGTCCACCGCCTAACATCAATATGGTCAGGCGAAGTACGTCTTCCTCCACAGGCTTGATAAGAATCGGGGAGGGTGCCAATGCACCCGAGTCGGGATTCAAACCGCCACTTTGATCGATGCGCTGATTGTCATCACCCATAATAGCCATCGGACGACCAGGCAACTTGCGAAGCCCGTCAGCCACACCTTCCTGGATCTGCAGAAGCAATTCGCCCGTCACCTGCCGGTTAGGTCCCACCTCCAGGAACAGATGCGGAATACCCGTATCATCACATAATGGACTGCGCCGGTCTTCTGCTACCAGCGCATTATCCAGCACCTGCTGCATCACCCAGCAACTGCTCGTTCCCGGCTCTTTTGCAATAGCACGGCGATAGGCCTTCTTCTGGTCCTCACGGAATGTGGAACCTGCTCGTACCAAGCAATCGGCGACTTTTTCTATAACATCAATCATATTTTTTCTTTCTTTGAACACGAATACCCACGAATGAAACACGAATTATCATGAATAAATGCTTTTGCCACCTGCTGCTGCAATAATGGCTTGATAATGATCGACCTTAATACGATAAAACGCTTCCATTCCTAATTCGGGAAAGCAAACACATTGAATATCTGATGTCTGGCTTCCAAGAAGAGCAGTAACTGGTGGGATGATGGCAAAGACGGCATTATTATCGGCCAATGCCTTCACGGTTTCGGGCTTGATGGCACCCTTGCCAAGATGCATCTTGATGCCACCCATCCTGGAAAGAGGCTCGAAGCTGCTTTCAATTTCCAACTTGTTACTCGATGTGGGCCCCACGCCAGCAGGACTGACAGCTGTGTGGAAAATCACGCCTCCCTGCAGGTCAATGCCTCGTTGTTCCCACACACCAGCTTCCAATTCCTTACAGATACGAGGTAGTACAGCATCACGGCCACAATAGATATAGCCGGAAATGCTCACCACATCCCCCACCTTCAATTGGCTAATCATCTCCTCACTAAACGGCGTCTTTATTTCAATCATTTTTTTTTATATTAAAGGTCTACAAGTCAACGAGACTACGATGCTACGAGACTACGAGGCTACGAGACTACGAGGCTACGAGACTACGAGGCTACGAGGCTACGAGACTACGAGGCTACGAGACTACGAGGCTACAAGACTACGAGTTTTTGTTATTTAGGCTTTTAATCATGCGAACAATGCCTGTACTAATCTGTTTCAATTGCAATTGTAACACCACTCTCTCATCAGGTGTACAGAATGATAAATCCTCGCATAGGTAAAGCATACTTTTTACCTCACTGCAACTTCCTTTAGCAATATTCAAAAAGTTTATGAACTTCGCATCAGAACCAGACTCAGTACCTTCCGCAATATTATTCATGATAGATACCGCAGCTCTTTGTATTTGATCCTTAAAGCCCCAGTCTTTACAATTTGACATCATCTTATATATCGCATTTACAAACTTTCTCGATTCCTGCCAAATATATAGGTTCTCAATTCCTCTTTCCATATTTTTTCCCGAAGGCTACAAGTCCACGAGTCTACAAGTTCTAAAGTCCAAAAGTCCACGAGTCTACGAGTCTACGAGTCTACAAGGCTCGTCGTCCCGTCGTCTCATTGACTTGTTGTCTTGTTGTCCCGTTGTCTCATTGACTTGTTGTCTTGTTGTCCCGTTGTCTCATTGACTTGTTGTCTTGTTGTCCCGTTGTCTCATTGACTCATCGTCTCGTTGTCTTGTTGACTCATCGTCTCGTTGACTTGTTGACTCATCATCTCGTTGACTTGTTGTCTTGTCGTCTCGTTGACTTGTTGACTCATCGTCCCGTTGACTCGTAGTCTCGTTGTCTTCAAATACTAACCAACGTTTCAATCCACTTGTTAAATCTCGGACATCGTTCACGAATCCTATTCAGACCTATACAATCGGCAATATATGTGCCATAAACAATCTTATCATATCCTTTGATGATTCGCTCCAAACGATGGGACGGAGATGTTTGAGATGATGAGTTTATTAATTCTGGATTATCAAAATCTCTCTCTGTCTTCGTCAGATACTTAACATCAATTAAATCTTCTGCAGGAATAATGTCTTTATAAATATCGATATTGCTAAAAAGCAATGCCTCAAATTCATGTAGTTGTAAATACGGTAAAAAACGCATGCGTTCTTCCTCATCCACACTATTTCTCATCGCTTGTTCCAACGCAGTAACTCTATCATTGATATCGGAGATTCGTTTCGACTCTTCCCAAAGAGGGAAGCCGAAACTATCCTTTATCCCATAGAAGTCTATAAAAGAAGTGACATAGGCTGATGAATCTGACTTCAAATGTGTAGTAATCTGTTTTAATAACAAGTTCCAAGGGACAATGCCTCCTAAAGAATGTTTAATCAAGGGAGCAACCAAATAGATATCGTAATTCAAGAAAAAAGGAGAAAGAATATCGTTACAAAATTGCTTTTCCGTTTGGCCTTCGCAAATTATAATTATCCTCTTCATGGTCTCTTACAAATTTGGTTGACCTTGCGAAACGATATTGCGTTTCCACAACTCATCCATAGAATAGTTTTCTTCAAGCCATAAGCTCAACTCAGCATAATTCAGTCTCTTGAATTGACTTGTACCTTGAACTAAATCTACAGCAACAATATCATCGGGCTCGAAATAAGCTAATAAGTCAGATGACTGAGTAGCAGCAATAATCTGGCATCCCTTCTTAGCTGAAGACTTAATCATTCCTGCAAGTTTAGCTATTGCAGCAGGATGCAATCCTAACTCAGGTTCATCAATGATAATCGTATCGGGCAAAGATGGTTGCATAAACAATGTGGTCAAGGCAATAAATCTTATGGTACCATCTGAAAGATCAGTCGGCCCATAAATGGTCTCAGAATACTTGCTTGTCCACAACAGTTTAATCATACCATTAGCTGAGGGACGTAAATAGAAATCATTAAAATAAGGGGCAATGGATTGAATGGTATGTACTATCAAGTTGTAAGAAACAGGTTCATTTTCCATAATATTATAAAGGAATGCCCCAAGATTTTGACCCTTGGAATAAAGTATATACTTATCATTTTCAATGCTTGACATTTGAGTAAAAGGAGAATTAGCACTCGTGTCATGAAAATGATATTTCAATAGACCTCCAAGGTATTTTCGGATATAATGAGAGCGTTCTACCGTAGATTGTTTTATATTCGCCTCGTATGAAAAAGAAGAAATATCTATTGGATTTGATACAAAAGGATTTCCATCGTACCACAACCCCTCCTTAGTAAACACAAAACCTGCCTCGCTATTTTTTATTGTAAACGAATAAGCATTTTTATCAAATGTCAGCTTAGAACATATTTCAGTAGTAATCTTCGGACCTCGGTGCAATATTCTTTCCACACCTCTTTCTGCCACATAACCCCGCAAATTTTGCACATAAATATTTCTGAGGAACTCGAAGAAAGAAAGGAAATTGGTCTTACCACTTCCATTTGCTCCAATAAGAATATTGATAGGATGTAGAGTTAAGGCTAAGTCCTTAATTGACTTATAACCTTTTATTTCTATCTTTTCCATCTTTTAATACCTTAAATTATTACTCTCTTCTTAGCCCGATGTCCCATTGACCTATAATCTTGTTGTCTCGTTGACTCATCGTCCCGTTGACTCGTCGTCCCGTTGACTCGTTGTCTCATCGTCCCGTTGACTCGTTGTCTCGTTGACTCGTTGTCCCGTTGTCCCGTTGACTCATTG
>JAEEGL010251039.1_pt1 | contig 13327 bp, 10 predicted proteins | sample 9134231 | NCBI WGS metagenome assembly JAEEGL01 (sample SAMN16246548, study PRJNA631951) | gut metagenome | biome: gut microbiome; feature: rumen; material: fiber-attached | host: Bos | place: Iran: Karaj | collected 2018-10 | reverse complement strand
GATGAAGAGGTTTTTGATTCGGCAACAAAACCGGATACAACGGTTAAACCCAATGACAGTAAGTCGAACAGCTCGAATACTGATAGTAACCCAACTGACAATGTCGGCAAGTCGGATTCAGGTGCTGCATCTAATAACAGCAAGACGTCAGAGCCGGCAGAGAGCACTGATAATTCATCGGCTAACATCAAGACGGGCGGTGTGGATCCGGAGTTAAAAGCATTTCTGGACAGTTATGAGGAATTTGTTGATGAGTATGTGGAATTCATGAAGAACTATATGGCTAATCCATTGGATGTAGGGTCAATGCTTGGCGATTATTCTGACATGATGACCAAACTCGCCGATTTCGAGACCAAGCTTGACAAGTATGATACCGATGATATGTCTGCAGCAGATGCTGCATATTATTTGGAAGTGACGACGCGGTGTACGCAGAAGATGTTAAGTGTACTGTGATCCATTGTTGATTAGAGTGTGATGAAATTTGGACGAAACTTTTATGAGATATCGCAAAACCGGTTCCGAATGATAACCTGTAAGATATATATGTTGTTAGTATCCATTAATAATTCATGTGAGAAAACCGTTATATCTGCTATAATTATATTGAATCTGAGGAAGGGAGGTACATGCTTATGGAAGCTGCCTCAACTGTGCGAGATTTCGCACCTAACCTCGATCAGTGCATGATCCCGATTTGATTATGCACTTTACATACAGGCCGGGGAGAGATCTCCGGCCACTCACGTGGGAGATAACTGATGGTCAAACCGATAATGAGAGACATCTTTTTCCTCGGACAAAAGTCTGAGGAAGCTACATCTGAAGACATGGGTATTGCTGCAGATCTGCAGGATACGCTCAGCGCCAATAAGGATCGCTGTGTAGGTATGGCCGCGAACATGATCGGTGTTAAGAAACGGATCATCATTGTGGATATGGGGCTTGTTTCTGTGGTAATGTTCAATCCGGTAATATTGAAGAAGAGTAGTCCGTATGAGACAGAAGAAGGATGCCTCTCATTGGATGGTATCCGTATGACAACACGTTACCGAAATATAGAACTTGAGTATACCGATATGGATGGAAAGCGTCAGAAACAGAAGTACTCCGGACAGATAGCGCAGATCATCCAGCATGAGTGTGATCATTTGAATGGGATAATCATATAAGAAAAATGATAAAAAACATAGGTGTCTCGAAGATAAATCATTATAAGAATGATTGAGTGAATACAGATGGGTTTATTCAAGTCGAACTAAACGCGGTTGTGTTGAAGTTTGAGGCGTTTTTATAGTACACATTCATCAATATAATAGGATCATGAGGACCAAGGAGGACTGAAATGACAAAGGTAAAAATTGTAAGCAATCCGTATTGCAAGGAAATCTCGTATCACAGATGGAGTGGAGAGGGCTGGGTTAAGGAAATCCCCGAAAATAATGAATCCAGCAAACTTGTTGGAGAAGAGTATACCACGGGCTTCTTTCCTTTTAAGGTCAAGAAGATTGTTGACGAGATCATTCATGCGTATCAATCAGGAGAAGACCCTATAGACCTTACTTTTGAAGGCACAGATGATGATTATAGTGAACTTTCAAAGGTATGTGATTCAGATGAATATAGGAAAAAGATAGTTTGTCATCAGTCCGGCAATTATCTGAATAATGCCCGCGATATAGTGCATGAAGTGAGCACTATTTTTGGTGGCCTGAAGGAACTTATCGAGGGTAGCGTAGACGATAAGACAAAAGTACAGGATGATCTCGATAGGTATTCGGAAGCCGCAAGTGATATGATACCGATTTGTGTGTTTGGAAATGTGAGCTCAGGAAAATCGTCATTTATCAATGCTCTTATTGGAAACGAAATTCTTCCGAGTGGAGATGAGCCTATAACAGCAAAGGTATATAAGATTACAAAATCCGATGATCAAAACAGGGCGTTTATAAATTTGGCATATGACGGGAAGAGTATACAGGTTTTGTTTGATGAACATGACAGAATACAGACAGAATTACAGGCTAACGCTCTTGTTGATGGAATCAGGGAATCTCTTGAAGCAAGTAAAGATCAGAGAGTACCTGTCCGTGTGGGAGCCGCTTTGGCTTTTATCAATCATTATGGAATTGATGATGCAGGATGTGTCGAGCAGGATAGAGTATCAGATTTAATTGAATTGGAAGTTCCCTATGATGAGGATGGTATACTAAAGGATTCATCCAATAAATACATATTGTTTGATACTCCAGGATCAAACTCCGCTTCAAATGAAAAACATAAAGAAGTCTTGAAAAATGCGATGAAGAACCTTACAAACGGTCTTCCAATTTTTGTTGCAACTAGTGACACGTTGGATACTGAAGATAATCTGAAATTATATGATGAGATAAAACAGTATGAGGATTTGGTCGACGCCAGATTTACTATGATTGTTGTTAATAAAGCTGATAAAGCCAAATTACCTAAAGAAGGGTTTGATCAGGAACAGGTAGACGATATTTTAAGGCAGGCGATTCCGAGGAAAATGTATTCGTTTGGAATATATTACGTTTCGTCAGTAATGGGATTAGGAGCAAAGTGCGAAAACGATGGTGACTTTGTAGATGATAATTATGCAAGGATCTATATGACAGAGAAGGTCAATTTTTCTGACCCTAAAGGACGTTTTTATACACAATTATATAAGTATGATATTTTACCCGGTCAGATGAAGGATACTTCAATTAAGGTATCCGGTGAATGTCAAAATCTGGTCTATGCAAATAGCGGAATGTACTGGCTTGAGAGATCTATTGAGACATTTGCCTCAAACTATTCAGCATATAACAAGTGCCAGCAATCGCAGAGATTTCTTCGTCGAGTTTTGGATCATACCAGGATTACAATAGATAGTGCAAAAGTGGCTCGTGAAGAATTGAAAGGCCAAAGAAATGTTGCTCTTGAATCGAATACACTACAGCTTCTGACAGAAATAGAGAATCGGATTAACAGCCTCAAAGTACAGTATGAGATTGAATATCCCAGATACATGCAGAAAGCCGTCATTGAATCTGAAAGCAGCATGACACAGGTTGAACTTAAGTACCTGGAACAGAAATTTACTGATCGAACGAAGGCGGAAACTGGGTATATTGACAAGAAGATAGAGGCCGAAAGAACAGCTAGAACATTTTGGGATAAGTTATTGGGAGTTCCTTCGGAAGGACAGTCATTGACAGAAATTGAACATGAGATAGATAAATCTGCAGCAGATGATTTGTTTATCCAGGTTAAAAGTCAATTCACGGAGGCGGTAACAAATGCCAATCGCATACTGAACGAGAATTCACGAAGGTGTTGGCAGGATAACGCGGCAGATATGAGGACAAAACTTACTGCAATAATTATGGAAAACAATACTATTGTGGAAGACAAGAAGAATGAGCTTACGGAGGTTATTGCATCATACCAGGATATTCCGCTTGAAGAGTCCACAGAGGAGATTTTCCTTAGAGAAGACTTTGATAAATATCTGTTTTCTTTTGGAACAATCAAGATAGGGGAGACATACAGACTTAATCTTTCGAAGCTTGGAATGACATATAACCGTAAACTTAAGGAGTATGTTGATACTACTTATACAAGGATAAGTGAGAGCCATAGGGCAGCATTTGTCAGATGGAGTGCAGAACTTCTTGAAAGTATAACAGTCCATATACAGGAGCTTAATCCTACACTTAGAGGTTTGGTTGAGAGCATCCGAACTGACTCTGAAAAGATATCTGACCTGGAGAACAGACAGGCTAGATTGTCCGAATATATCAGTCAGATCGAGAATCTTATGGCCTGGAAGAACAGATAAATCTACGGGAGGTTGACGTATGGGCATAGTAAGGAATTGGGTTGTAAAAACAGGGCAGAAAGCTGCTGATGCTATTTCAGATTTATCCCAGCTTAGTCCGGCTCAATTATCTGAGATTCAGATTCAAAAAGATCGGTATATGTCTGAGAAGCCTGATCCGGACGATCCACAGGCAGTAGAACTTACGGCAAGACTTTTGGCTGAAAATGGTGTTGAAATATTTAATGCATATCTTTCACAGATCAGACAGTTATATCTGCCTTTGGATCCAACAGCTGAGTATGGGCGTCCGTTCGATCCCAATTTCAATATCAGATATTTCAATATCTCCAAGTGGGTTACAGATAAAGAAGAGAACAGTCTGGAAAAGCTGGTTAATGTATATGCTGTCCTTTCAAATGAGGACTGCAATATTGCTCTTGTATTTAATAGGGAGAAGGAGAAGACAAATGTATATCTTGCCGTGATAAACACACTGAATCGCGGAGACAATTATGAGATTGAAAGCCTGGCAAAACGTATAGAATCGGCAATCCGCGGAAATTTCCCGGGATCAGAGATAGGCATTGATGGAAAAGGAACCCCGGGAACAGGACGTATTCCGTGCCTTAATAGGTATAAGGATAGCTCAGTGGCTGTTGCATCCAATGTTCCGACTGAAAAATCCGAGAAATTCATTAGTCAAACGATAGAGAAACTGCTGGATGGGTATGCGCCTGCAAACTCTAAGGAAAACTATACAATAATTCTTCTTGCAACTCCGGTTATGGATGTCGCGGATAGAAAACAGGAATTATCACGTATATATTCAGGTTTAGTTCCATATGCTCAGTGGTCAACAAATTATACTTATTCGCAGTCTGATTCCACGACTGGAATGGCTATTGTAGGCGTTAATGTTGGTGCGAGTGCGGGTATTCAGCGTGGAGTGAATCAGACTTTGACAGAGAATAGTCAAGTTACGGATTCTACGAATAAGGCACAAGCTGATGCTGAGAGTGAAATGAATTCTACTCAAGAGAGTAAAACAGATTCATCATCTAAGAATTCTATGATTACAGATAGCACAAGTGATACAACGACCAATACTACTGGAACTAATGAGAGTACAGCTACTGCATTGGGGACTAATAGTTCGACTACTAATCAACAAGCAACAGGGACAAGTGTTAATGTGGGTATATCTGCACAGGAAAGCGTTCAGATAGGTGGCGGTATTGTTCCGGGAGGAGTTACGTTGGGCCTTACCGAGAATGTGTCTTCCGGTAAAACCACTTCTCTTTCTCAAGCCCTTGCTGAAGGTACTTCAAAAGTTAATACTTCAAGTATAGGATCATCAACATCTTATGCTGTTTCTGCTATGTCTGGACATTCTACTGCATCGGGTGTAGGAACCGCTTTGGCAAAAACTGCAGGAACTTCATTTGCAAAAACAGTTGGAAGAACACTTACAAGCTCTACAGGTCGTGCAATAACAAATGGACTTGCAAAAGCTGTTGGTACTGCCAGAAGTACAAGTCTAGGTGCAAATGTAGGTGCTAATTTTGCACGATCATCAAGTGTTACAGCAACAATAGGTAAGAATGAGGGTATAACACAGAACTTCGCAAATTTCGAGATTATGCATGCTCTTGAAGTATTAAAAGAGCAGATGAAGAGATACGAGACCGGTACTGCTCTTGGTATGTGGGATTTTGCCGCATATGTGCTGAGTGATGATTTTAATGTAGCAAATAATGTTGCGCATTCATACCTTGCTCTTACACAGGGTGAGGAGTCGTATATGTCAGATTGTGCTGTGAATTTATGGAGAAACGATATAGATTCTGATAAAGATATGGCAAAGGAAATATGTAAATATCTTCTTGATCTTCGACATCCTCAATTTGGTATGAAACCTTCAATTATTGCAGATGATATCACATTTCTTATATATCCCACAGCGGTAACTGCAACAGCGACCCTCTCCGGAAAAGAATTGGCTTATTCACTTAATTTCCCGAGAAAATCAATTGCCGGGCTACCGGTATTTGAATGTGCTGAATTTGGAAGAAATATTTCAACATTTGAAATGTACGACAATAGGCTGGATATGCAGATTAAACTGGGGAGAATCTTCCATATGCACAGCGTAGAGAATGTTGACGTGAACCTTTCTGTCAATTCGCTAGCATCGCACACATTTATTACCGGTAGTACGGGATCCGGAAAGAGTAACACTATATACCATATCCTTAATAGCGCAAGAGATGAGGGAGTTCATTTTCTGGTAGTGGAGCCGGCGAAGGGCGAATACAAAAATGTATTTGGAAAAGATGAGGATGTATGTGTTTATGGTACTAATCCAAAACTATCGGCGATACTTAGAATCAATCCATTCAGCTTCCCTGAGCAGATACATATCTTAGAACATCTGGATAGATTGGTTGAACTGTTTAATGTTTGTTGGCCGATGTATGCGGCTATGCCCGCGGTACTTAAAAGTGCTGTAGAGAAGTCTTATGTTGATTGCGGATGGGATTTGATGTCCTCAACAAATAAGTACGATAAAGATATATATCCAGATTTTGCCGATGTTGCCAGAAATATAAAGGTCATTATTGAAAGTAGCGAATATGACACTGAGAACAAAGGGGCATATAAAGGCTCGTTGTTGACAAGACTACAATCCTTGACAACGGGAATAAATGGATTGATATTCTCGGCTGACGAATTGTCCGGAGAAGCTCTTTTTGAGAAGAATGTGATAGTAGATTTAAGCCGCGTAGGATCATCTGAAACGAAGTCACTGATCATGGGGATGCTTGTACTCAAACTTCAGGAGTTTAGGATGACAAGCAACATACCTATGAATGCGGCTATGCGACATATTACTGTGTTAGAAGAAGCTCATAATCTGTTAAGACGTACATCTATAGAGCAGCCAACTGAGAGTTCGAACATCCTTGGAAAGAGCGTGGAGATGCTTGCGAATGCAATAGCAGAGATGCGAACCTATGGCGAGGGATTCATTATTGCGGATCAGGCTCCTGGGCTGATGGATATGTCAGTTATCAGGAATACCAATACTAAGATCATCATGAGACTTCCGGATCAGAGTGATAGAGAGCTTGTCGGTAAAGCGGCAAACCTCAATGATGATCAGATAAAAGAGCTTGCTATGCTTCCCTGTGGCGTAGGCGCCGTATATCAAAACGAATGGATCCAGCCTGTTCTTTGTAAGATAGAAAAACACGAAGGAGATTTCAGCGGATATTCGTTTGATGCGAACAAAAATAACGATCTTCTTAATGTAGATAGTGAATTATCAAATTCTCTTTTGAAATGTATTATGGACAAGGAATTGTTCCAAATAGGAGATAAAGAAGATCTAAGAGAATTAAAGAGTCTGGTGATAAGATCAAGACTTAATTCTTTGGTTAAGATTGATTTCATTGACTACATTGAGATGGAAAAAGGGAAAGGAATAGAAGCACTAGGTTGTCTTATCTATGATTTCCTTAAGGCGGAAGAAGCCATAGAATCAGCAAAAGAGTATGTTGATATCCACGAGTGGGTAGATGCTGTGATGGATCATTTGCAACCATCGGTTAAGGAGTATTCGCAGAAGCAACTGGATCTTACAATTATGCTTATATTACAGGAACAAATGATGAGAGATCACTCATATAAAAACAAGTTGAATTCTTTTATTGAAATATACAGACGAGGAGGTGGCGTATTTTAATGGGTGGAGAATTATCACGAGTTGATGTGAAGGATATTAAATCAGAAACGGCGGAAAGCTACAGGGACATAAAGCCTGAAAAAGAAATGTCCATAAAGGAACTGAAAGATGCTGTTAATGATGAATTTAACAAAGCGGCAAAAGAGGCAGAATCAGATATGAAAAATGATTCTGATAAAAAAGAACTTGATCCTAATCATAAAGATTGTATGACAACATCAGAAGAAAGAAAAGAGTTAGCAAAGAGAAGTAAAGGTGAGTGGGACGGTGAACCGGGGGACTCAAAATTCCATCCGGAGAAACAAGAGGCGAAAGATGACCTGAATAGGTATAAACAGGATGGAGTTGACTATAGAGATGGAGAGCCTGATTTCAGTAAAGTGTCGGAAACGACAGTAAAGATTGATAATATGACTTCTAAAAGGTATGGATTAGGCAACAATTTTGATCAGGCCAATCAGAAATGCGCAGAGAAATGGAATAAGGAAGCTAAAGACGGAAAAACTGATTGGACTTCACGAGATGTAGAAAACTGGAGAACAAGGCATCATTACACATGGCATGAACGTCTTGATCGAAAGACCATGGATTTGGTGTTAATGAATGTTCATAATGAGTGCAAGCACTATGGCGGTGTATCAGAATGCAAGAGACATGAGGCGGCTGGAAAACAAAACGGAGGTGGATTCGATGAATAAGAAAATGACAATTTGGGGACGAGAGTTTGATATTAAGGTTATTTTCGATGTTTTCACTGGTGAAGAGGTGTTGGCTGAGCAAAATGAAGCCTTGGAAGCTTTTTGTGAGGTCGCAGATACTCTTATGACTGACTCTACAGATATTGAAAAGTATTGCTTGAACAATAATAGGAACGAGATAGGTGATTCGGTTGACAATATATTTAAGTACGTTATTCCCACGTCCCTGCTGGTAAAAAGAGATACGAAGAAACGAAAGGTTGCTTTGCTATGTAATTATAGATTCGATGAAGAACATGGAGTCGCTTTGATCTTTGAAAATGAGAAACTTGTGCGTATTTCTTCGCAGGATGATGTATAACGACATTCGGAGAAATAGTAATGATTAGAATATATAACTTGTGGGAGTTATCTTAGAATAGTAGACTCAGTGATTTGACAAATGAGGTACAGATATGGATGGGGCTGCTTTTGTAGGTGAATTGAAAAATGGTTCGAACATGGATCCGAAAGACAACGTATTTCGCGGTATATGGGCGGAGTATGAGCGGGTTATTCTGCAGAGTCTTGTTACATCATTTGGATTGGATTTCCTTGTGCAAGATCAGTATGGAGGAGATGTTGATACAATCCATAATGTTAGAGAGATAGGCTCCGATCCTGCTATGTCATACAAGAACTCTGAGAATAAAATTGCATATGAATCTGTAGGGCAGTATACTAAACAGCTTCAAGCGGAATACCATGGTGGTGATATAAAGTATAAACAGATTAATGCCATGTACAGTGAACAAAAGAAAAATGGTAAATTAGTGGACGCATATACTGGAAAGGTTGTAGCCAGAAATGCCAACATTGATCTTGATCACGCGATAGCTACCAAGGAAATTCACGAAGATCCTGGGAGAGTTTTGTCTGGAATGACGGTTCAGGAATTGGCTAACACTGAATGGAATCTAAATCCAACAGATAGAACAATAAACAGATCCATGCAAGATACAGATAAAGAAATATATTTACAAAAACACGAAGCAAGGACAGATCAACGTCATGCAAGAATAGAAGAACTTAAGACTATTGATAAGCTATCTGATAAAGAACGGAAAGAACTCGAGAAATTGGAAAAACTGGATGAGATTGATCCGGAGATAGTCAGGGCAAATGATGAGAAAGCGAGGAGGATTTATGAGGCTGAAATCGCAAGAAAATATTATACAAGTCCTCAGTTTGTAAAGGATACGGCAGCCGCTGTGGCCAAGCGAGGAGCTGAAATGGGGTTAAGGCAGGCTCTTGGATTCATATTCGTAGAAATTTGGATGTGTACCAAGGAGGAACTTCAGGCTGTTCCGGCAGGAAGTAGCCTTGAAGAAATGTTGAATACTGTCGGCAATGGAATTAAGAAAGGACTTGAAAGTGCAAAAAGCAAGTATAAAGAGATTGCTGCCAAAGTAGGAGAGGGGTTTGTTTCCGGTGCACTTGCGAGTCTTACTACGACCCTTTGTAATATATTCTTTACAACTGCAAAGAATCTTGTTCGCTGTATCAGACAGGTATATGCATCTGTTGTACAGGCGGGAAGAGTATTACTCTTCAATCCACAAAATCAGATGTTGGGAGACAGAATAAAAACAACAACTGTCATTCTTGCATCTGGTGCAAGTGTATTGGCCGGCACAGCTGTTGGTGCACTGATAGCGGAGACGCCGATAGGAGCCGCACCAGGAGTAGGCCCAATTGTTACTGCTTTCTGTTCAAGTCTAGTTAGTGGACTCTTATCCTGCACTCTTTTATTATTCCTTGACAGGAGCAAGTTTATCAATGATTTGGTAGATAAACTGAATGCTATTCCATCGGATGCAAATAATTTCAAGGAAATAGCTGACGCAATGGAAATACTTGCTGCGAAGATCGCAAACCTGGATATTGATAAGTTCATGCAGGACACAGAGAGGTTTGCAGATATCGCCATGGCTATTTCACAATGTGATGATGACGATGCCGTTAATACGATTTTATATAATGCTTATGAGAAGTTGGATATTCAGATTCCATGGAAGGGTGATTTTGATTCCTTTATGGGGAACAGGAACAACAGGTTGGTGTTTGGGTGATGTTTGATTGTAAACAATGTGGTAATTGCTGCAGAAAGCTTAATAGGTCAGGATTATACAAGGAATTGGACAGAGGAGATGGCGTGTGCAAATACCTAATCGAAAACCTTTGTTCAGTATATGATGAAAGACCATTGTTATGTCGTATTGATGAGAGTTACAATGAAATCTTTTCAGATATATATACAAAAGAAGAGTTTTACATGCTGAATGAAGAGGCATGTAGGAATATGCAATCATTATAAGGAGGAGACAGTATGCCATTACCGTTAATAATTGGTGGGATAGCGGCTGTTGCAGGGGTTGCAGGAGTTGGATCTGGTATACATGGTGGAGTAAAAATGAAAGAAGCCAATGATACCATGAAACTTGCGCAATCCAAGCAGGAAAGAGCTATAGCACTTTTCAACAAAAGGAACGATGAAACAACTGCGTTGATGGATAGCATTGGAACTCAGGAGCTTGAGATACTATCCTCGTTTGATACCTTTTCGGACATAATTGAAAAGATTCAGGGCAGACCGGAATTCAAAGCATACAGAAGGGATGGAATCAATCTACCGGAATATGAAGCGGAGGAATTGAAAAAAATATCGGCAGGTGCAGGCGTTCTTCTTGGTGGTGTTGGAGGAGCGGCAGCAGGAACTGCCGGTGGATTTGCTGCCGCCGGTGCTACAACTTCTGCTGTTATGGCATTGGGTACAGCTTCTACAGGAACAGCAATTTCTTCGTTGACAGGCGTAGCGGCTACAAATGCCACATTAGCCGCATTAGGCGGCGGTTCTATTGCTGCCGGTGGCGGTGGAATGGCACTTGGGACTGCTGTACTTGGGGGAGCTACGCTTGGTGTTGGATTGCTTGTCGGAGGGATAATTTTTAATGTAACCGGTAACAAACTGTCAGACAAAGCGGATGAAGCATATGTTCAGGCAAAGAGAACAGAAGGGGAAGTTAATACTATTGTAGAGTATTTTGACGAATTGTCTGATGTCGCTGGCAGATTTAAGGAAAGTCTGACAAAAGTTGAAGGGATATATCGTAAATACCTAGATATCATTGATCATATAGTGAATTTTAATGAAAAGACCCAATGGGAAGATTTTAACGAAAAGGAAAAGAAAGCGACGGAAAATGCTGTCCTGCTTGTTGGGCTCATGTATACAATGTGTCGAACCAGTCTTGTGCTAAAGCAGGGCGATGATGAAGTAAATAAGGTTAATCAGGATAATGTGAATGATGTAATAAATGATGCGGATCTAGTACTTAAAGATATCACGGATGTAACATAGGAGGTGGCATATGTTTTTGAAAAGATTGGATCAAATTGAAAAAGAGGCTTTTATAAGCTTGACAGTCAATGCTGCGGAAGCAAATGGACATTTCGCTGATGAGGAGCATCAGATGATTGAAGAGTATTGTGAGGAAATGGGAATAGCATTCTTTGACGCTAAGAATACTAAACCTATGGAAGATGTTATAAGAGTGTTTGTAGATTCGAATGATCAGCACAAAAAGATTGCTATTCTAGAGATAGTTGGTTTGATGTATGCGGATGGAGATTATGACGCGGAGGAAAAGGCTTTTGTCAATAGGTTTTGCGATGCGATCGATGTTCCACAAGAAGCCTTGTTGAAGTGTGAAGAAACCCTTAAGAAATACATAGGCATGACCAAGGAACTTATTGGGTGTATTGAGTAACGAGGTATAGATTATGGGGAGCGGAGATGACATCAAAAAATGTGTTTTAGGTGCATTTGGAATGGCTGTTTCCAAGGCTGGAGAATTGGGAACAAAGGCCGGAGGAGCCATAAAAGTCTTTGCAGAAAGTGAAACCGCAGAGAAAATGGCGGAAGGCGTTAAAAAAGGCGCAAAAGCGACGGCTAATGGTGTTGTTAAAGGTGCTAAGCTTGCGGCGGATGGTATTGCTACCGGAACACATAAGGCGGTTGAGAGCATTAAAGAAACTGCCGAAGAAACTGCAAAGAAAAAAGAGGAAAAGAAAGAACTAAAAAAGGAAATAAAAGCAGAACTTGCGGCTGAGAAAGAAAGAAGTAAGGAGGATAAGACAGACGAGTCTAATCACACCGTTCTGGAATTGAAAAGGTCAGGGATGCGACTTCTGATACCAGATGGGTATGAAAAAATGAAGGTTGGAAAGACCGGAGATCCAAGAGTTGATAAGGCCAGGGAGAAACTATTCTATGGAAAGGCTGTAAGTACATGCAATGGTTGCATTATTATTTTTGATACCTCTGCGGAAGAATCTATGGACTTCAATAATAAACAGGGAATTATAGACGGCATTCATGAGTGTATGAATGAACGCCAAGGCGTTATATGTGTTGAATCTGGAAAGACAAGCAGAGGATATGACTATATATACAGCATTGTTAAGACACTAAGAGATGAAACGTTCGCAGGTGTCGGGTATTTTTTGAGAATGAATATATGCAATGACGGCAAAATAATTGAAATACAAGGGTTCTTTGATGAAGCACGATATACCGGTATGAGGGAGTCATTTACACAGGATTTAGCTCATAGAGCAGGGTTGAAAGAGTTTAGTAGTTTTGAAGGGTGGAGCGAGGACCCATATGATCCAGGATACACAAAAGGTGTTCCTATGAACCTTGCGGAGAGAATTGGTTTGGATGGATGTTTTCCAGATAATCCACTTTCCCAAACGAGAGAATTGGTGAGAGCGGTTCTTTTCGATGAGATTATGGAGGATATCGAAGGTGGATCATTGTATAAGGAAAAGGATGAACCTGATCCTAATATGAGTGAAGAAGAAAAGGAGCGGGTAGAAGCCAAACAAAGGGAATATGAAAAGGAAATGTTGTTGCCACTCTTTGACAAAGGGGAGAACTGCAGAAGACCAAGATATATTGTTAATGTGAAATAATCGAGCATATATGGGCAGGTGGCTACGCCTGTCCGTCTT
>JAEEGL010202524.1_pt1 | contig 13327 bp, 21 predicted proteins | sample 9134231 | NCBI WGS metagenome assembly JAEEGL01 (sample SAMN16246548, study PRJNA631951) | gut metagenome | biome: gut microbiome; feature: rumen; material: fiber-attached | host: Bos | place: Iran: Karaj | collected 2018-10 | reverse complement strand
TTCGAGTTTTTGAGAATCGTATAGCATTCTTTCAGAGTCTCAACGTTCTAACTTATGCCGAATACTTCCTTCGCTCCGTCAAAGTGTCGAGCGAACATCTTAACATCTGGGAACACTATATTCTTCTTTTTATCTTTGTCTTTCACCACGTGCTGGTGAAAGAATTCATATCCTCTGCGAGAGAGTTCAAGTGCAGCCAGACACATGTCTGGCATATTCTCATCTCTGAACAAGAAATTTCCTATGAAACTTGAATATTCTGGAACGACTTCAAGCAGTCTGATGTTAGTTATCTTGGCAAGTTTCTTCAGATTGGCTACGAACAACGTTCGTAGCCACTGATTGTTTACGAGTTTGTTGTATCTCTTGCCTCTTCCGCAGTCTTCTGTCTTGATATCAAGTTTTTCAATGACAAATGCGCTGCATTTGTAGTGAGCGCATATTCTCATCAGCATATGCGCTATTTCATATACATCGTACTTTCTTTTGTTGGTGATATGCTTTTTCTCAGGATGAGCATTTGACAAATGCTTCTTTATGAGTTCATATTCTCTGTCGTTGAGTTTTTTGATGGAAAAAACTCCGCTAGCGATAATCTTGTACTCATTCTCGCTAATCCATTCGACGACAACCCATCCTATGTAGTTCGGGTTCATATCTATAGCCATAATTCTGTTCGGGATAGAATCATAGTTCAGAACAGTATATAAATCATCAACATCTACAGAAATATAGAGCGAGTTCATATCTACTTTATAGGTGATTGGTATGTCACCAATCGCCTGATGAACAATCAAATTGTAGAGAAGTTTCTTGTACTTCTTATGAATCTTCTTGGGAAGCAGTATCTTGACTTTCTTCTCTTTAAGTTTCAGAGTAGCATATGTCAAGTCGTCAGAGAGTTTGAATTTCCTGTTTCCTCCGGTACGTTTTGTACCGGAGTCTTTCTCGCCGATGCTAGTTAACGGGCGAAGACGATTCTTTTCATATTCTTCCTTTGTTATCTTATTATTCTGATAGTCTCTCTAATTATTCTTTCCACCGAAGCACAAATGCAGTTTCTTGTCTGATTGCTTCTTCAGTTCGTCAAAAGACGAACTGATAGCCTTTCCTTCATATACAGCAGACTGTTTCCACCAGGAATCAAGCAAATCGATGTCATTATAATCATTAAAAGAACTAAACTTGCATTCTACTCCTTTCTGGGAGTGTTTAAAAACACTCCTGACGATATGAGTCTGCTGTCTGCAATAGTCATACACGAGTTGTCTGTCGCTTTCGCATTCGAAAGCGATGCCTGACAGTTTGATTGTCGTGTATACTTTATTCTTATTCCGACTCATATATGTATGTAAAGTTCTTTTCGTTCTTAATATATTATTTATCTGAGCGTTCAACGCTCAGAATTCAAAATGCTCTCAATCTCTTTGAATTTCTTTCTTCTGTTTGAATATAACTTCATCGAGAAGTGATGAATGATTGCTATCAGATCCTCGGTCAGTTCTTCCTGAAATATCTTATTCGTCTCTTCAAACTCATCTAATACCTTTATTTCAGTATTGTATTTTGCGAACAAGTTTTTGAAATAGTCGAACCCGAACCGCGACAGTCTGTCGCGGAAACTTATGAAAACCGTCTCTACATTTCCGCTAATGACTTCATCTATAAGCAAATTCAGTTCTTTCCTGTTCTCATTCATACCTGATGCGATTTCCTTATAAATCGCATCAACTTCGATGCCGTGTGAAATGCAATAAGACTTAATCATCTCGATTTGATTATCTAAATCGTTCTTCTACTTCGTGTTTGATACTCTCGCATAAATGATGTTCCGTCTCTTGTGTTCAGTATCAAGACTCGGAAGCACCGAGTCTACATCATATAGAATCTTCTTCTCTGACAGTTTCTTATACTTCAGCCTTCCGCTGTCTTTCCATACTTTCAACGTCGTTCCGTTGACTTGAAGAAGCCGTTTGGCTTCTTTTGCACTGACATAATTCATAAATTTCTATCATCTATTATATACTTTCTATTATTTATCTCGTATAATACAATAGAATGAACAAAACGAATTAAAAGTTTAAATAATTTATAATGAAAATTCAATTCTCTTCAAAATATTACAAATTGAACATATTTAAAGACAAATTGAACATCAATTTGTTAAATAATTTTAAAAAAAACTAATAAAGAACGACAAATATTTCTTTATTCAATTAAAATGCGTATCTTTGCTAGCGTTAATAACATTAAGCATAAATAAAACAAAAAGAATAGTTAAATGTATAATACAGTAAATATAAATAATCGAAAAGCAAAATTCGATTATGAATTTCTTGATACTTTTGTTGCCGGTATCGTTTTAACCGGAACTGAAATCAAGTCTCTCAGAGAAGGTAAGGCTTCTTTGGTTGATACATTCTGTTATGTATCTCCAAAGGGAGAAGTATGGTTGAAAAACTCATATATCGCAAAATACAAAGACGGAACCTATCTCAATCACGAAGAAAGACGAGAACGTAAACTTCTCTTGACAAAAAAACAAATCAAAAAACTCCAGGAAGAGTCAAAAAATCCGCGTATGACGATTGTTCCCGTTAAAATGTTTATTGATGCAGAAACAAAAGGTCGTTGTAAAGTTCTCATTGCTCTTGCCAGGGGTAAAAAAGAATACGACAAACGCGAAACATTGAAAAAGACAGATGCAAATCGAGAAATGGACCGCGCTTTGAAACGATTTAAATAAAAAAAAACGCTCTACTATGTAGGGCGTTTATTTTTTTGCATATCTGAACGGCCATCCGCAATGCTGACATTTAAATACTTCTCCGTTCTCATCAATTGCATCAGAAATTTCAAATGAAGTTTCTTTCTGACATTTAGGACATTTAATTGTTTTCATTTTATTAATGATTCTTTATTTGTTATTTTTTATGTTTCTCACTACAAATTTACGATTTTTATTTCATTTATACAAATATAAACTAAAAAAATTCTATATTTTGACTATTTCTGTCAAAATAAACATTTCAACATCAATAAAACTAAATCTTCAATAATTATTATTAGCGGTAATATTGTTTAAAAATCTGTCTATATCTCTTTAGTTCTTCTTTTTGTTGAATTACGCTATCTCTAATTTCATCCGGATTAGCCCAAGTATTGAACCACGTTTCATTATCCACTTTACGCAACGCAATTTCATACACTTCAAAAATTTCGTCTTTCTCCAATGCCTATTGAATATCCATCTTTATATGCAAATCTATCAAAAATTGACATAATCCGATTGCATACCAAGCATCATTTGACGAACCTTTAACCAAACGTTTGATTTCTTTTAAAAACTTCTCATTGTTTTCTTTAATGAGTTTATCTAGAATATCAAGAACTGAATCATTTTCTAAAGGCTGACATCCCCAAGCGCCTTCATTTAAATATTTTTTCTTAATTTCTCTATTAATGTTTTCTTGAAGATATTTTGCAATATCAGCAAATATAGATTTCTTTAATTTTTTGATTTGTTTGTCTTCCATTTTATATAAATCACAAGTCTTTCTTTATTTATTTTATCAACAATGAAAGATAAATTTTTTTCCAATCTATCTTTTTTCCGCTGAAAGGATCATAAACAAATCTTTCTAAATTTGTAGAACATCTAAAATCACAATATTGTTTTGCTGAATAGAAATGATTATAATTTAAATATTCTCTCAAATCTTTAACAACACATAAAGAACTATGATTATAACTACTAATCAAACCTATGACTACATCATCAAAAATAGTAGAAGATAGTTCCTTATTCATTTTCTATTTTATTGATTATTTTAATGCTTTCTTCAAGAATTTTTTGAAAGTTTCTTGCATCAGTTTTATGCAACTTCGATTCGCGGTTTCCGGCGACATTTAGAATATGTATGTCATTTTCGATAAACCAATCTGTTAGAGAATCAATATTAGGATTCAGAATAAACGGTTTGCCATATGTTTCGCAAGCTCGTTTTGTTGATTTCAAACCTGGAGAATGTTTATCTGAAGAAAAATATACAGTTCCGTCGCTTTCTCTTGCATTTATAAATGTTCTTGCTGTGAATCTGTCTGTTTTTCCTGTGAGTTTTTCTATTTCTTTTGTTTCTTCTTCTGTAACTTCTCTTAATCCATATATTTTTAAACCGGGATATGGACCGATTTCCGTAAGAAAACATTTTGGCGCAACGCCTCCGGTTTCAATTCCAAAAAACTCAGCAACTCTCAAACCAATTTGATCAATACCGGTTTGCCCGCCGGAGATTATCTTTATAATCTGTTTATTTTTCATATCATTCAAAATCATTCAAGCTTTTTCTTATAGCCAAACCGATCGCTTTTCCGAGTAACGGCGGCACTGCATTTCCGATTTGAACCAATTGTTTGGATTTCTTTCCTTCGAAAATAAAATCATCAGGGAACGATTGCAATCTTGCCATTTCTCTGGCTGTTATGACTCTCGGAAGTTTTGGATGTAAATTAGTTCCTCCGTGATTTTCTTTAATTGTGCATGATGGTGCATTCCAGGGACATTTCTTATAACTTTCTTTATAATTCGGATATAAAGACTCGCCTTCTTTAACTTCCATAATTCGTTTTTGCATCTGTTCTGTGTGAACGCTCGGTTCGTGATTAAAATCTTTATTAGGACTCATAGTCATTAAATCTGCTATAGACTGTCCTACAGTTATATATCTATCCGGCGTTAATAATGGTGCAGGATGATAAATCTCTTTACCAATTCGATTTCCGATGAAAATGACTCTTTCTCTTTTTTGGGGAACATAATAATCTGCTGAATTGAGCAAAGCAACTTTCACTTTATATCCTATAGAATAAAAATCTTCCAAAATCTTTTGCTCAACTTGTCCGTTAAGCATAGATCTTATACCTTTGACATTTTCGCAAATGACCCAATCTGGTTTAAGATTTGTAACAATTTCTATCAATTCTTTATAAAGAGAATTTCTCGGATCGTCTACGACTCTGTTTCCAGACATAGAGAATCCCTGACAAGGAAACCCTCCGGCAACGATGTTAAGTTTACGTCCGGATAATTCTTTATTGACAGTTTCGTAGAATAAGTTTTTGTTCTCGGATAACGTAATATCGCCGTTAATGAACGGATGTGAAAAATTTCGTCTGTATGTCATACAAGCTTCTTGAAAGAAGTCAAGACCGCATATTCCCTAAAGTCCGGCCATCTCCAAACCTTTTGAAAGCCCTCCGGCCCCGCAAAACAAATCAACAAAAGTTATTGAAGATTTCGAAGGATTGTCCCAGCAATCTTCAATTGATATAAACTATGGCGTTTGATTATTTGTAATCATTAAATTACTTTAAATCGGTATTTATAAATTATACTAAAATATAAACAAATTGTTTCAGGAAATAGATAAATACAATGAAAGCCGCTCATACAAATTGAACAGCAAATAATTTATAACGCATGTATTTTTTAGTATCAGATAAAGACCGTTGGGCTACAAAAGATAATGAAATGATTTTTAAATATGTTGTCTTTTTAGGTAATGATTTGAAAAATTTAAGAAAATATCATTTAATAGATGACAAGGGAAATACCATAAATGTCAATATAGAAGAATATATTCAGAAAGACATATGGGGGAAAACTATAGACGAAAAATACGAAAATGACTGATAAAATGTCAATTTAATTAGCAGTTTTTAAATTTTTTTGAAATTCAATTTTCATTTTTTCGAAAGTTTCAGACGGCATTTCAATTCTTTTTTTATTCTTTAGAATCCAAACAAGAACATTGAAAACCGCATCTATAGCGTTTTCAGAAATATAACTGTTTAATGTTGTTGTATCTTTACTGTTTTCTGCTTCATAAGCGCAATAAAAAGCGTCTTTGCCATAGTAAGAAATTTTATGCAAAATCGGTTGATATGTATGTTTTTCTGTTTTAACAATGGGTAGTAAAGATGTCAATGCTTCTAACGACCAGCCAATCAACTCTGTTTTCGGCCATTTGTCATCTCTGATAAACATATCTAATTGTGGCTCTTCAAACATAATGCCGGATTCATCACATAATCTCGCATAGTAGCAAACATCAGCAGTTTTTTCATCAACGCCGAGTTTAATAAGAGTTTCAGACTGTTTTAAAGTAGTTGCTTTCATTTTATTTTATTATTTTTGTTTATCCTTCGTTTTCACAATCTCCGATAAAATGAAATTGATATTCTTTCGGATGTCCTCCAGGATACATTTCATATCCAAAATATTTCTTACAGAAATATCTGAATCTATATATGTCATCATATAATTCTTTCTGACCCGGAATATCATCAATTTTTGTGCCTTCCGGTGGATTAAAATCTCTCAATTTATTCACCCACTTATTCACTAACATAAAATTGATATGCTGTAAATAACTCTCGAAACTTCCGTAATTTTTAACATTAAATTCTAATTCCATTTAACTGTTTTATTTATAGAAAATACTTCAACCAAACATTACTTCTTTAAATTCTCTAAAATCTCTGTTAAACGAATTTTCAATATTCATCATTATCTTTGTTTTCAATCTTGTAATAATAAATTCAAAATTATCCAGACAATCGTTCATTGATATTGACCAAATGCTTTCATTTGGGTCTTGTTGATATATAACAATACTCCACAAAAAATCTTTTACATTATCTCTCATTGCTACACCCAAAGAAAGAGATATTTTATATCTTTTATCTTTAGTTTCGATTATGGTTTCTGCTGAATAATTTTGATTATACATTTACTTTGCTTAATATTTTTAATTTAAAGAGAGAACAACGAGAGTTTATATTTCCCGATGTTCTCTCGATTATAGAAAATTTTTTCAAACGAAAAATTAATAAACGACTATAATCTTCGAAGTCTGACACTTAACAATTTTCCATTCTGCCATAGTGCCTTTCATATATTCTTCTACTTTAGTCTTAACATCGTTAAATCTTCCGTCAACGAGATGCTCTTCTTTAATCTTTTTTATTTTTCCGTTTTCATCTTCTTCCTTAATTTCCACAGTCACTTGATAAAATTCACACTGAGGAGAGATTGTTACATTGTCTTCCATTTTATTTAATTTGTTTAATTTTATTTTTTAAAAAACAAGAACCCGGTTCTGAAATCTTAATGTTGCTCAAAGTTTAAACATCTAATTTAATAGTGTTCTATTCATTCTTCAGTTTCGTTATTTAAAAGATTTCTGAATAGAACCAGATTCTTGTTTGAGATTGTTGTCAGAACTGCATTAGCATTACATGCATCAACATCAGATAATTAAGCCGCTTCCGGAATTATTGTTCTCTTTCTTCTTAGCTGCATTATCAAATGCTTCTTTGTCGCAGGGGAACAATGCCCCGCATTTCTGACAAGTTGCCACTTTAATGGGAAACGGAATATCTTCTGCTCCCTCACCCAAAATCAATCCGGGAACTTTTTTGAATACGACACCGGGCGTAAAAACGTTGTGTCCGCATTCAGGGCAAGTCCAATCTGGATAGTCAAACGGGTCAAAATTTATTTGCTTTTCCATTTTGTTTATTCTGCAACTTCATTTTCATTTTGAGCTTTTGCATTTTTTTGTGCGAAATGCTCACTCTTCTCTTGATTGTCTTCTGCTTCACGACGGGCGATAACAGCTTCGCGTTCAGAAACGGGCACGTCAGAAAGAATAACTTTACCGTTCTCAATCTTATGAACGTATACGTCAATTTCTGTACCGGGTTCGATTGTGTTCTGACGCATCTTATCTCTCAATGCGTCTGATACAAGCGTCTTATGAAGCATACCGTTAATAAACTCGTTGAGCTCAACAAACACACCGTACTGAGTAGCACCAGTAACACGACCTCTGTAAACCTTATCGGGATTCTTCTCCAAATCTACACGAATCGGTTCGAGTTTAATATGACGAACCTTATTAATGTACTTCTTACGCGAAACGACAAATCCGTAACGCTCTGAATAAGATTCGATCATAACTTCCATAATACGACCGACAAGAGATTCGTAATCTTCAATCTTATTGTTTGAAGCCATAGAACCGGGCATAAATGCCTTAATTGTTTTGTCAATTTCAACTACAAAACCGCCGCCGTTTGTCGAAATAACTTCAGCCCAATAAGCGCGAGTGTTTCTCGTAATTTGATCTTTGAATTCGTTTGTCAGTGCTTCAACTTGACCGTCCCAAATAGAACCCTTTTCTGTATCGGATCCAACTTTGATAGTAAGATTCATATTAAGAACGTCTTTCTTAAAGTTGGAATCATTAAGCAATTCTACGAATTCTTCTTTATTATTGATATACTCACCTTTGTTGTTTACTAAAGTATGAATGAAATTGGTTTCTTTTTCCAAATCAATCACAATGTTGTTTGCTCCGTTTCCGACAGTAGCAATAAGAGTATTTTTGCCGGATGGAACGAGATTATCAACATGAAGCATAGCACCCTTCTTAATGTCTTTAGCATTCTCTACAAGAATATTACTCATTTTATTGTAGAGTTCTTGTGCATAAGGTTCATGAGAGAACACTTTCTCTTTTGTGTTTTTCTTTGACGCAAGTTTGACTTTTTTGTTAACTTTCAAACTAAGACCATTCCAACCGTCATCATATGCATCCCAGTCAAAACCGGGCTCTCCTTCATTTTTCAGTGAAGCATACTTAAAGTATTCTAACATAATTTATTATTATTTTAACAGGTTAATTGATTAAATTGTTTTCTTATTATTATGAACCGGTAACTACTGCGGCGATTATTGTAGTAAATAACGTGCCAGAATCAAGACGAACTTTATTACCGTTTTGACCTTCAATGGCGTCAAGAGTGATAACAAGCATGTCGTCTGTATTTACGCTCTTAAGAAAATTATCTCGAACAATAGGCAGATTAACTTCAACCGGGTTTTCACAAGACTCGCTCAAATAACCAAAATTGTAGTTATAAACATTATTGTTGTAATCATAAGCATACAAAGCCCATGACTCACCCTCTTTTTTGGTTTGAAATAACAAAACATCTTTTTCTGCTTTTTCCGAAAAAACTCCAGATGCGGCTATAAACATTTTTAGTGCTTCCGGTGTAACAGAAAATTTCATCGGATTTTTGATTGCAGCGACATTATTAAAGAAATTATCATCTGATACCTTTTTAATAATTTCTTCAAATTCTGTTAATTCCGAACTTCTGACATTCATAGTCAATACCATTGATTTAAATTCTGCTTTAGAAGCAAGAAGCATGTCTTCATATTCAGAAAAACTAATATTGAGTTTGTAATTGTTAGAACCCATAAAAAGATTCATAACTTTGATGAATCTGCCTAATTGACCCAAAATCGGGAAATAAATTCTCTTGTTTTCAGAATTTTCTGCATTCCATTCATCAATTGTAATTTCCTGCTGTTGATTATTTTTAACAGCAATGACTTCAAAGCCGGCTTCAGAAAAATCTATCTTTCCGTATTCCACGATATCGTGTCCGAGAGAAAACACCTTAGCAACAAACTGTTGATTTGTAGTGTCGATCTCAATTAGCAAAGAATTAGAGATTTTTATGAATCCCTCTAACCAAGTTTTAAAATTGGAACTTGAACCAGTAGATTGAAATTTAATTTCCATTTAATTATAAATTTTAAAATGTTAAATAATTATTTTAGTTAATTGATATTTTAATAACTCTAAAAATTATATTTTAATATTCAAAAATAGTTTATCATTAACGCATATATTTTTTAAATATATCCATATTTTGTTATTATACAGTTAATGCGGTTTGTATGTTCGAGTTGTAAATCGTTAATCGGAAACTTTGTATACATTCTAGAAAACCAGGTATGTACTACAGCCAAACGTTTGTCTATTGAATATAGAGCACTGCTTAAACCTGAGTTGTCCGTACAAACATCATCTTCATTATTATTTAAATTTTTATCATAAAGATCGGTATGAAACAAATATAACGGAGCTTTATTAGTCAAAGCAATCCATGCTTCTTCTATTATATAATATGGCTCAAAATTTTCAGACTCGTTGTCTTTATAAGAATACGGTGTCTGATGCGGTTCTGACGAGTTCCTGGGATCGTTCATAACAATCTTTGCATACGGAGTAATATAAAGATTATCATCAACCTTTTCAAAATTCTCTTGACGATACTTCTGACCTTCTGCAATCATTAACATTGATTCGCTGTTCATCTCATTTAAAACATCAAAACAATTTTGACTCATATAGTTTAAAAAATTTGTATAAGATTTCTTATTCTCTGTTAACAAATTTATCAACTCATTTATTTTAACGAGATTTGTGGAATTTCTCAACATCTTCATATTCCAAAAAGAAACATAAGTGTTGAAAAGAAAACGAGAATGATTGCGATGAGAAATCATTCCCCCGTCCATAGGTCCGGCACACGGCCAATTATCTTTTTCTACAAAATTTACAACTTGAGTCATTAATGCCCGAAAATCCGTAACAAAACAATCTTCATCAATATAAACTGCATAATCAAAATTCTTATATACGGGATCATTAAAAGAGCGTTCAGTCAACTCTCCGAAAACATTAATTCCGTAATAAGGGCGATTGTTGTTAATTCCGTGTATTATTGTGAAATTATGAATCGGTATATATTGAATATATGTCATAACAGACGACAAAAACATAGAACCGGGCCGGCACATAGAATTTGTCATAAATAAAACTTTATTCTCTGAAATCCAATCTTTAATTTCAGAATCCGTCCATTTATAAACTTTAGTTATGATCTATTTATTGTCCATATAATAAATCAAAATTAAAAAAGATTGTAAGACTGACCCACATCAGGTCCGCGTTCAATAAACATCTTTCTGAACAAATGCGTCAAACAAGGAACTGCAATTGAATTGCCGCCCTATTTGTAAAGTTCTGCTTCCGGATTGCCGCTGTTAAGCATTGCTGTAATCTCAGAATCAACTAAACCCATTAATCTCAAAAATTCTCTCGGAGTCAGTTTTCTTAAACGAAGATAATCACCAGGTTGCATATTTGAAACCGCATCCTAAATCTTCTTTTTATTCTTATTGAAAGTTGCTCTTTCAGTTTGCATAATAATATTCTAATATAAACAAATTCATTTTATCGTTTGATTATTGTACTTTAAATAACATTTTTAGTTTAAAAATAATTATAAAAAATAAAGCAGTCACTTAAATTTGTAACCGCTTTATAAAATAATGTCTTTAATAAATCATAAAAAGATTATACAACAAACAATTGCTGCTGTAATGCACGTACCAAGCAAACCGCCAAGAAGAGTCGCAATTAAATCAAGCCAATCAAACTTTCCGCCGTGTTGTTTGTCTTTAAATTCCATACCGAATGCCAAACCCAAAACGCAAAATCCTGGGAGAAGCATACCAATGGGTATTGCATATAAAAAATGCTTCCATCTGTTAGATTCTGTAAACCAACTCATTGTAATAAATTAACATTCATTTAATTGTTTTTCGTATGGTGTCCAATCAATATTATCTTTCTTATTCCATCCCTCATTAATACACTGTTGTATAAATTGTTGAGCACTAATATAGAAATCTGATAATTCTGCTGCTGTATTAAAAGTATAGTAAACTGGTTGCATATTATCATCACTTTCCCATAATTTAAATGTTATTGGTAGATTTATCCCTCCTTTATTAGATGCAGTATATTCAGCAGCAGAGAAATTTGTCTAATTTTCACTTGACAACCAAACGTGATTTCCATTCCATACAAATTCAGATAATATTTTCTAATCGGTTTGTAAATTAATAACACTAAGAACGAAATCCATAACCTCTTTCATCGTTGGTTTATGATCAAATCTACATTCGATAAAAGTTACTCCATTCGGAGATTCTTCTATTTCAGAATTCTTTATATCTGTACGTACTACATATCTTTGTAATTTTTGATTCGTACATTCAACGAGAGCGACACCCTATGTACCCTCATATCTATTCATATCAATTGTCATTTTTTATAAAATAAATTATTTACGTAAATATATATCCATATCCAGATGGATCTGGTTTAATTATTGTTTTGAATGGCAATTTATCATTTTCTCTACAATAATCAAGAGCACTTTTCATTTTTTTATTATTAGTAAAAAATTTTCTTTCTTCATTATCTATTTCTACTAATACGACATAACGATCAGAGCCCTATTTTGTTTTAATTCCAGTTTCAAAATCTTTAACAATTATTTCTACTCTACATAATTTAAGTAAGGATATTTCATGTACTAGAAATTCTTTTTTTCCAGAAATTTGATATGTGTATCCAAAATTAGCAAAATTTTCCATAGTTATACCAATTAAATTTTTAAATAGGTGTTTTGAATGTGCATGTTTGCAGATTCCATAGAAAGAACCTATAAGTTCTTTTTTTCTTTTTATTGATTTGACCATTTTCCATTTTTTTGCAAATCTTTTTTTAATTTTTTTTCTAATTTTAATTTTTCCGTCACCAAAAATAACATAACCAAGAAAATCAATGGGTCTGTCATTTATACACCACATTTGTGTTGATTTGTTTAACTATAGACCAGCTGATTGAATCTACTCTTTCTATATTCGAGCGCATTTTGTCATATCATACCAAGTTGCTCCTTGACTAGTTTTATCATCACAATATCTATAATAATATTTAAAAGCATTTTTGTCTTTAATAATATGATCTACAAATATAGATAATAAAAGGTTTTCCAAACCCTATGATGGTCTCATTCCAATACTTATACCGCTTGGTAACATTCTTACCCATCGTTCCAATATTTTTACAGTTATTCTATCTCTTATCTTGGATCTAATAATTTTCATAATTAAATCTTGGGAAGTATTCTGATAGAATTTTTTAATATCGTCTTTATAAACAATCTTGGTTCCCTCTGGATCCTTTTTCATATTATTTATCATACGTTTAAGTAAGTAATGAGCACCACGCCCTTTAATACTTGCAGCTGTATCACAAATAAATGATTTATTCATATCACTTTCAAGAACTTTCATTATTGCATGAATTCCTATAGAACGTAATAATACTATACTCTGAATAATTCGCGTTTTACCTCTTTCATTTATTTCATCTTCTTTATACTTCCCTGGTCTAAATGTCCCATTAAGAATACTTTTTTGAGTAGCCTTGATGACTAATTCTCTATGGTTTAGTATCCATCTACCATACCACGTTTTCTTTCGTTTACCGCGCAATTCATAATCAAAAGAATCTGAAATATTCTCATATGTTGCTGATCTCTC
>JAEEGL010040385.1_pt1 | contig 13327 bp, 11 predicted proteins | sample 9134231 | NCBI WGS metagenome assembly JAEEGL01 (sample SAMN16246548, study PRJNA631951) | gut metagenome | biome: gut microbiome; feature: rumen; material: fiber-attached | host: Bos | place: Iran: Karaj | collected 2018-10 | reverse complement strand
CTGGCTGCAATGATAGCGACCACGGCAGGCCTGATCGCCGCAAAAGCGCCTTTGACATATTTGTTTTCATTAAAGTTCTCAAGAAAACGCGCGATAAGGCAGATCACTATAATGCTGGGGATCACAAGACCCGCCGTACTGACGATGCCCCCGAACAGTCCAAGGGTCTTATAGCCGGCATATGTGGCCATATTCAATCCCAACGGGCCCGGCGTGGATTCACTGACAGCGATCATATTTGTCAGGTCTTCCATCGTATACCAGTCATATTTCTCGGTCAGCTCCATGAGATACGGAAGCGTTGCGGGACCGCCCCCTACAGCAACAAAGCCGATCTTCATAAACTCGAGGAAAAGCAGGATCACCGTTTTCATTTGGTTTCACCTCCCCGAATCACGACATTCCAGATGATGCCGATGAGCGCTGCCGCAACGACGATCGCAAGGGTAGGCGTTTTTGTGAAGAACGCGGGAAGAAAAGCAAGCGCGCAGATCGCATAAGCAAAATGATTCTTCAGCGTCTTCCTTCCCATGGTCAGGACCGTATTGAGCATCAGCGCGCAAACGACCGCGCGGATCCCCATGATCGCGTGCTGTACCCAGACATTGTCAATGATCGCCTGCAGGATGGCAGCCGCCAGTGTGATGATGACCAGAGAAGGCATGACCATGCCGATCGTTGCCACGATCCCGCCCGGCACGCCGGCTTTTTTATAGCCGACATACGTAGCGGTATTGACAGCAATGATGCCGGGGGTACACTGTCCGATCGCATATACATCGAGCAGTTCTTCCTCATCCATCCAGTGATATTTCTGGACGATCTCAAACTTCAGCATCGGCAGCTGCGCCAGGCCGCCGCCGAACGTCAGTCCTCCTATTCTGAAAAACGCGCAAAACAATTGCCAGTAGATCTTCATGGGTCAACCCTTTCTGTGAATGGCTCCGCCGGTATATAAAGAAGGCATTAAACCGACACATTTCTGCATCGAAGTTTAATGCCCTCACTCTGTCTTGTCAACCTAAGAAGCAATCATGATAGGTTCTTACTGCTATTTATCCTTGAAATACTCTTCTGTCATAGAGATGATCACACCTGACAGGAGCAGCAGCGCGATCAGGTTCGGGATCGCCATCAGACCGTTCAGGGTATCCGATATATCCCAGACCAGCTGTCCGGATCCCACCGCGCCGATAATACACACAAAGGAAAAGATGACCTTATAGACCATGACCACGGTCTTATTATGGGTCAGATACTCCCAGCAGCTCGCGCCGTAATAACTCCAGCCGAGGATCGTGGACAGTGCAAAAAAGACAAGGCTCACTTCAATGATGATACCGCCGATCGTGCCGGGCAGCATCTGGTTGAAAGCTGCGGCCGCCGCTGCTCCCTTGGAAGTATAGTCAGCCAGTGACCCGGTGTAGACGCCGGACAGCAGCACAGCCAGAGAAGTGATGGTACAGATCACGATCGTATCCACGAACACCTCAAAGATGCCCCACATCGCCTGCTCACAGGGCTCGTTCGTAGAAGAAGCCGCATGGGCGATCGGTGCTGAACCAAGACCGGCCTCATTGGAGAACACGCCGCGGGCACAGCCCTGACGCATCGCAAGCATAATGGCATAGCCAAACACACCGCCGCCGATCGCGCGGAAACTGAACGCTTCCTTAATGATCATAAGCAGTACGCCCGGGATCTGCGGAAGATGACTGATGATCATAAGCAGGCCGGCAAGGATATAAAAGATGGACATGAAAGGCACCAGGTAAGAGGTTACCGTTCCGATACGCTTGACACCGCCCAGGATGACGATGGACACGATAAATGCCAGAACGATGCCTGTCACGACCGGTCCGACATGAAAGATATCCTGCATCGCTCCCGCGATCTCATTGCTCTGGGCAATGTTGCCGATACCGAAGGATGCCAGGCCTCCGATGAAGGCGAAGATCGCCGCAAGCCATCCCCAGCCTCTGCCAAGTCCGTTCTTGATATAATACATGGGACCGCCATGATGCACACCGTCCTCGTCTACCTCGCGGTATTTGATAGCCAGCGCGATCTCCGCGAATTTGGTGAACATTCCGAAGAAAGCGGAAAACCACATCCAGAACACCGCGCCGGGTCCGCCGGTAAAGATGGCACCGGTAACGCCCGCAATATTACCTGTTCCGACCGTCCCCGCCAGGGCTGTAGTCACCGCCTGGAACGGAGACAGGTTCTCACCATGGTTTTTTTCGTTCTGTTCAAACAGCGTACCGATGGTATGGCTCATCGTGTACTTGAAACGGGTCAGCTGAATGCATCCCGTACGGATCGTCAGGTAAATACCGGTGCCGACCAGAAGGATCAGCATGACCGGTCCCCACGCAAAATCATTGACAATACTGTTGATCGATTCGATCTGTGATACTAAACTTTCCATACTGTTATCCCCTAAAAACAATAATATTGATAAATTTTATCAAAAGTTATTGAATATTACAAGTACAGTTATAAAAAAGTGAGCTGTTTCCGTTTATAACGTCTACAGCTCAATACTATAAGAAATGCCATCCTGCGGGGCTACATAAAGGTCGATCCGGTCTGCTGCCGCCGCACCGTATACGGCTGCCAGCTCCTGTCGCACCGTCTCCAGCGCCTTCTGGTGTGTGTTGTTTTCCTGACTCAGGTGCCCGAGCAGCACCGCCTTCAGCTTCGGAGAAAGAACTTCGCCCAGAAGCTGTCCCGCGGCGTGGTTGCTCATGTGTCCCTCACTGGACATGATACGGCGCTTCAGATACATCGGGTAAGGTCCGTTTGCCAGCATGGTACGGTCATGGTTTGATTCAAGCAGCATACAGTCCATCATACGCAGATGATCTGCTATGTAGTCATCATAATGACCGCAGTCAGTCATTACAGCAAACTGCACATGCTTTCTGAGCTCCGGATCTGTCTGCGCCACCTCGAAACGAAATCCGCAGGGCTCCGCAACATCATGATAAGTGCGGAACGGCAGGACCTCCAGGTCGCCCACCCGGAAAGCCCGGTCAGCCCGGATCACCTCCATGCGTTCTCTTCCGGCATAGTTGAAGTACTCATCCCCGCTCACCTTTGCCAGATTGCGGAGCGTTCCTTCTGTTCCGAAAACAGGTATACCGTACGCACTCATCAGTCGTTTTACTCCGCGGATATGATCGATATGCTCATGCGTCAGCAAAAGCGCGTCGATATCCCTCAGCGACAGATCCAGGGCATGCAGGGCTTCCTCAGCTTTTCTGGCAGAGATCCCGCAATCCACCAGTATGCCGGATCCCTTTGTCTGGATCAGAGTCGCATTGCCTTTGCTTCCACTGGACAGGCTGATCAGTCTCATATGCTCCCCTCCATCAGCTCATCCACTCTGCGCAGGGTCACTTCCAGCTCTGCCGAGTTATCTATGACATGATCAGCGTACCTGAGAAACTCATTATCGGATAGCTGCTCCGCCATGATCTTCCGGCATTTCTCAAGGCTGTATCCGCGCGTCTCCCTGAGGCGTGCGATCCTGATATCTTTTTCCACATACACGAACCAGATCTCATCGCACATCCGCCGATAACGATCGCAGGGAAGTGCGGACTCCACAACGATCCGGGGTCCCTCAGGCATAGCTGCCCCGCTCTCGGCCGCCTTTTCGCGCTCCTCACTGATGATTTCCTCGCACCACCCCCACGTGGCAGGGTGGATGATATCTTCCGCAATTTTCATGGCTACCGGGTCACCATAGATCAGGGCTCCGAATGCTGCTTTATCGATCATCCGCAGAGCCCTGGGGCTGTTTTCGTCCTGAGGGACGAGTATCCCCTCACCGAAAGCCGTTATCAACGCATCATAGACCGCATGCCCCGGAAGCTCCAGTTCCTTTGCCATATCGTCCGTGCGCAGGATGCGGTATCCGTATTTCTCATGAAGAGTGTCGGTAATGGTGCTTTTTCCACTGCCGACACCCCCTGTAATTCCGATCACCATTTCAAATACTGTCCTTCACTTCATTGAGGTATTCAATGATCTTTTCGAGCGCCTCTTCCGAAAAATCGAAGTCCCTGACAGCCATATCCTCCCGGCTGGTCATGTCGAACGCATTCGGGCCGTTCCAGGTAAAGACCCGGAGAACGATCCGCTCCTGAACGGGTCTGACCATCTTATCGCCTACCGTTATGCCGGAAGTACTTTCACCGGACGCCTGTGCATTGTCTGCTTCAAGCGGGATCACCTCCCGTTCGATGCGGTAGCGGAGTGTTCCCTTTGATCCTGTATATGGCGATTTTTTCAAAAATGAAAGCGGCAGGAGGTCGTATTTCGTGATCCTTCCGCTGATCATTTCGGGTTTAATGATCATATCGTATACACCTTTCCTAATGGCAGTCAAACCAGGTCGCGCCGCTCTCCACCTCGACGCTCAGGTCGACCGGCAGGTCTGCCGCGTGCTCCATGCAGTCCTTTACGATCCTTTTGACATCTTCAAGCTCCTCCGGAGCTGTTTCGATGAGCAGTTCGTCATGTACCTGCAGCACGATCCGGGATCTCATTCCCGCAAGTGCCCGGTCTGTGCGATTCATGGCGATCTTCATTATATCCGCAGCAGTGCCCTGGATCGGGCTGTTCATGGCGATGCGTTCACCAAAACTGCGCTGCATAAAGTTCGACGATCTCAGCTCGGGGATCTGCCTTACGCGTCCGAAATACGTCGTGACATATCCCTTTTCCTTCGCATGTGCCACAGAAGCGTCCAGGTATTCCTTTACCTTCGGATAGCTTTCAAAATACTTGCTGATATAATCATTGGCTTCTTTCCGGCTGATGGAGAGTCCTTCACCCAGTCCGAATGCCGAAATGCCGTATACGATGCCGAAATTGACTGCCTTTGCATTTCGACGCATTTCCGGCGTCACCTCTTCGATCGGCACGTGGAAGACCTCCGAGGCAGTGAGCGTATGAACGTCGACCGCATTCTTATAAGCAGCGATCAGTTTCTCATCCCCGGAAAGGGATGCCAAAATGCGAAGCTCTACCTGGCTGTAATCCGCGTCGACAAAGGTATAGCCCTCTTCCGGTACAAAGACCCGCCTGATCTCCTTGCCTTCCGCCGTCCTGACAGGAATGTTCTGGAGATTGGGCTCGGTGCTGCTGATCCTGCCCGTTGCGGCGATCGTCTGGTTGAAGGTTCCATGGATCCTGCCATCCTCGGAAATGTAATCCGCCAAGCCTGCGGCATAGGTGGAATACAGCTTCGTCAATGCCCTGTAACGGAGGATCTTCGGAACGATCTCATGACTGTCCGCGATCTTTTCCAGAACATCTGCGGCAGTGGAATAACCGGTCTTGGTCTTCCTGCCCCCGCTGATGCCGAGCTTTTCAAAAAGGATCACTCCAAGCTGCTGTGTCGAATTGATATTGAACGGCTCGCCCGCAAGTTCATGGATCGAGACTGTCAGATCGTCGATCTGCGCCTTCAGGAGCCGGGCATAATCATCCAGTGCCTTACGGTCCACCCTGATGCCGGCCTGTTCCATATTGTTGAGCGAATATACCAGAGGCATTTCGATCTCCTTATAAAGATCAAAACTGCCTGCTTCTTTCATCTTCTCCCCGATACCGCCGGATGCAAGGAACGGGATCAGCGCATTGAGAACGATAAACGCGATCATATCCTTGTCGTTGCCGCCCTGGCACAGGGCTGACGCCACGGCTGGCGGGCTCAGCTTTCCGATCAGTTCCTGCCTTCCCCTGACTATGATGCCCAGACCATCTCTGGCCAGATCGTCATATTCGTAGGAACTCCGGTTCGGATCCAACACATACTGCGCGATCATGAGATCTTCGATTCCCGGATCGGGTGTGATCTCGAGGAGCTTAAGCTCATCCTTCAGCCCCAGGGTCACGATCCTTGAACCGCGCTCTGTCAGTGTCCGTACGAGAGTCTCCACATCGCTCTTCAGTTGTGCGGAAGGATATTCATCTCCGGAGAGAATGCAAAAACTCCTGTCCTCCGCCAAAGTAAGGCCGACAGCAAGCCCGGATCGCGTACCGGTCACATAGAGACCGACCAAAGACTCATCCGATGCGTCCTTCCATGCGATCCCTGCCATAAGCGGATCGCGGACAAGTTTGACCCTGCGCTGGTCAGGAAGCTCCGCGGAAACCGCAGCAGTGTTGCCCGATGATGCGTGCTCATCCATATATTTGAGGAAGCGGGCGACCATCGTCTTCAGCTCCAGTTCGCGGAGCAGTTCCACTGCCTCGTTCGTGTAAACACCGCTTGTCCTTCCAGCCCGCGGATCAGCCTCTATCGGCGTATTGATATCGATCGTGGCCAGTTCTTTTGAAAGTACTGCCAGATCGAAATGTTCCTGCAGTGCTTTCTGCGCGCGCGGAGGACGTACCTCATCCGCATGCTCACGTGCATTTTCAATGGAATGAAAACGGACGATGATCTCGGCAGCGGTCTTTTCTCCCACACCGGGAAGGCCCGGAATATTGTCGGAAGTATCACCCATCAGGGCTTTCATATCTATGAATTCCAGCGGTGTTACCCTGTATTCCTGCAGGACATCCTCCGGATAATAGTTGAACACTTCTGTCCGTCCGCGGGATGTTTTGGGCAGCGATATCTTAATGTGCTCATCACACAGCTGAAGAAGATCCCGGTCACCGGAAACGATGGTAACATCAAAGCCGTCTCGCTTTGCTCTTTTGGCCATAGTGCCGAGAATATCATCCGCCTCATAGCCCTCAAGAGTAAGGATCGGTATCCGCATAGCCTCAAGGACCCGCTGCATCAGCGGAACCTGCTCCAGCAGTTCAGACGGCATCGGCCGACGCGTGCCTTTATAAGCAGGATACTTCTGTGTCCTCAGCAGACGGCTTCGTTCAAGGTCAAATGCAACCGCGATATAATCTGCCTTTTCGTCATCAATGCATTTGAACATGATATTTAAAAAGCCGTACACGGCGTTGGTATGTATACCGGACGCTGTGGACAGCAGTGGGATCCCGTAATACGCTCTGGACAGAATGCTGTGTCCGTCGATCAACAATAGTTTTTCCATAAATCACTCCGCACGGATCAGGATCCCATGATCAGGATCCTGAAAAACACAAAAATCACCATCAGTACTGCCCAGAAAGCAAACGTACCGATGATATACGACAGGCGGATCATGATCTTCCGCTCGCGGAGGCTGCGCCGGTTCTCATCGATCGTACCGGAATAGGCGGCAGAAAGGTTATAATCCATCCTGTCGTGGTCCAGTCTCAGCACACCCTCTTTGACGATATAATTGATCTCCAGTTCTTCCCTGCAGTTGGAACAGCTGTTGAGATGAAGCAGAAAAGCATTCAGTTCCTCATCGTTCAGTTCGTCGTGAAGGAAAGAATCGATCTTTTTATCAAATTCCACACAATCCATACGGCTATTGTATCAAAGCTGCACACTCATCGCAATAAAAAAACAGGAGCCGGCATATGCCGGCTCCCTGAGATATTCCTGACGGAACACAAAACGGATATGTATTAACGAAGAGAAGTGATGTGTGCTCTTGCGTTCTTCCATGCGCTCTCGAAGCTGCTTCTGAAACGAACGACCGGGCTGTAGTCCTCGTACTCTTCGGGCTCGATCTCGTTAAGGAGATATGCCTTCTTGAATACCGGAACCTTCTCAAGAAGCTCGTCGATAACTTCGGAGTCGACCGGGTTGAAGAATCTGGAAACTGCCGGAGCATCCTGCTCGATAAGCTTATCAGCAGTGCCGTTCCAGTTGATGGTAACAACAGCATCAGCACCGACCATCTCGGTGAAGTGATGCAGGCCTCTTGCGCCGCCGCCGATGAAGTGGCAGTCATAGCCGCGCTTCTTGACCATCTCGTAGATCTTCTTAGCAACTGCAAGACCTGCGATCCAGCACTTGTCCGGAGAAATGTCGATCTTGTCTGCTTCAACGTCAGCCTTCAGCTGCTCATCGAAGATACCGGTAATGACGCTGTAGTAAAGCGGAGCCGGATTGACCATGTTCTTGGTCGTCTTGTCATACAGATCGCAGACATCCATAGCCTGTCTCAGAGCCATGATCTCGGTAGCATTGATCGGGGTGTACTGCTTGATAAGAGCTTCGATACCCTTCAGGCCTTCCGGTACGACCGGAACCTTACACATGATATTCTCGCCGGCTTCTCTGTTGAAAAGGCCGTACTTCACGATGGAATCATAGGTCTCGTCAAACGGATCGCCCTGGATGGAAACATAACCGTTCTTCTTAGAGGAAGCTTCAAACATGGGATAGAAAACCTTGGCAACGCCGCCGATCAGCTCTCTCTGGAGCTTGACCAGTGCCATGTTATCGTCCTTCTCCTCAGCGATGATAGCATTGATGATGCCATCAACATATTCCTTCTCATCGACACTCTGGATCATCTTCCAGGTGTACGCCGGGTTCTGCGTACAACCTACCGCACCATTATCGATCGCAAGCTGCGCCTGCGCTCTGGTAACATTGTTGATCCAGAATCTGGTAAGTGTCTCTGACTGGACTCTCTCGAAATACCCTTTTGCCATAGTTTACCTCCATATTGTATATTGTGGCGTAATACATTATCTACCACATTCAAGTATAGTGTCTGCTAAACCTTCTGTCAACAATGGCACACGCATTTTCTAAGCACTTTTGCCATATTTTAAAATATATTTGGCACGCACACAAGACAATATTACCTAATATCAAGTGGTAATTTTGTTCAATCCTCCCAAATGTATAACCATAACCCTTGCGTTATGATATATTAAGTATAATACTAGTGATACTGATGCGCTGCAAAGGAGAATTCATGAGCAATCCTGCCGCCCGAAGTTCCCGGTCCATGGACATGACAACAGGGCCGATCGCAAAAAGTATACTGTTATTTTCCCTGCCCCTTCTCGCCGGAAACATTTTTCAGCAGTTCTATAATACTGTAGATTCCGTAGTTGTCGGTAATTTTGTCGGACCGGAAGCACTGGGCGCGGTCACGGCTAATCTGCCGGCAACCATGATGCTGATCAGCCTTTTTATGGGTTTTTCTTCCGGTGCCTCAGTTCTGATCTCCCAGTATTTCGGCGCAAGAAATGAAGCGAAGCTTCGCAGGACGGTCCATACGAGCGTGGTGGCCACCCTTCTTCTCAGCATGATCATGACGGGACTCGGTATTCTCCTGACGCCGGTTCTTGTCAGATTCATGAACACGCCCCCGGAGATCGCCGGGCTTGCCGTCATCTATTTGAAGATCTACTTTGCCGGCCTGTCGGGCCTGATGCTTTACAACATGGGGTCTGCCATACTGCGCGCTGTGGGCGACTCGAGACGGCCATTGTATTTCCTGATCTTCTGTTCGCTCTGCAACGTCATTCTGGACCTGTTCTTTGTCATACGGCTGCACCTGGGGGTTGCCGGCGTAGCGTATGCTACGATCCTTTCTCAGTTTTTCTCCGCATTTCTGGTGCTGTTTGTGCTCTTCAGGAGCAGGGAAAACTACGGCCTGAGCTTAAAGGAAATGCGGATCGATGCCGAATTGCTTCGTCATATTATTTCTCTGGGCCTTCCTACCGGCATACAGCTCGGCCTGACTTCTTTTTCCAACGTCTTTGTAATGGGATATATCAATTCTTTCGGCGCGGGCAGTACTTCCGGATGGGGCGCCTATCAGCGTATCGACGCGTTCACTGTCCTTCCCGTAATGAGTATCGGCATCGCTGTTACGACATTTGTCGGGCAAAATGCCGGCGCGCGTAATATCGAGCGGATCAGGAAAGGGGTTCGTACGGCTTTGGAGATGGGTCTCGGCATCACCGTGCTCCTCAGCATTGTGCTTTTCATACTTGCTCCGCAGGCGATCGGACTCTTCAATAAGGATCCGGAAGTCCTTCGTTTCGGTACCCTCTTCCTCCGCATGATCGGTCCGCTGGATTTTCTTGTCTGTTTTAACCAGTGTTATGCCGGCGCGCTTCGCGGAATGGGCGAGGCCCGCGCGCCCATGATCATCATGCTGGGTTCCTTCGTATTTTTCCGTCAGCTCTATCTGTTTATCGCTTCTCATCTGACCGCATCGATCTATCCGATCGCGCTCGGATATCCGATGGGCTGGCTGCTTTGTTCTGTACTCATGTACCTGTATTACCGCTTCAGCGGCTGGGAGACAAAGCTAAATGAATATTCATTCTGACTGATGCGTATTTACAAGATCCTTTTTCAATGTTATAATTCAAAGCCGTAATATCTTTTGGCCCCGGACAGGGAGCCGGATATATTATCTTGGAGCGCCGGTGTGGCGGAATGGCAGACGCACATGACTCAAAATCATGCGGGAAACCATGCGGGTTCGAGTCCCGCCACCGGCATAAAACGCGCTGTGTCAGGAATATGACACAGCGCGTTCTTTACTATACCTCTATTTGACTGTCATCCGTTCGCCCAGCTCAGGGCTGCTTTGACCGCCCGTTTCCATCCCGAGAGACGTCTCTCTCTCTTTTCCTTGTCCCCAGCCGGGATGAACACCTTGTCAACACCCCGGTTCTTCAGGATCTCCTCCGTTCCGTCCCAGTACCCGACTGCCAGTCCGGCGAGATATGCCGCTCCGAGTGCTGTAGTTTCTATGCATTTCGGACGAATGATCTCTGATTCGGAAATATCTGCCTGAAACTGCATCAGGAAATCATTGGCAGAAGCTCCGCCGTCGACCAGCAGTTCTCTGATATCGAGCCCGGATGCATCACGCATCGCCTGAAGCAGATCCTCTGTCTGGTATGCAAGAGACTCTACCGTAGCCCGTATCAGATGCGCTCTTTCCGCACCTCGGGTCAGTCCGAAAATACACCCTCTCGCATAGGGATTCCAGTATGGCGCTCCCATACCGGTAAAAGCCGGGACGACATAGACCCCGTCTGTATCGGGTGCCTCACGGCAATAACGTTCGGATTCGGCAGCAGTTCTCAGGATCTTCAGTTCGTCCCGCAGCCACTGGACAGCGGCACCTGCGACAAACACGCTTCCTTCCAGGGCATACTGTACAGGGAAAGCATCACTACCGGAGGCTTCACCCCCCGTTTCATCCATATCTTTCTTTGCGGGAGCAGAGGCCGCGATCGTCGTCAGCAGGCCATTGTCTGCATGCACTGCCTCACTGCCGGTATTCAGCAGCATGAATTCTCCCGTACCGTATGTGGATTTGACATCACCCTTCCGGAATCCGCACTGCCCAAAAAGCGCTGCCTGCTGGTCACCGGCGACCCCTGCGATAGGGATGCGGCCTCCGAGCGACTCCGTATATCCCAGAATACCCGAGGAAGGAAGCACCTGCGGAAGCATACTCTCCGGGATCCCGAAGTATGTGAGGAGTTCCTGATCCCAGCAAAGTCTTTTAATATCATAGAGCATCGTCCGGGAAGCGTTCGTATAATCGGTTACATGCACTGTCCTGTCTGTCAGATTCCAGATCAGCCAGCTGTCGATCGTTCCGAAACGCAGTTTGCCCTGTTCCGCTTTTTCCTTTGCACCGGGCACATGTTCAAGGATCCAGGCGACCTTGCTGGCTGAAAAATACGCATCCGGAATCAGGCCTGTTTTATCCTGTACACGCGCAGTCCATCCTTTGTTTTTCATGCTGTCTATGGCTTCCGCCGTACGGCGGCACTGCCAGACAATGGCATTATAGACAGGCTCTCCGGTCTCCGCATCCCATACCACGGTCGTCTCACGCTGGTTTGTGATGCCGATCGCCGCGATCTGTGACGGATCTGCATGCAGAGCATGCATCGCCTCCTTCGCGACCTGCAGCTGTGTTTCCCAGATGTCCCAGGGATTGTGTTCTACCCACCCCGGATGAGGAAAGATCTGCGGAAACTCCTGCTGAGCCTGGCTGCAGATACTGCCGGTCTTATTAAACAGGATGCAGCGTGAACTCGTAGTTCCCTGATCCAGCGCCATTATATACTTTTCACTCATATCTCTCTCCGCGGACAGCACGCCGTTGTAAGACAGCCTCTTAATGCTGATAAGGCTGTCACTTCTAAAAATGCAGCCGGAGTGCATAAAATGCACTCTGACTGCGTATTCTTTGGAACTGTATTCTGCTGCAGCTTACTTTGTGCCGAAGATCCGGTCGCCGGCATCGCCCAGGCCCGGGCAGATGTAAGCGTTTTCGTTGAGCTCACGGTCGAGATGACCGATAAACAGCTCCACGTCAGGATGAGCCTTATGGAACTTTTCAACGCCTTCCGGGGCCCCGATGATGCAGATGAATTTGATCTTCCGCCCGCCTTTTTCCTTTATGAGATTGACGGCATCCACGGCAGATCCTCCGGTAGCGAGCATAGGATCCGTGACAACGATGGTCCTCTCCTCGATCGGCTTCGGCAGCTTACAGAAATACTCGTGCGGTTCATGAGTATCCTCATCGCGATACATACCGATATGTCCTACCTTGGCTGAAGGTGTCAGCGCCAGGATACCGGGGACCATGCCGAGTCCCGCTCTCAGGATCGGGACGATCGCCAGTTTTCTGCCGGAAAGGATCGGGCTCTTGGTGGTCTCGATCGGTGTCTCGATCTCTATCTCCTCCGTGGGAAGATCAGCCAGTGCCTCATATCCCATCAGCATGCCCAGTTCTTCGACCACACTGCGGAACTCATTGGTACCGGTGCTCTTATCGCGAAGGATCGTGATCTTGTGCTGGATCAGAGGGTGCGTAAACTCATACACATTGTCATATAGCTTCTTCATAATGAACCGCCTTTCATAAATGAATGATATCTGCTATTACTCGCTGATCTTTGCGGCGACTTCACCCTGCTTTTTGTAGATCGAGCAGGCATCCACCGCCTGACGGACGCTGGAAAGCGGGTAGATATTGGTATCCCGTCCGACGACCGTGCCCGGATTTAAGATAGAACCGCATCCGACCTCGACCCGGTCACCGATCATGGCACCGAACTTCTTGATGCCCGTTTCCACGTCACCGTCCTCAAAATGAACGCTCACCAGCTTTTTGTCGCTCTTCACATTACTGGTAATGCTCCCCGCTCCCGTATGCGCCTTATATCCGAGAATAGAATCTCCGATATAGTTGTAATGCGGAACCTGGACGTTATCAAAAAGGATGACGTTCTTAAGCTCCGTGGAATTACCGACCACACAGTTCTCCCCGACAAGAGCTGAGCCGCGTATAAACGCGCAGTGACGGACCTCTGTGCCCGCGCCTATGATGCAAGGTCCCGCAATATACGCCGACGGAAAGACTTTTGCCGTCTTATGGATCCAGACATCCTCCTGGGG
>JAEEGL015986059.1_pt1 | contig 13328 bp, 11 predicted proteins | sample 9134231 | NCBI WGS metagenome assembly JAEEGL01 (sample SAMN16246548, study PRJNA631951) | gut metagenome | biome: gut microbiome; feature: rumen; material: fiber-attached | host: Bos | place: Iran: Karaj | collected 2018-10 | reverse complement strand
GTCTTTCTCAATACCTGTATATGATCCCACATAAGAAACCCGCCAACCTTTTTCCAAAAAAATCGGAATAAGAGCCAAATTAAGTGTCACATGCCCTGCACTACCGCCGCCCGTAAAAAGAACTTTACTCATCGTTGGATATCCTTTCACTAAATTCAATTAAATTATCATCTTTTTCTTCTAATAATATGTTTTTACTTATTTTTGCGCCTTTGTCTTTAAGCTGGGTTGCAAACGAAATCGCCCCGCCTTTGCCGGCAAGCTTCGTCATCGCATTTTCATAATGCGTATGCGTTGCTTTTAAGGACCTGTCTATTTGTTTCATATCTTCTACAAAACCGGCCAGCTTATCATAAATTTTACCGCCGATTTCTGCCAATTCTGCCGCACTTTTATTCCGTTTATCCAATTTCCACAAAGTTTCGATTGTACGCAACAAAGGAAGCAACGATGAAGGTGTTGTTATGGCAATATTTTTGCTCAAAGCATAATCGTAAAGTGTTAAATCCGACTGCGCCGCTTCAACATAAGCCCCTTCGATCGGAATAAAAATCATCACATAATCAAGTGTTTGATCTTTCAAAAGCTTTTGATATTCTTTAGAAGAGAGCTCATCTATATGCTTTTTGATGCAAGCAACATGCTTTTTCAATGCTTCTGCACGGGCAACTTCATCTTCGGCATTAACGAAAGCCACATAGTCGTTTAAGGAAACCTTACTGTCAATAATAACCTGCCTGTCATCCGGCAATTTGACAATAACATCCGGACGCAACATTTTGTTATCTTCATTTCGAAAAGTTTCTTGCGTAAAATAATTAATTCCTTTTTCCAAACCAGAAATTTCAAGCACACGTTCTAACTGAAACTCTCCCCAATTACCCTGGATTTTTTTATTTCCCTTCAAAGCATTAGCCAAGTTTTCCGCTTCAACACTTAAATTCTTATTAAGCGAAAACAACATTTTGATTTGTTCATCAAACTTGAGATTATCCTCATGGGTTGTTTCAATTTTTTTCTTAAAATCAGAGAGTTGATCTTGAAACGGCTTAAGTATCAAAGAAAGCAAACTTTTTTGATTTTCGCCGAAAGAAGAATTTTGAGCTTTAATAACTTCATTTGAAATATCTTTAAATTTCAAACTCATTTCAAGCTTACTTTTTTCTAAAAATTCAAGTTGTTCAGCAATATATTTATCTTTAAAACTCATGTCCGATTTCAATCGCTCGTTTTCTTGAAGCAACGAAATTTTTTGACTCATCAATTCCGAAATCATTTCTTTTTGAGCTTGTGTTTCATCCTCTTTTAACCGGCGCCACGCATTAAATTCCACATCTGCTGTTTTAAGGCGGACAATTTCTTTTCTCTTTTTAAAATTAAGTGTTAAAAATATAATCAATAAGATTAACAACACAAAGCAACATGTTGAAAATAATATAAAAATATTTTCTTTATTTGATAAAAAATTATCTAACATTACATTCTCCATGCCACATATTTTACACACACTGATTTTGTTTTCAACACATTTAAAAAAGTGAACACAATAAAAACCGGACTTGATTTAAAAGATTTTATAAACATAATAAAAAGCATGATTGAAATAGCATTTGATAAAAACAAAAACAATATTTTTCAGCAAAAAGAATATCGTGTCTTAAGAATACCACCCCTTAACGACAAACCTTTTGAGGCGTATTCAAATTTTGCCGAAGAAATTTTCAATTTATATCAAAACGAACCATATCTGATTGTTTTTGAAGATAATTCTCTTTTTGATACGAATAAATTGGCTTTAGCCCTTTTCATCCAATCGTGTTTTTTTGCCGAAAGCATTTTGGGATGTGTCGTTTTCAAAACAGATGATACAAAACTTGCCTTCGAAAAGCATAAACCTTATATTGCCGTCGGTATCGGTATCAAATATGCTTTGCGCTTATCTTCTGAAAACGAAGCAACAATTTACAAAGAACTGAAAACATTAAATTATTTAAATTTTTCAATTACGGAAAATTTTACAAACAAAACTTTATTGTTTAGATTGGACGGCCGTCAGCCTCTGAAAAAAATTGAAACTCAAACATTGAAAGACGCCATAATATTCGTCAGTTTATTAAAGATTTTATCTTTGGCCGGAATAGATGAAAACATTGAATTATTAGTGCATATCACTCAAAATCAGGAGCAGCCGAACCCTCAAGAATTAATCTCGAAAATATTAGAAAAAACAAAGCCTTATATCAATATATAAAACTCCCGTAAACGAAGTTACGGGAGTTTAAAAAAACACAAGCTAAGCTGTTGCAAAAAATTCTGCCAACTCGTCATAGGTATAAGAATCGCCGAGATGATACAGATGTCCGTATCTCAAAAGCTTTTTGCCCGTCGCACCCTCGAAAAGCTCAATCAAATCCTCCAAAAAAGGGACATTAAGCACATTGCTTCCGAAGGTTTTTCCTTTAAAATCATTCAAGGTCATACCTGAGGCCTGACAAAGAGCTTCCAAGATATCATCTTTCGTCAATTTACCGATTAAATCGGCAATCCATTGACCGACTGTGGGCATATAGAAAATACATTTATGCGCTCCCAACTGAAAACGTTTTCTCAATACCGCTTCAATTTCGTGCTTAAGAGAACTGTCCATTTCTTTGTTGACATTGATGGATGCAACAAAGTCTTCATATTCAGCCTCAGAGAAAATGCTTTTCGCTTCAGCCACAATCGGTTCGAACTTTCCCAGTTTCAAACCGACATACTTAATAATTAGTTTTTTCTTCATAATAACAATAATATAAAAATTGAAACAATTGTAAATCAAAGTAACGAAAAAGCTATCACCCGAATCTGCAAAAATCAAGGTCAATTTAAAACAAACACTCAACTTTAAATTTGATTTTTAATCGTCTCCGATACGCAAAGCCTCGATAAATGCCGATTGAGGAACTTCGACTTTACCGAATTGACGCATACGCTGTTTGCCCTTCTTTTGCTTATCAAGAAGCTTGCGTTTACGCGTCACATCACCGCCATAACATTTTGCGGTAACATCCTTACGCAAAGCGGATATTGTTTCTCGAGCGACAATTCTTCCGCCGATGGCCGCTTGTATCGGAATTTTAAACAAATGTCTCGGAATTAAATCTTTCAAACGTTCGCAAATTTGCCGCCCTCTTGCCTCTGCCTCTGTCCGATGGCACAAAAACGCCAGCGCATCGACAGGTTCTTCATTAATTAAAATTTGAACTTTAACCAAATCAGATTCCTGATACCCCGTCAACTCATAATCGAAGCTGGCATATCCGCTCGTAATGGACTTCAATCTGTCATAGAAATCAAAAACAATTTCATTTAAAGGTATTTTATAAACCACCATGGCACGATTTCCGACATAGGTCAGTTCGACCTGCTCCCCTCGCCTTTCCGTGCAAAGTTTCAGAACAGAACCCAAATAATTATCAGGCACCAAAATCGTTGCTTTAACCATTGGTTCTTCAATAGACCGAATCGTTGACGGATCTGGCATATCCGCCGGATTATGCAACATTATATCACTTCCGTCCGAAAGATGAATTTTATAAGCGACGGAAGGTGCTGTCGTAATAATATCAAGATCAAACTCTCGACTGATACGCTCTTCGATAATCTCCATGTGGAGCAAGCCCAAAAAACCGCAACGAAAACCAAGTCCGAGAGCCTCGGAATTTTCATTCGTATAACTGATACTTGCGTCATTAAGCTTGAGTTTTGCAAGCGCGTCTTTTAAAGCTTCATACTGGCTTGAATCTGTCGGAAACATTGAACAGAAGACAACCGGCACTGACGGCTTAAAACCGGGCAAAGCCTCTTCACAAGGATTTTTTGAATCCGTAATGGTATCTCCCACACTGCAATCACTGACAGATTTAATGCTCGCCGTTATAAAACCGACTTCGCCCGGATAAAGAGCTTCAATATCTTGCATTTTGGGCGTAAAGACACCGACCTTATCAACCTGATATGCGGCCCCGTTAGACATCATCCTGATATTTGTCTTTTTCCTTAATACCCCATCATGAATACGAACCAAAATAATCACGCCGAGATAGCTGTCATACCAACTGTCAATCAAAAGAGCTTTTAAAGGCGCGTTCTCTTCACCGACAGGTGCCGGTAATCGTTCAACAATAGCTTCTAAAAGCTCAGGAACACCTTCGCCTGTTTTTCCTGATGTTTCAATGGCATTAGAAGCATCAAGACCTATCACGTCTTCAATTTGGGTTTTAACTTTTTCAGCATCAGCCGATGGCAAATCAACCTTATTCAAAACCGGCAAAATTTCATGATTATTATCAATAGCTAAATAAACATTAGCAAGCGTTTGTGCCTCAACCCCCTGTGTTGCATCCACAACCAAGACACTGCCCTCGCATGAAGCAAGAGAGCGCGAAACCTCATACGAAAAATCGACATGCCCGGGGGTGTCCATTAAATTAAGCTGATAGGTTTGACCGTCTTTTGATTTAAAATTCAAGCGAACGGTCTGTGCTTTAATGGTAATACCGCGCTCTTTTTCAATATCCATCGAATCAAGAACCTGATCCGTCATCTCACGAGCCGACAACCCGCCGCAATATTCAATCATACGATCGGCAAGTGTCGATTTTCCATGATCGATATGGGCAATAATCGCAAAATTTCGTATCAAACTTAAATCAGTCATTGAACATTTTCCTTTTATTGCCCTCATTGATAAATTATTTTTTTAACTTTCGCAATATATTATTGAAAAAAATTAAAAAATATGTTTTAATAAAAGAAATATAAGAATAAAGGAGCTTGATATTATGAAAAAAATGATTGATGTCGATTTCGGATCTTCCCGCTATGATGAGTTGGTTGAGTTAAGATATAAAGTTTTATTGGAACCTTTAGGTCTCAAATTTCTTGATTCTTTCCGCGACAAAGAAATTTCATACTTACATATAGGTTGTATTGAAAGTCTTGATGACAAACTTGTCGGCGGTTTAATTTTGGCCCCCGTCAACAATCATGAAATTCGTTTAATGCAAGTTGCCGTCGATCCTATTTATCAGGGCGAAGGCGTCGGTAGCGCTCTTGTTCAATATGCCATCAAACGCGCGAAAGCCGCCGGATATTCAAAAATCATTATGCACGCGATGCTTTCTGTTGTCGCTTTTTATGAAAAGCTCGGATTCAAACAAGAAGGCACCCTCTTTGAAGAACAAGGCATCACTTTTGCAAAAATGGTCAAAAAGATTTAGGAGACAGATAAATGCCGACCGATAAAGAAATTTTTGAAACCTATGCTCTCAAACGTCTGTCGGAAGGCAATCCGATGTTAGATGATTTTCCGTCTCAAGCATCAGAATCTTTGGCTTATCTTTCTTTAATGAGCGGTGTCGCTGTTTTACCCCCCAACGACACATATCTTAAAACGGAAACGGATCAGTTCGGTGAAAACCAGAAATACTACGTCGAAAACATTACAAACGTCGAATTAATTAAAAAGCGTGCTCAAAACATTGAAAAGATGACGGCAAATTTCTCTTCCGTTCTTGTTAAAAAAATTAAACGATTTGAAGAATACACAAAATACCTTCACACATCGGAACTATCAACTCCTTCTCAAATTTACGAAGATCTTAAAAAAGCCGCAAGAATGTTTAAATCTGACGGCAAAGAACAGTCTAAAATTAAAATCCTCCTCAATAAAGAAGCCGCCAAATTAAAACCGAAAATACAATCGAAGAAAACAAATACGCCCACAAAAAAAGAACAGATGCGAAATACCTTTTATGGCATCCTTCAAAATTTGCATAAAACACCGTCCATAAAAGATAGGTTCAATAAATATATAACTCTTTGGCATTTGGCTCCTTATGCCGATCCTCAGGATTTAAAAGGATTTGCATATGAAACCCCTTTCCAAACAACCCCTGACCTAAAAAAGCGTTTTACGACGGAATTGAGACGTGATATTCTTGAAAAACTTTACCCCTTGTCTGCCCGTTTTTCTTCACGCGACGTCATAGAAGGTTGGTACAATATGCTCAAAAAGTATAACAAGGCTTGTTCTCATTTCAGCTCAATCAATGAAAAAGGACAAAGAAGACTTTTAGGTCAAAACGGGGCTTTTGAAAAAGGCGGATTATATGGACCGGACAGCAAGTTCGCAACTCCATCCGAAAACAAAAAAGAAATTGACCTTTCTTTATTTTCCCCAAAAGACTTAGAATATTAAAATAAAAGGGCTGCTCAAAAACAGCCCTTTTATTTATTTTCTGCTTTAAATTAATGGCAGCGGGTTTCTTCCAGCGTTTGCTCGGCCGTAAATGTCAGCTTCTTTGTTTCATCAGAACCTATTTCAACACGCCATTCATACTCACTGCTGTTCTTACCCGAAACAGCACCGGGCAAGCTTTCCATAACAATCTTCGTATTCGAATGCAAGGGCTGTTTGAAGACAACTTCCGCTTTTTTATCTCCGCCGTTATGAAAATCAACGACGACATCATAAGCACGCACCATTTTATAACGCGGACACCTTGCCGTAACGACATCTTTAATAATTTCTTCCGAAACCTTACGAACCTTATCAACTTTGCCGTTAACAAAAACATCAAACATTTTACCGATGGCAAGCTCCATTTTCTCACCTTTAGCAACTTCTCCGATTGAGCTTTCACCGATAAACTGCATATTACCTTTCGAATCATTCTCATAAAAACGGAAAATACCTTGAGGCAACGGAATACCCAAGTTCGATTCCTCTTCATTTTTAATGATATAATAAATAGACGGATGAACCTTTTCAAAATCAGGCGTGCTCTCACCGCTCAAATAAAGGTAAGAATAAAGCCTGCCTTCCTTATGATATTTGACTTCATTTTGCTCAATTAAAGCAAGTTGCTTGGTTTGATTATCTAAAATCGTCGTCCGGTTCGGAAGCGTATAAAGCTGATAAGCACTGAAACTTTCCTGCTCCGGTAAAGACTGCTCTTCAAGGCCGTTGCTAAAAGAATCGGAAAAGCTCGCTGCCTTCATCATCACGGCGCCACGTGCCAAAGTCGGCACATGAACTTCATTAACATCACCGGCAATCAATTGAACTTTTGTATTTTCATACGAAACACCTGATTGGTTATTGATGCTGACCCACCCTGCCAAATCAAGAGTTGTTTCATCTCTAACACTTGCGACATAATTCGTTTTCCATGAAATACCGTTCGTTAAATAGGCAAGCGTAATGTCTTTTAAACCGGCTTGTACACTCGAGATTTTAGCCGCCAAAGTCGGTTTTTGGCTCAAACCCGAAGGAAGTTTATCAAACACCAATCTCCCGTCAAAGGCCGTTTCAATTCCGTAATCAAACTGTAAAACGGGAGCGCCGCCCTGAAAACTGATTAACTTTGCTTTATCAAAAACCTGTGCACCGCTTGTCGGATTTGTCCGAACGGTTTGAACAACCTGCCCGACAGACTTTTCAACAATATTATAAGGAGTCAACAACGCGTAATCATAATTTTGTTCTAAAACATGGATGCCATCACCTAAAATAATGACACTGGTCGGTTTAATCTTTGATGCAACCCCTTCCAAAGCAACTTGATTGACACCTTGCTTAAAATTAACCTTTCGAAAATCTTTAACAAGCGCTAAATCATTATTATAAATACTAATTTCCAAATTTTGCGAAACGGGTTTTTCAACCTCTTGAGCAAAAGATGGAGCAACAAAACCACACAGTAAAACTGTTAGAAGCATTCCGGAACGCATTTGTTTTCTCCTTATAAAAATAAATAACAAGAATAAGATAAAACACAAAAATATCTCTGACAAGAGTTTATCCTGTTTTTTAAGCAAATAAAATCTTGACAAGTTACCTGATCAAGATATGATAAACTCGACAAGTTTTATAATTCTAGCAAAATATACTTATGAAATTATTCTCATTCAAAAAACCTATCGTTTTCAAGGGGAAAACGCCTTTGATTAACGATCTCGCATTGAACCACCGCTACAAAAAGACAAAGCGTTGGCTTATCGTACAGGGTTTCAACGAAGCTTCCAAAAGCTATTATGAAGCCTTCTATTCTCTCAAGGGTGAATTTTGCTTTATCCGTTTAAGAAGAAGCGAACACGGCATCGCGCAGGTGCCTTGGCATCAAGACTATGATACCTATATCGTTGAAAAGATTGATTGGCTCGGCAACTCATTGACCAAAGTCAACACTTACGCAACGACGAAAGACCATCCCCATCGGCTCATTGAAAAAATCTTTACTTCAGTCATCAACGACAAAAAGGTCGAGAAAAAATTCAAGTTCACCGACGGTAAACTCTCTTCTGAAGGCGAATTCCCGAAATTTCACCTCCGTTATTGGATCAATTAGAAAAAGCCCCGCTTCTTTTCGGCGGGGCTTTGCCTTATTCTGCTTCGTACCCGACGGCTTGAGACACAAGCACTTGCTGATTATTCGGTAATTTTAAGGCTTCGGCAACAGCTTTCTTATCAAACCAAGCTCTGACAACCGTTCCGATATTGTTTGTCGAAGCATATAAATCCACATTCTGATAAGCTGAGCCCGCATGCATAAAAGCAAAGTTCGTCTCTGCGGTCGAGCCTACATAAATCAAAACAAGCGGAACATTTTGCATATAGTCTTGCGTTTGAAACATTGGAAGCAAGCTCTGATCCAAAACTTTATCAAGAGCATTTTCGGTTGCATTATATAAGAATGTTCCTTCCGAATTTGTAACATAAACAGCCAAATCCTGCTCATTTTTGGCGGTCGGAATGGTCCGCCGTCCGTCCTCACGATTAACCCCGTAAGCAACCCATAAAATATTACTTAAAATTTGTCTGTCGATCGGTCTTTTAGAAAAATCTCTCACGGCATGCCTGTCTTGCAAAGCCTGATAAAGTGTCACATCTTCATTGATTTGCGGCGCCGGCAATTCAATCATATCTGCCATGGCAACAGAACTCATCACACCGAATGCGGCTGATAACATCATTGTCTTTTTCATATCTTACTCCGTTTAATTTGATTAAAACTGCTTTAAATATAATCACTCAACATCAAATCGATAAGATATATTTTGAAACTATAAACAAAAAACAGATCTCGGAGAATGCAGTAAATAATAAGAGAGCCTATAAAAAACTTAGAGAATGGTTTAGATAAAGATAAAATAAGAGGCGGGAAAATTTTAGTGTAGACAGACCTACATGAATTTTCCCGCTCTCGTAATTTTAGCTTTAGATAAGCCGTTATATAAGTTTTTACTTTACTTCTTCGAAGTCAGCATCAACAACCTTCTCATCTTGTTTAGATTGCTGTTGTTCGGCTCCTTGAGAAGCACCCTGTTCTGCACCCGGTGCACCTTGAGCACCCTGAGCTTTATACATAGCTTCACCGAGCTTTAACGAAGCCTGCATCAAAGCATCGCTCTTTTCTTTAATAGCTGCGGTATCTGTGCCTTCAAGAGCTGTCTTAACGGCTTGAACGGCTTCTTCAATGGCTGTCTTATCGGCAGCTGAGATTTTATCACCGTTTTCTTTCAAGGTCTTTTCGGTTGAGTGAACCAAAGCTTCAGCCTGATTGCGCGTTTCAACCTCTTCTTTTTTCTTCTTATCGGCTTCCGCATTCATTTCGGCATCTTTAACCATCTTTTCGATATCGGCATCAGACAAACCGCCCGAAGCTTGAATACGAATAGCCTGCTCTTTGTTTGTTGCCTTATCTTTGGCCGAAACGTTCACAATACCGTTCGCATCAATATCAAACGTTACTTCAATTTGAGGCATACCGCGCGGTGCCGGCGGAATACCGACCAAATCAAATTGCCCCAAAAGCTTGTTATGAGCCGCAATTTCACGTTCACCTTGGAAAACGCGAATGGTAACGGCCGTTTGTCCGTCTTCTGCCGTTGAGAAAACTTGAGATTTGCGTGTCGGAATGGTTGTATTACGATCAATCAAACGTGTGAACACACCGCCCAATGTTTCAATACCCAAGGAAAGCGGGGTAACATCAAGAAGCAAAACGTCTTTAACGTCGCCCATCAACACACCGCCTTGAATAGCGGCACCGACAGCCACAACTTCATCAGGGTTAACACCTTTGTGAGGTTCTTTGCCGAAAATCTCTTTAACTTTTTCTTGAACCTTCGGCATACGTGTCATACCGCCGACCAAAATAACTTCGCTGATATCAGACGCCGACAACCCTGCATCTTTCAAGGCTTTTTTGCAAGGCTCAACCGTCTTGTCAATCAAATCATCAACGAGTGATTCGAGTTTTGCACGTGTCAATTTAATGTTAAGGTGTTTCGGCCCTGTGGCATCTGCTGTAATAAACGGCAGATTAACATCTGTCTGCGTTGCGGAAGAAAGTTCGATTTTTGCTTTTTCGGCAGCTTCTTTCAAACGTTGCAAAGCAAGCCTGTCGTTTTTAAGGTCAATACCCGATTCTTTCTTGAATTCTTCAGCCAAGAAGTTAACAATACGTTGGTCAAAGTCTTCACCGCCGAGGAATGTATCACCGTTTGTCGACTTAACTTCAAAAACGCCGTCGCCGATTTCCAAAATAGAAATATCAAACGTACCGCCGCCAAGGTCATAAACCGCAATTGTGCCTGTTGCTTTTTTATCCATACCGTAAGCAAGTGCGGCAGCCGTCGGCTCGTTGATGATACGCAAAACATCAAGCCCCGCGATTTTACCGGCATCTTTTGTTGCCTGACGTTGAGAGTCGTTAAAATAAGCCGGAACGGTAATAACAGCCTTTTCGATTTTTTCGCCCAAATAAGCTTCGGCATATTCCTTAATTTTCTGCAAAACAATGGCCGAAACTTGAGACGGTGCATATTTTTGGCCTTTAACCTCAACCCACGCATCTCCGTTATCGCCTGAAATAATCTTAAACGGCGCTGTTGCCTTGTCTTTTTGAACCTCAGGCGAATCATATCTGCGCCCGATCAAACGTTTAATGGCAAACAACGTATTTTCAGGGTTTGTTACGGCCTGACGCTTTGCAGCCGCACCGACCAAACGCTCATTGTCCGTAAAAGCAACCATTGAAGGCGTTGTGCGCGCACCTTCGGAGTTTTCCAAAACTTTGGCATCTTTGCCTTCCATAACGGCAAAGCAGGAGTTTGTTGTACCAAGGTCAATACCAATAACTTTATTGCTCATAATTTAATTCCTTTTTAATTAAAATCTTTTTCTAAAGGCTTATATAGGAAGCTGTTTTTTTTGATGCAAGAGGCAAAGCAATTTTTTTTTGAATTTTTTTATCATTGACAAGAAGACTTAAAGATTGTAGCTTATAAGTAATTCTTTACTATTTTGAAATTTCTGTTCCTATTTTTATAACCACTAATCTCTATTTATTATGGGCTTCATTATTGTTATTGTCTTGTTGGTGGCAGTGGTCTTCTGGGCTATCAACCACGTCGACAAGAAAGGATCCGGAAAAGAGCGGGATCCGTGGACGGATGATCCCAGCTTCTAGTGACTTCTATTCAAACCGACCTGCCCTAAAAAAGCAAGTCGGTTTTTTTTAGCTTTTAACCAATGATTATATTGCCTTAATCCGAAAAGAAGATATATCCTTCGTGTCAATAATATAAAAGGAGAAAAACGATGGCATGCAAATGTCCTTCATCAAAATCAAGCGCCTCTAAAAGCGCAAAAGAAGCAAAGACATCTTCGTCAAAAGAAGAAAGCACTTCAAAGTCTTCAAAATAAGCTCAAAACCGCCGTTTAAGGCGGTTTTTTTAACATTCCACGCGTAAAATTACTTTAATGTTATTTTAAAACACGGCAGATTGAAAAAGAAAATTTGACGATATTGCCCTTTGCGTTTAAGCTTAAAAACAGGTATTTTCCATATCAGATATTTAATTTTATCATTCTGAACAATAACCTGCCCGAACGGAACACAGCCGAACAATTTCACAAAATATTCCTTCTTTTCAAAACAGCTATCACGCAAAAGCGCTTCATTTTCTTTCAAAATCAGCTCATAGAACGGACACTTTCTTGCCCAATACCACCAAAGAAAAGCAAATGCTTTTTGAAAATTATGCCAAGGCTTCTCAGAGCCCACAAAATGAACAATTTTCGGATTTTTCTCTGCCTCTTCGTAGAGTTTTTTAAACTCTTCCGGCAAAGCTCTTGTTTCTTCATCCACATAATACGAAAAATTCCACATATTCGCCACAAACGCAACAGAGCCGTAGCAAGAAGCGTTTAAAACATCCTGGTCATGAAAAATCGGCTTTTCAAGCTCTTTTAATTTTTCAAAAAACAGCCTGTCCTTTGCCTGTTTTTTAATTTCTTCAATATTAAAAACCAAAACACCCGCGTTAAAATACTCAACATATTGATCGATATGAAGCTGATTGATGGCATAGTTATCACCAAAAAACTTATCTTTTCTGATTGTTCCCGAAATAAAGCCCAAATCGCGGCAAGCAAGCAAACATTTGTCTTTAAGGTCAATATCATACAATTCTTTAACATCGGCGTTAAGAACAATATCGCAATCTAAATAAACAACTTTTTGATATTTCGAAAAAATTTCCGGAATAAAAAGCCTTGAATAAGTAGATAAGGACAAGTATCTGTCGAGAAAAAACTCGTGATTTTTAAAAAGTTCCTCAACCTCAACAAAACGCAATGAAAAGTTTGGAGACGAAGCCAACATGAAGTGCAAAATGTTTTTGTTTCCCTCAGAGATATTAAAAGACAAAACAACAATATCATAATTGCTTTTTATGTCAGCATGCCCTTTAAGAGAAGCCAAAACGACCGACAGATAGGGTATATATTTATCATCTGAGGCAAAAACCACAGGAACATTGTTTTTACTGAAAGCCGGTGTTAAATCAATTGAAACCATGACAACAACCCAAAAATTTATCTATTATGGCTTGTATATTATAAACACAACCCTAACCTGTCAAGCCTAAAACCATAGAAAAGACTTATTAAGAACAAAAGTAAAAAAAATAAAAAAAGTTCTTGCATTTAGAAAAATTTTATTTTATGTATGAGCTTACCGATTAATGTTGGGGCGTCGCCAAGTGGTAAGGCATCGGCTTTTGGTGCCGACATTCGTAGGTTCGAATCCTGCCGCCCCAGCCAATAAAATACCACCCTTTCATGGGTGGTTTTTTATTGGCTGGAGACGTCGCGGAAAGAACCTGCCGGTTCGGTGTCAAGCCGTCAGGCGCAGACCGAGCAAGCATTGCCTTTGCGCTCCATCCTGCCGCCCTACACCAGATAATCTTCGAACTAATTTTAGCAAGAAGAT
>JAEEGL015911104.1_pt1 | contig 13328 bp, 15 predicted proteins | sample 9134231 | NCBI WGS metagenome assembly JAEEGL01 (sample SAMN16246548, study PRJNA631951) | gut metagenome | biome: gut microbiome; feature: rumen; material: fiber-attached | host: Bos | place: Iran: Karaj | collected 2018-10 | reverse complement strand
CTACCTCTAATTGATTTTTGTAAGCCACTTAAAACATCATAATGACCATCACCATTTTTATCTGAGAAGAATACTGGTTTACTATTTATAAACTTTATAGTTTCTTCTGTTAATTTTTTATCATCTGTAGAGTAATATGCTATCTCTAATAAGTTATAAGCATATCTAAGATCATTTCCCGAGAGTTTCGCAATCATCTCGATACTTTTATTATCTATCTTTATTCCATCAAGATATGGGCTTTTAATGGCCTTTTTAAGGCCTTTAATAATATCTTTTTCTTCTAGTTCATGTAATTCAAATAATTGACATCTACTTCTAATCGCAGGGTTAATTGAATGATATGGATTAGATGTGGTCATACCAATTAAAGTAATTAAACCCGATTCTAATTGAGGTAATAATAAATCTTGTTTATCTTTATTTAATCTATGTATCTCATCCATTATAAGTACTAAACCATCATACATTTTAGCTTCTTCTACTACGATATCAAAATCTTTTTTAGAATGAATTGTTGCGTTTAAAAATCTGTATCTTACTCCTAATTCATTAACTATCGCATTCGCAATAGATGTTTTTCCTATTCCGGGTTTACCATATAAAATCATAGAAAATAACTTCTTATTTTTTACTAAATTAGTTAATATCTTTCCTTTACCAATTAGATGTTCTTGTCCTAAAACTTCATCTAATTTTTTAGGAGCTAGTTTTATCGCAAGAGGCTGTTCCATAAAATCACCTAATATTATTATAACATAATACAATATTTAATTTTAGTAGGTTTTTTGATATAATAATAATAGGTGAGTGATAATTATGGAAATAGAAGATGCGATAAAAGATTTCTTAAATTATTGTATTTTTGAAAAAGGATTATCTGATAAAACTAAAGAATCATATAAAAATGATTTAGAAGTATATAAAGATTTCTTAAATAAACATCATATTGATAGGGTAGAAGATATAAGAAGTGATGATATAAAAGAATTTTTAAAAGTAAGAGATAATGAAGAAAGTAGTACTATTGCCCATAATTTAACTGTAATTAAAAATTTCCATAGTTATTTATTAAAAGAAAGAATCGTTAAAGAAAATATATCAGAGTTTATAGAAAGACCTAAACTTAGAAAATCTCTACCTAAAACATTAAGTGTTGAAGATGTTGATCAATTACTAGATATACAACTAAATACACCATTTGACTATAGAAATAAAGCTATGCTAGAATTGATGTATGGATGTGGTTTAAGAGTATCTGAATTAGTTAATTTAGAGATAAATGATATTGATCAAACTAATTGTTTAATTAGGATCTTAGGTAAAGGCTCAAAAGAAAGGGATATACCAGTAGGGGAGTATGCTTTATATTATTTAACTGAATATTTGAAAGTAAGAGATTCTTTATTAAAAGATAAACCTTGTAATAAGTTATTTTTAAATAATCATGGATTGGGTATGACTAGACAGGGATTCTTTAAAAATTTAAAGACACTTTTAAAAGAAAAAGGATTAAATCCTGATGTATCTCCTCATACACTTAGACATTCATTTGCAACTCATTTAATAAATAGGGGAGCAGATCTTAGAAGTATACAGGAGATGTTAGGTCATTCTGATATTTCTACAACAAAAATATATACTAGAGTAAGTGATGAAAAAGTAATAGAAGATTATAATGAATATCATTTAAGGAGTAAGAAGGATGAATAAGAATATAAAACATTTAATTGTTTATTTAGTTTTATTGATAGGTACTTTTTTAATTTGGTTACTTTCTCCATCATTTTTACCAGCAGGTGCTTTTAGAAGTGAAAGATTTTGTGATTGGGGAGGACATTGTGTAGAACCACAACCAATTATTGGAATAATATTTAATATAATAATAGTTATTGTTTCAATTGTTTTATTACTTTTAACAATTAAAACTATTATTAAGTTAATTAAAAAACAGTAAAGGAGAAACTTTATGAAATTTAAAAGAATATTTTTAATTGTATTAGATTCATTAGGAGTAGGGGAAGCAATAGATGCGATTAACTATAAAGATAATGGGGCTAATACTTTGGGACATATAGCAGATAATGTAGATTTATTTATACCAAATTTAAAGAAAATTGGTTTCTTAGATACTTTAACTTTAACAGAAGATAAAGATGTTGAAGCATATTATACTATTGCGAAACCTACAAATGTTGGGAAAGATTCTTTAAATGGACATTATGAAATTGTTGGATTAAAAAATGATCAAGCATATGAATCATTTAATGAAGGATTTTCTTATGAATTAATTTCTGAAATAGAAAAAATTAGTGGTAGAAAAGTAATTGGTAATACTTGTAGTCAAGATTCTAGTATTATACAAGAATTAGGAGAAAGACATGTTAATTATGGATCATTAATTGTATATACTTCTGCAGATTCTGATTTACAAGTTGCTGCTCATGAAGATTGTATTCCTATAAGTACTTTATATAATATATGTGAAAAAATAAGAGAAATAACTCTTAAAAAAGGTTATAAAATTGCGAGAATAATTGCGAGACCATTTACTGGTACTCAAGAAAAATATAAATTATTAAATAGTGCAAGAAGAGATTATGCAGTAAAACCTCCTAAAAGGACTATTTTAAACTCTCTAGTAGATAAAAACTATAATGTTATAGGAATAGGGAAGATTAATGATGTTTTCGATGGAGAGGGCATTAATAAGATGATTAAGGCTAATGATAATAATGAAGGCATAAATAAATTATCTGATATTATTGATAAAGATTTTACTGGATTATGTATGATAAATTTAAATGATTTTGATAATTATGGTCATAAGAGAGATTTAGAAGGATATGCTGGATCTATTGAAGAATTAGATGTAGATTTAAAAATTATTCTTAATAAAGTTGAATTAGATGATTTATTAATTATTACTGCTGATCATGGAAATGATCCTACATTTCCAGGAAATGGTCACACAAGAGAAAATGTACCTGTAATAATATATAGTAGAAACTTTAAAACTCCTCATAGATTACCAACTTTAGAAACACTTGCAGATATAGGAGCAACTATTGCGGATAACTTTGATGTTGATCCACCTGAAATAGGTAAGAGTTTCTTAGATGATTTAGAATAAAAAAAAGAACTTTTTAGTTCTTTTTTTATGCTCTATCACTTGCTCTTCTATAAGAGATAGATAGAATAGTAGTTCCTAATATTAAGCATCCACCAACAATGATATATAGTACTTCATTAGAACTATTAGTATCTGGTAGATCAGTAACTACTGTAGTATCACAATCAGATTCAAATGTAGCTTTATCTACTTCTTTACCATCTTGACCATAATATACATCTCCAACTATTTCACAAGAATGAGAAGTACATTCTTTTTCATATTGAACTTTGTCTACTTCTTTTCCATCTTTACCATAATAAGCACCATCTACAGTTTCACACTTATATGATTCTTTAGCAGATGCGAAAGTAAATGATAATACAATAATCATGATAGTAAATAATAATTTAAATCCATTTTTCATCCAATCTCACCTCACTTAGCTCTCTATTTTAACACATTTTTTATAATTTGTCCATAAAAAACGATACTACCCCTATCAATATATAAAATAGGGGAGTATGCCCCCTATTCAGATTATATGAGTAATTTTAGCAATCCTCTTTTTTTATATAAAAATATATAGATTTATTTTAATGATTTTAGATGGATAATTATATTACTTAATTAAGTTAAATTGCTTAAATTTAATCATGATTTTTTAGCAAAATAATCATTCAATTAATTATAATAAATCTCTTAAAATTAACATATAAATTTAAGAGATTTAGATGGATAATTACCCATCTAAGTAGATCTAAATCGCTTAAAATGCATCTCCCTTTTTAGGTATTATAAGAGGGGTAATAGTAGGGGTGTAATATAAGATAATTAGAATACTAATAATGGATAATTGTAAGGTAAATATAATTAAATAAAATATAAATATATTTTTAAAAAAGTTTCTTCTTCCTTATATATATTATTAATAATATTGTGTTTTTTGTTGCAAAATAATGGTTATATAGAAGAGGGGAGTATATTTAAATATAGATAACTATATAGAAGTTAACATAATATCAATTATAGGAAGTAGTATATAAAGGGTGATATAGGGTAATATACCCCTCTTTTTATAGTTAAAATGCTTAAAAATTATGTTGTATTTATAAAACATTTTTATTTGTTTTTTCTTCTTTATTTAATAATTATTATCTCATTTTAATTTTATTATATATATTTATTTATAATTATATTTAAATTAATAAAAATATAAATATAAAAAAAGAAGTAGTTGGATACTTCCCCTTTTATTTTACTCCCCTATTTTGTTCCAAAAATTCTATCTCCGGCATCTCCTAGACCTGGAACAATATATTTATTATCATTTAGATGATCATCTATGCATGCTGTATAAATCTTAACATCAGGATATGTCTTTGTAACACGTTTTAAGCCCTCTGGAGCAGATATTATACATAAGAACTTAATCTTCTCTACTCCCTTACCTTTTAAGAGCTCTATGGCATCACAGGCACTTCCTCCTGTTGCAAGCATTGGATCTAGAATAATTGCTTCTCTTTTATTAATATCTTTTGGTACTTTAAAGTAGTAATTTACTGGTTCGAATGTGTGTTCATTTCTATACATTCCTATATGCCCTATTTTGGCATTTGGTATTACACCTATAACTCCATCTACCATTCCTAATCCGGCTCTTAGAATAGGTAAAAAAGCATATTGATCTTCATTCAATTTATGAGTTTTCATTTTAGTTATTGGTGTCTTTATTTCAACTTCATCTAATTTAGCATCCTTTAATGCTTCGTAACACAAAAACATACTTATTTCTTTTACAATCTCTCTAAATTCTTTAGTAGAAGTTTTTTCTTTTCTTAAAATAGATAATTTATGTTCAATAATTGGATGTTTTAATTCTATTACATTTTTCATTTCTTCTTGCCAGCTTTCTTTATCTCTTTATTTACCTTTTCTTTAAAATTTTCTTTTTTTAATTCTATTAAAACTTCTTTCTTTATTTCTTCTTTTAATTTATTATATTTATTTTCATCTTTTATGATTGCTTGTATTTCTTCTTCTTCAGATCTAATTAATAAGTTTAGTATAATACCTACGATAGCCGCTAAAGACATACCAGAAATGGTTAAAGATAAATCTCCATGAATTATACTTACTGCAGCTCCTCCTAAACCTATTACTAACATTGATGATGCGACTACTACATTTTTATTTTCTTCAAAGTTAACTTGATTCTTAATTAACACTTTTAAACCATTTACAGCAATATATCCATATAGAAGTAATGATACTCCTCCTAATACGGCATTTGGTATTGTTGAAACTAAAGCGGTGAATTTACCTAAGAATCCTAAGATAATTGCGAATATTGCTGCAAGACCTATTACTTTAACTGATGCGACTCTAGTCATTCCAACAACACTTGTATTTTCTCCATATGTAGTGTTAGCAGGTCCTCCTAAGAATCCCGCAACAAATGTTGCGATACCATCACCTAATAATGTTCTATCAAGACCAGGCTTTTTAAGCAAATCTCTACCAATAATATTACTTAATGAAGTATGATCTCCAATATGTTCACATAGTGTTACTAAGGCAACAGGTAAGATAATTATTAATGCTCTAAAATCAATATCATAACTATGGAATGGTATTACAAATTTTGGTATTTCAAATAGTTTTGCTTCTAATACTGGTTTAAAATCAACCATTACTAAGATACAAGCTACTATATAACCTGATACAATTCCTATTAAGAATGGAATTATCTTAAAGAATCCTTTGGCTTTAGTCATTACAAAGGCTGTTACTATAAAGGATACTAAAGCTACAAATAGTACTTTCCAGTCAAAAGCAGTACCATCTGCTAGCCCTATTTGTGATATTGCATTTGGTGCTAGTCCTAAACCGATTACCATAATCATAGGACCAATTACTACTGCTGGTAATAAAACATCTAGCCATCCTTTACCAACTAGTCTTACTATGATTGCAACAACAACATATAATAGACCGACAGCCATTACACCTGTCATTGCTCCCCCTATTCCTGCTTTCATGTATCCAGCTGCGACTGGTACGATAAAAGCAAATGAACTTCCCAGATATACTGGTGACTTTGCTTTAGTACATAGAATATAAATCAATGTACCAATTCCTGATGTTACTAGAGCTACTGGTATAGTTAATACCTCTGCTCCTGAAGCAGCATTTACAAGGATTGGAACTAGGATTGTTGCTCCAAACATTGCAAACAAATGCTGAAATGCCAAAACTATGCTTTTCCCTAGAGGTGGCATCTCCTCAACGTCGTAAGTCATTTTTGCTTGTTTCATAAACTCCTCACTTTCTTTTTTAAGGTAAAAACTATAAAAAAAGAAGAACCATTAATAAATAACGATTCTTCTAAATAGAAAAGATAGAGGCACAACTGCTACTAACAAGTGATTTAATAGTAATTGTACATCTATCTTTTATCATAAGTTTCACCTTCTTTTATAAGATTAATATAATAATAAAAAAAAGTCAAGAAATTTAAACTTTTCTTGACTGAATTTCTGCTATTTTTTCAAATACTTCTTTAGCATTATCTTCATTAATTTCCATATATCCTAATTCTTTTAGGGCTTGAATCTTAACAGTATTTAATTCTTGAGTACGAGATAATTTTTCTTCTTTCTTTTGTTCAATACTTTGAACAAATCTCTTATGTGCATCTCCTAATTTATTCTTAGAACTTCCTCCATTATTATATAGAGTCATAGCACTAAACATAATACTTTCAAATACAAATTGTTTATCTTTATTAAAATTAAATTCATTTGGATCAGTAAATCCTAATGATTTAGAGAAATATGCTAAATTATATTTTAATTCATCATTAGTTTCCATTGATTGAATAAAATGGAATAGATATACAAAAGCATTATAAGAATCTTTAGATTTATCACTAGATAATTTTTCTTTTAATAAAGAAATAATATCACTTAGTAATTCTTGTTCTTTCTTATTAAAACCTTTTAAATCTGCAATTACTTCTTTATTTGAAGAATCTTTTACTCCCTCATTTAATCTATTCTCTACTTCGATTATATATTCACCATTTATTTTAAGATCTTTTAATTCATCTATACTTTCTATATTTAATAAACTAAGTAATTTAGCAGCTTTTTCTTTAGGCCAATTATTTATATCTTCTATACCTAAATAGTTATATAGCATCTGTCTAGATACTCCTAAATATTTTGCTAAACGTACTTTACTTATTCCTAACTCTGTTAATACTGTGTTTAATTCTTTCATTTTAATTACCCTCCTAAATTAATTATAAGGATATTTATGTAAAATTTCAAGTGTAAATTGACACTTTCGTATTTTTTTTATATTTTTCATAAAAAATATAATTTTACAAATACTTATTTTTTTTATATAATGTTAGTTAGTGAGGTGATTGTAATGAGTGATAAAGTAATAAAAATTGTCGCTATTGTTATGCTTGTTGCAACAATACTTAGTTTTATAAGTGTATTAATGTTTATGTAAAAAAAATATAATGAAATTCATTATATTTTTATTTTTCTATATATCCTTCTATTTCTGGATAAATATTTAATTGTGCTGCTGAATTTAAATCATATTTATTCGCAATATCATTTATTCGATGATAGTCTTTTGATAAGAATAATAATAATAGTCCAGATATTCTATTTGCGGTATATTGTTCTAGTAGGCCTCTATCTTCAGGTGATATATTGTATTTTCTACATATATCACGTATTGGACCATATCCATATAAATAGTTTAGAAACGATTTAGATATACGTTCTACTTGTACATTTTGGTCTCTAATTGTTACTTTAGTCCATACTTTCACATACCTCACCTCTTTTGATTCATTATAATATCATAAAATCAATAAAAAAACAATCTTTAGAAGTAAGGATTGTTTTTTCTTTCGTGACCTAATGTAGTTGAATCATAATGTCCAGGATATAAGATGATATCATCATCAAAATCTAATAGCCATTTAATACTCTTTTCTAGTTCTTCTTGACTACCTCCTGGAAGATCTGTACGTCCAACACTTTCTTTAAAGACAAAGTCTCCTATAAACATTGTGTTTGATTCTGGGAAGTAGAATGTTACTGAGTCTTTTGAATGTCCTGGAGTATGATATGCTTTAAAGTGAAATTCACCAATATCATAATTCATATCATCTTCTATATTACTACTTTTAAATATCTTAATTGAACGTTTAGTTAAAAAGTTACGTAGTGCTCCTATATGATCTGCATGGGAATGAGTAATTAATACTCCTAATACTTGATCATCCCCTATTGCTTCTTTAATATCTATATAGTCATCTCCTGGATCTACTACTAAACATTTACCATTTTGGCTAAGGATATAACAGTTTTCATCTAAATAACCTGTAACTACGCATCGAATATCCATTATAACCCTTCTTTCTATTTACTTTTACCACCATATTCTTTATTTATTAAGACATAATTATAATTCATATCTAAACGGAATGTATAATAATAATTTCCACTCTTTAAATAGTCAGGTAAAGTCATTTTTTCTTCTCCTGAATATGTTGCTTCTTCAGTAAGTATTATTGTATTACCAGAAGAAACAGCTTTCTTAAGGACTTTTTTAACTCTATATGAATGAGCTTTGTTTTGTTTACAATAACCTTGAACATATTCATCTCGTTCTTGTATATATTCATATCCACCAATACATTCATTTTCTAATTTAACATTAATTAGTGGCATTTCTGTTTGTTCACCATATAGTTTTTTCCATTCTAGTCTTAGGGAATCAGTTGTGAAAGCTTTTGGAACGAATTGTGTTGATACTTCACATATATATGGTTCCATTCTTCCTGTTTTAAACATATTACAATTAGAATCATATTTTAAATTATCTGCTAATTGTCGATATGCTAAATATATCTTCATTGTATCGTTCCATTCTGGTTGTGCATAATCTTCATTAATTGATGTTGCTACTTTAGCATATAGTGTTTGTACTAAAGTAGAATTAATATCTAACTCTTTTTCTTCTTTTGTTTCATGTACTGGACTACATTGATAATATAATTCATCTATTACTTTATCTGAACTTGTTTTAGTATAGAATGCAAAACCACCTAAAGCAACAATTATTAATAATATTAAGAATGTTCCACTACTCTTTTTTTTCTTTTTCGGTTGATCTTCGGCTAAAATTGGTTCTCCTTCAACAACAGGAGTTCCTTCTGCTACTGGAATACTATCTGGTTGATCAGTTGGAGTTTGAGCTTCTACTAAAACTGGTTGCTCAACAACCATAGTAGGTACAGTCTCAGGAGATACCATTGTAGGCTGTTCAGTCGCACTATCAACAGGAGTAGGTGTACTTTCCACTACTCCACTATTTGTCATTACTGGTTGTGCTTCTACTGGCATAGGTACAATAGAAGGTGCTGCATTTACATCACTTGTTTGTGGTGTTAAAACAGGTTCTACAGCTTGATTATTCTCAACCCCATTATTCATCGACTAATCACCTATCCTACTATATGTAATTTTACCCTATTTTAAAATATTTTTCAATACTAAAAAAGATAGTTAAACTATCTTTTTTATTTATTTAATTCATTTGTAATAATAATGTGATTTAAATATTGTTCTCTTTCAATTAATAAAGACATTGTTTGAACTATATCACTAGCATCTTGTAATCTTGATTGAATGTAGTCATTAAACATTATATAACGATTAAATGAATTTTTAAGACTATTTTCAATTTCACTTTCTTCATCATTGTTTATATGGTTTTTATAAAAAGATAATATTATATCATTTTTTTCATTAAAGCTTTTCTCTAATTCAAAAATTTCATTAAAATCTTTCATATTATTACTCCTATTTCAGTTTGTCCCATAAGACTATAGATATTATACAACATTTGTTGATTAAAATCAATCTATTTATGTCTTACCACTTCGAATCTTTGTAAAGATATGTCTTCTTCAGGTGTTATTCCTGCTTTATTTCTGGCAATTCTTATTTGTTTTTCTACAGTATCTACTCCCTCTAAGTCTGGTAGAAGTAGACCTCTTTTAAAACCACTAGTTACTATAACTCCATACCTTTTAGGATCTAATTCAGCAGTATTAGATATATCTTCTGTTTCTCCTAAAACATCAACATTAATTTCTAAGTATGGTAATTCATCTATTTTTATTGGTTCAAAACGAGGATCTTTAGTTGATGCCGATATAGCATTATTTATTATTTCTTCAGCAATACTATTAGTAGTTGCTTTAAATGTACCTATACATCCACGAAGTTGTCCATATTTATGAATTGATACAAATACTCCTGCCCTATTTTCTAATAATTCTTTATTAGATACTTCATTTATCTTAATAATTTTATTATTTTTTATATAATTATTTATCGTTTTATAGGCTAATTCTACATATGGATCTTTAGATATATTTACTTTATGTTCATTTAAATACTTTTCTTTAAATAATCTTCTACTATCAAATTCTTTTGGTATGTAACTTAGAATTCCATACCCTACTCCAGTTACATCCTCATGTGAATAAAATTTGGTATCTACATCAAGTCCATCTAAAGCACCAGCCATCATAACAAATGATCTATGTCCACATTGAGCAACTTTATCTAAAAATGGTTCTTTATATTCTAAATAGTTATAAAAGTTAGCATCTTTAGAGTCTTCCATTATTTGTTTATCGTAAATTGGTCCATCTTCATCAAAACCATATGGTCCATATACTTGAAGTTTATGAGATAAATCTCCACTAGCTACATATACTACTTTTCTATTTAATTCTTCTATGGATTTTTTAATAATCATACCCATTTTATAGTGATCTATTAAACTTAAATCAGATAATCCAATAACTATTAATTTATAATCCGTATATTTTTTATTTATAAAATATAGAGGTACCATTGTTCCATGATCTAATATTTCATTCATTAATCCTACTAAAACATTGTCTTCTTTAGCGTTCTTTTCTATACAATTTACTAATTCATTATCTATTTCTTGTTCAAAAGATATATTTTTTGCTCCAAAATTTCTAAAGTCTCCTGATACTTTTTCACCACTTGAAATATAATATCCATCACTAAAATATGGTGCATGAGGACTAGAAATTATAATTGTTTCTGGTTTTAATTCTGCTATAAAGTCTGCTATTTTATTGTAGGATTCTATTGTTTTTTCAATTTGTTTTTCTCCTCCTCTTCCGACATCTGGAATGATTAATGGAGGATGTGGAACTATTACACTACCCAATAATTTCATATTATCACCACAATTATTATATCATAAAAAGAAAAAAGCAATTACTTGCTTTTAACTTAATGTCACTTTCATTACTACAGGATTATGATCACTTGAAACAAAACCATAATCTTTTGTTTTTACTTCAGTTACTTTAATATTATCTGATGTGATAAAACCATCAATCATATAATATTGGAATTTTTCTTTATCAGCATCTACATATGGTTTATCTAGACTTCTACATGTTGGTACTGTATTATCCATTATAAATTGCCATCCTTCTCCAAAGTCTTTAGTATTTATCTTTCCAGGAGTCCATACATCATCTTTTATTGGATACATACTATTATCAATAGATGAGAATAATTGATTAAAGTCTCCACCAACTATTACATAATTACCTTTATCTTTTTCTTTTTTCATTAATTTCATTAATTCTTTAGTTTGTTGTTCTTTTCCTTTACCATTATCATATGCCTCTAGATGAACATTTATTAATACTAATTTCTTTTCACTACCAGTTATTGGTATGTAACTGATCAAAGCACATCTTTTTAAATTAAACATTCTTACTGGCCATTTAAATGGATTTGGTAAAGATACTCTTTTGGCACTATCTATAGTATATTTAGAAAATGTTGTTATACCTGATTGTACTCTACCTATTGTTGGTATTGGATATGGTAAATAAACTACTTTAAAATTATTTGCATAAGCAGATGAATAATTACTTAAATGATTTCTAAATAATGATAATTCATTAACATGTTTTGTTCTTTTAGAAGAAATATCTACTTCTTGTAAAAAGATTACTTGAGGTTTTTCCTCAGTTAATTTCATACGCATATTATATAAGTTTTTATTAATTCTATTTCTATCAGCAGTTTCAACCATCTTACCTTTATCCATAAAGTAATCTGCATTATCACCTAATGCACCATAACCTATATTCCATGTCATTATACTAAATGAATCTCCTGGATTAAGATTATAAAAACCTTCTCCAGTTACTTCTACTTTTTCTACTTTTTCGGGTCTATATTCAGTTACTCTATAAAACACTAGAAAGGCAATAATTAATAGAATAAATACTATTCCTAATTTAGTTAATATTTTCTTTGCTTTTTGTTTTCCAGTAATAGTTTTTTGTTCTTTTATAAACTCATCTCTATTAGTAGAAATAACTTCTCTCGGTTTAATTGATTCAATTGTATGTTTCTTTTTCTTCACTTGTGTTTTATTCTTTTTAGGTTTCTTAGTTTTTACTGTTTCTTGTTTCTTTTTAGAATCAATTGCTTTTAAAACATCATTCTTTTTCATATCACACAAACTCCATCTCAAAAATAACAACTTTATTATAGCATAAAAAAGAATAGATATATATCTATTCTTTATTTTTTAACTTTTTTCTTATTTTTAATCAATTCAATTAATTTATCTATCCATTTACGAGAAATATATCTAAAATCATTATCTAGTACTATATTTTTTCTTGCTATATACATTTCTCTTTGAAAGCGAGCTTCACCTTCTTCAAATCTTTCTCTCATTAGATACTCCATTCAAATACTGGATGATCTTTATCTACATAACCAGATTCTGTTTCACAATTAAAGTTTTCTTTTAGTATTTTTTCTAATTCTTTCATTGCTTCAGTTATTTTATCATCATTGAATCCTTTAAAACCATCTATTGGGAAAAATACATAATTAGTATTCTTATCTATCATTCCTTGTTTACTTTGTCTCCAAGCCCAACGTCTAGTTCTTACTTGATGATCTACAACATAAACTAATTCATTTTCTTCTAAGCTTTCTACTTCATCACTATTCATTGGTTCAAATGTATCTTCACTAACGGCAAATCTTAATTCTACATCACTATTACTTAATCCTAAGTTATTAGTACCCATAGG
>JAEEGL012381556.1_pt1 | contig 13328 bp, 11 predicted proteins | sample 9134231 | NCBI WGS metagenome assembly JAEEGL01 (sample SAMN16246548, study PRJNA631951) | gut metagenome | biome: gut microbiome; feature: rumen; material: fiber-attached | host: Bos | place: Iran: Karaj | collected 2018-10 | reverse complement strand
GGGAGGCATAGCCCCGCCGGGCAAAATTGGAGATCTCATATTGGATATAGCCCGCTCCGCCCAGGGTGTGCACGGCATAGAGGTACATGTCCGCCTGCAGGTCGTCGTCGGGGATGTCAGGGGAATTGCGGTAGACCCAGAGGGGCGTGCCCTCCTCGATCTTCAGCCCGTAGCAGCTCAGATGCTGCACCTGCAGCTCCGCGACCCGCCGGAGCGTGTCGGTCCAGTCCTCCCGGCTCTGGGCGGGGAGCCCGTAGATCAGGTCCAGGCTGATGTTGTCGAAGCCCGCCCGGCGGGCCTTGTCCACCGCCCGGGGCACCTGGGCCCAGTTGTGCCGCCGGCCCAGGAAGCGGAGAATGGCGTCGTTGGCGCTCTGCGCGCCGATGGAGATGCGGTTGAAGCCCGCCTTCCGCAGCCGCAGGAGCCCGGCGGGCTCCACGCTGTCAGGGTTGGCCTCCAGGGTGATCTCACAGTCGGCGGTGAGGCGCAGCTCCTTCCGGATGAGGCCCAGCAGCTCCGCCAGATAATCCGGCCCGTACCAGCTGGGGGTGCCGCCGCCGAAGTAGATGGAGTCGATCCGATAGCCCGCCAGCCGGGGCATGGCCTCGGTCAGGTGCTTTTTCAGGGCCGCCTGATAACCGGGGATCAGGTCCCGCCGGTTGGCGGTGGAGCAGAAGTCGCAGTAGGCGCAGCGGCTGGCGCAGAAGGGAATGTGGATATACAGCCCCAGCATCCTGCCCCGATTCCCGTTTCCGCTCATGCTCCGATCCTCCGTTTCTCTCTGTCTGGGAGAGATTATACCATAGCCTCGGGAAAAATAACAGAGAAAAGAGGGCTTCGGGCTGTACTCCGTAGAGAAGCTGCTTTAAGGCGGCGATTATCGGCTCAAAAGAATATGAAACCGGCGCGGCCAAGACGGCCGCGCCGGTTTTGTCTCTTGAATTCTGCGGGGCAGAATCCGATGCTCGCTATGACTGTGGACAAGCGCCGGAGGCGTAGAACCGCGTTACGTTTTTGCAAGCAGGCGGGTCTTTTCCTTCTTTGCCGCAGTCACGCACGAGTCCGTCTCTTCGGTCAAACCCCACTCGTTTTCCAGCAGGTCGACGATCCTGTCGTAGGTCTTCGCGGCATTGGCATAGTCGCCCATGATCTCATAGATATCTGCAATCCCCATTAGCGCGTCCTGGAATCTGGGGCGTTTGGGATCTGCGGCGAAGGCTCGCTCATAAATGCTGATGGCTTTTTTGTAGTCGGCCTTGGCGGCATAGTATTGCGCAGTCTCAAAGAGAACGGCATCATTGTCCGGCTGCTCTGCCAGCAGATCTTCCATGATCTTATCTCCGGCCGGTTCATCAAAGCGGGCGAGCGCGATGTAGGCCCGATAGACCCGTTTCATGACGGGGTGCGCTTTTTCCAGGGTACAGAAGCGGTCCAGCCAACGCTCCGCTTCGTCGGCCCTGTGGTCGGCAATCAGATTATCCAGCAGGTACATATACGGCAGCGCGGCGTCCGGATTGTCTTCTGCCAGTTCCCGATAGAAGTTGACGGCTTTGGTGTGATTAGCTATATTCCAGTCCCAGACGGCATGGTTGGCCGTTTTATTCAGGATCCACTGACAGCCCTTTTCATTCGGCGCCCGGCGGATCGCTTCCTTCGCGTAGCGGGTCGCCTTCCGCGCTTCCGCGTTCATGCGGTGCCAGTAGAGATAAGCGATCAGCTCAGTTGCCCGCTTCCGGTTTTTCGCATCATTCAGTTCGGCCTGCAGGAAGCTCTCAAACTCCCGAAAAATATCTGCCGGCAGCTCCTCCTCCGCGTCCATTCGGTTCTCGATTCTGTTCAGGCGCTGCTCCGTTGTCAAGTCGAACAGGTCATCAATCGAGACGCCGAAAATCTCTGCCAGAAGAGGAAGCGTGGTGATGTCGGGCATTGCCGCCGCGTTTTCCCATTTGGACACGGACTGCGCCCCGATCCCCAGCTTTTCCGCCAGCTGCTCCTGCGTCAGTCCCGCCTTAAAGCGCAGCTGCCTGATTTTCTTTCCGAGTTCCATCGTGCTTACCTCCTAAAAGAGCGTTGTTTCCGATTGCACTGAATAATACAACGACGATCCGCGGAAAACAATAACGCAGAATGCAAGTTCTCTCGCCCGTTGGTGGAGTTGGAAAAGTCCGAAGGAGGCGCTTCCTTACGAAGCGTCCCCTTCCCCGCTCCGTTTCGAGCAGACGGCCGGGGCCGCCGCGGGGGATGACGGCGGGAACGGCTCAACCCCCGGCCTCTTGACAAAACCGTATGGATTCTTTATTCTGAAGAAAACTGAGACCATCCGGATGGATGGGAAGAGCAGCGCGGGAAAGGAGAGACCATGCTGACGAGCTTCAATCGCCGGGAACCGGCGGTGACCATGGACATGCAGAGACCAGCCGAGCTCCGGAACCTTCCGGCGGCCGCCGGCGTCCCATATACCGTCCGGACGCACAGCTCCGGCAGGCGGCTTGTGCCTTCTGGCCGGCTTCGGCTTCTTTTTGCTGGCGGCGGCGGTGCAGCGGCTGGTCCTTCGGCCGAGCCGGAGAAAAGCCCCGGCGGATGCCTGAACGGGCCCTTCCGGGATAACGAGCATGATAGGGAGTGCGGTGATCTCATGAAGCGGAGGCTTTGGCCTGTGACCGTCCGCCGGACGGTCACGGTGCTGCTGGCGTTCCTGTTCCTGCTCTCCGGCTGCAAAAAAGCGGAAACGGCGGAAAGGGAAACGGTCCGGGTGTTTTCCGGGCTGCTGCCGGAAAACGCCCTGTTCTGGTCGGAGGACGGCGGCGTCTGGGGCCTGGACCACAGAGACCGGAAGCGGGAGGAAGGGGAACTGGAGCGGGTCTTCGCCCAGCGCTATGGGCCGGTGTTCCTGCCGGAGACGGAGGACGTGGGGCAGACGCTCCGGCTGCATATCACGGGCATCCGGGAATATTCCCCCGCCTATGCAAAGCGGCCGGACTGGTGGTTTTTGGATTATACCTATGAACAGGCCGACGAAAAGCCGAAGACCGTCACGCCGTCCCTGCAGATCCGCCTGGATGGACAGTGGTACTGTCTGCCCTTCGGCGGTCTCACCCCGGAATGGATACAGGAGCTGCCGGGCAGCCTGAGCCTGATGAAGGGCCGCCTTGATCCGGAGGAAACGGAGCAGATCATTCCCGGGCATTATCGGCTGGTGCTCTATCGGGACTGGCGGGGCGAGATCTCCCTCGACGCGGAGGAATTCGACCTGATCGAAACGGAGGACGGCTTTGCCGTCGACCGGATCCGGAAGCCTGCCGACCTGTTCGGGGAAAAGGCCGCCGTCCCCGCGCAGCGCGTCCTGCGGGAGGACGGGAGCAGCTGGCGTCTGGCGGAAGCGGGCGTAAACGACTTCAGAGCCTTCATCCTGACGGATATCCTGGAGGAGAAAAGCGAGGGCCGGGATCGATGACGAAAAAGCGCCTCTGCGGAACGGGATGTTCCGCAGAGGCGCAGCGCATTATCCCCGGTCGTTGGTGACGTCGCCGCTGCCGGAGATGGGGATGGCCTCCCCCAGATAGCGGGCGGGGGGCTGCAGGATGCACTTCGCGAAGTCCTTGTCCCGGGCCAGCACCTCCCGGATATCCCGGTACAGCTGGCCGTAATACCGCTGCGTGTCGCAGGCCACCCCCACCGCCTCCAGTCCCAGCCGCCGGGCGATCCAGAGGGCCCGGGGCAGGTGGTAGGCCTGGGTGACCACCACCACCTTCCGTACGCCGAAAATATCCCGCGCCCGGTAGAAGCTGTCATAGGTGGAAAAGCCCGCGTGGTCCATGAACACGTCCTCCGAGGGCACGCCCCGGGCCAGGGCCGCGTCCTTCATGGCGTTCACCTCGTCGTGGTCCTCCCGGCCGTGGTCCCCGCTCATGAGGAGCTTCGGCGCGGCCCCGGCGAGATAGAGGTCCACGCCCTTCCGGATGCGTTCGGTGAGCATGGGGCCGGGATTCCCGTCGGGCAGGAGCCCCGCCCCCAGGACCAGGATGCAGTCGGCCTCCAGACCGGCGGCCTGTTCGGCGGATACGATGCGATTTCGGGCGCTGCCCACGATCAGCAGGTCCGGTATCAGCACCGCCAGGATCGCCAGCAGCACCAGGGCGGCGGCGATCTTCAGCAGGAGCTTCTTTTTCTTTTTCATGGTTCCTCCGAAGGTTCAAAGCGGCTGCATCTCCATGGCGGCGGAGATGGAGCGGGCGGTGTTCAGCTGATCGAAGCGGATCAGATAGGCGTTCTTGTCCGGGTCCAGGGCCTCCACGGTCCCCGCGCCCAGGATGGGGTGCTTCACCCGGTCCCCGGGCCGGAAGCGGAAATCCCCGGTGAGAGGCGGAAGGGGGAGGGCGTCCGGCAGCAGCAGAGAGGGGTCCAGGGGCTCCGTGCAGTCGATGTTTTCCAGCCCCGTGTCAAAGAGGAAGCGGCTGGGGAGCCGCAGGCTGCCCGCCCCCAGGGGCCCTTCCGTGTCGGAGAGGTACAGCCGCTTCCCGGCCCGGGTATAGGCCACGTAGCAGAGCCGCCGCTCCTCCTCCAGCCCCTCGGGGGTCAGCACCTTCCGGGAGGGGAAGCTGCCCTCGTTGAAGCCCACCAGGAAAACGGTGTCGAATTCCAGGCCCTTGGCGGCGTGGACGGTCATAAGGCGGACGGACCGGGCCTTTTCCTGCCGGTCCAGGTCCGTGAAGAGGGCGGCCAGATCCAGATAATCCCCCAGGGTGACCTCCTCTCCGGCGCCCGTCTCATAGTCGAAGATGCTCTGCTTCAGCTCGGAGAGATTGTCCAGCCGGTCCTGGGCCCCGCAGAGCCGCAGATATTCCTCATAGCCGCTTTCCGCCAGCAGACGGGAAAGCAGGTCTGTCAGCTTCATGCCCCTCCAGCAGGCGCGCAGCTCCTCGATCAGGCGGATGTACTGCGCCGCGCCGGTGCCGTGGAAGATGGGCAGGTCCAGACAGCGCTTCAGAGTGTCGTAGAGGCTGAGATCCAGGTGCACCGCCTGCTCCCGCAGGAAGGCGATGCGCTTTTTCCCCATGCTGCGCCGGGGCTCGTTCACCGTCCGCAGGAAGCTGAGATCGTCCCCGGCGAAGATCATGCGCAGATAGCACAGCACGTCCTTGATCTCCTTGCGGTGGTAGAACTCCACGCCGTTGTAGAGCGTGTAGGGCACCTTGGCCCGGATCAGGGCCTCTTCAAAGCTGCGGGACTGGTGGTGGGCCCGGTAGAGGATGGCGACGGAGCCGGGGTCGTCCCCGGCCTCCAGCCGTTCCCGTATCCGTTCCGTCACCCAGGCGGCCTCCGCCTCCGGGGTCTTGGCGTGGTCGTACAGGGGCTTGGAGCCTCCCCGGAGCACGGGGATCAGCTCCTTTTCCAGCCGGTTGCGGTTGTGGGCGATGAGCGCGTTGGCCGCCGTCAGCACCGGGGGCAGGCTCCGGTAATTCTCCCTCAGATAGATGGTCTGTCCCTCCGGATGCACGGCGGCGAAATCCAGGATGAAGCGCACGTCCGCGCCCCGGAAGGTGTAAATGGTCTGATCCGGGTCCCCCACCACGAAGAGGTTATGGTGCTTCCCGGCCAGGATCTCCGACAGCGCGTATTCATCCTTGTCGATGTCCTGGTATTCGTCCACCAGGATGTATTCCAGCCGGTCCTGCCATTTTTCCCGGCTGGGGGCGTCGGTCCGCAGGATGTGGAGGGCGAAGTAGATCAGATCGTCGAAATCCAGGCCGAAGGTCTTGCGGGTCTCGTAAAGATAGCGCCACAGCACCTTCTGACTGAGGTCCTTCGCGGTCTCGGCGGTGCGGAGGAGCTTTCCCGGGTCCGGGTCGATGAGGGTGGGCACATAGTCGTGGCCGCCCTTGTATTCGGCAATGTAGTCCGAGGCGTCCTTCACCGTCAGCTGCCGGCTGGTGACCCCCAGGTCGGCGAAAACGCCCTTGAGGATATCCTCCTTGTCCTGGTTGTCCAGCACGGTGAAGGTCTCGGGATACTGCACCACGTGGCAGTCCTCCCGCAGGAGGGTCACGGCGAAGCTGTGGAAGGTGCAGATGTATCCCAGGTCCCGCCCCGGCAGCAGGGCGCGGATGCGCCGCTTCATCTCCGCGGCGGCCTGGTTGGTGAAGGTGACGCAGAGGATGGCCGCGGGGGAGATGCCCAGCCCCTCCGCCAGATAGACGAAGCGTCGGGAAAGCGTCTTGGTCTTGCCCGTGCCCGCGCCGGCCACCACCCGCACATAGCCCTCCGTGGCGGTGACGGCGGCCCTCTGGGCCTCGTTCAGATCGCCCAGTATCTTTTCCAGCATGCCCATGTCCCCCCTTGGCAGCCGCCGATGGGAACGGCAGCCGCTTTTAACCCATTGTAGCAGAAAACGCTGACCAATAAAACGGACAGTTGCTTCCTTTCCTGTAAAAAACGTGGTATTCTGAAGAAAATCAACGGCCCCAATCAACAGAGGAGGGATCCCCATGGAGATCGGCATCACGAGAGAAGCGGCCCTGGCGCTGCTGAAGACCTACAATAAAGAACCCTTTCATCTGCGCCACGCCCTGACGGTGGAGGCGGTGATGGACTGGTATGCGGCCCGTCTGGACCCGGAAAACCGGGAATTCTGGTCCCTGGTGGGCCTCCTGCACGACATCGACTTCGAGCAGTGGCCGGAGGAGCACTGCCGGAAGGCCCCGGAGCTGCTGCGGGCCGGGGGCTGCACGGAGGAATGCATCCACGCCGTCTGCAGCCACGGCTACGGCATCTGCTGCGACGTGGAGCCCGTGCTGGAGATGGAAAAGGTGCTCTTCGCCGCCGATGAGCTCACCGGCCTCATCTGGTCGGCGGCCCTGATGCGGCCCAGCAGGAGCTGCACGGATATGGAGCTCAGCAGCCTGAAAAAGAAATTCAAGGACAAGAAATTCGCCGCCGGCTGCTCCCGTGACACCATCCGGACCGGGGCGGAGCGCCTGGGCTGGGAGCTGGACAAGCTCCTGGGGGACACCCTGGCGGCCATGGCGGAAAATGAATCCAGGATCGAAGCGGGAACCGTTTGAGTCTTTTTTCGTCTGATGGATCAGAGAGGAGGAGAACGCATGCGCAGGAACGGCATGACGGCGGCCTGTGCCGCCGGACATTTCTTCGTGGACTTCCTCTGCGCCTGGGGCGTGTTCTTCCTCTACCTGGGGGACAGCCGGTGGCAGGAGGCCACGCTGCTGTATAATTTCTGCGCCTTTGCGCTCCAGATGCCCATCGGGCTGCTGGCCGACCGCTTCCGGCAGACGCGGACCTTCGCCGCGGCGGGCGGGGCGCTGGTGGCCCTGGCCTGCCTGCTTCCGCGATCCGCCGGCATGTCCTTCGCCCTGATCGCCGGGGTCGGCAACGCCCTGTATCACGTGGGCTGCGGCGCGGCGGTGCTCCACGCCTATCCGCACCGGGCGGGCCCGCTGGGGCTCTTCGTTTCCCCCGGGGCCTTCGGCGTCTTCTTCGGCGCGCTGCTGGGGAAGGCGGGGGCGGCGGTGCTGCTGCCGGGCCTGGCAGGCCTGGCGGGCTGCTGCCTGCTGGTCTGGCTGCTGTCCCGGGGCCTGGAGGCACCGCCCATGGACGCCTGCACCGCCGCCGCGCCGGGCGGCGCTCTGATCTGCCTCTTCCTGGTGGTCTGCCTCCGCTCCTGCCTGGGCTTCCTGTTTACTTTCCCCTGGAAGACCGGCGCATGGGCGATCGCCGCCGTCTGCGCCGTGGTGCTGGGGAAGACGGCGGGGGGCTATCTCAGCGATCGGGTCGGGGCAAAGCGGACCTCCCTGGGCTCCCTGGGCCTGGCGGTCCTGGGCTTCCTCCTGTCGTCAAATCCCCTCTGCGGGGTGCTGGCGATCTTCCTGTTCAACATGACCATGCCCATTACCCTCCGGGCGGCGGCGGACGCCCTGCCGGGGCTCCGGGGCTTCAGCTTCGGCCTGCTGACCTTCGCCCTGTTTCTGGGCTTCCTGCCCATCTGGCAGGGGGTCTCCCTGCCGGACGGCGGATGGTTCCTGGCCCTGGGGGCCCTGGCGTCTCTGGGCCTGCTGCTGCCGGGCCTCCGGCGAAGGCCTTGAACGGCTGGGTATCGGCGCTGGGGATCTCCCTGGGGCTGACGCTGCTCTTCGAGGGGCTGCTGGCCCTGCTCTGGGGGCTCCGGGGCCGGGATCTGCTGCTCTGCGCCCTGGTGAATCTGCTGACCAATCCGCCCCTGGTGTTCTGCGTCCTCTGCTGGCGGTGCTTCGGCCCGCCGCCCGCCTGGCTGCCGGTGCCCCTGCTGGAGCTGCTGGCGGTGTGGATCGAGGGCCTGCTTTACCGGCGGGAGGGGGAGCGGATCCGCCGTCCCTATCTCTTTTCTCTCTGCGCCAATGCATTCAGTTATACCCTGGGCCTGCTGGTCAGCGCCCTGATCTGAGGAGGTGCCTTATGAAACGCTGTATGACGCTGCTGCTGATCCTGGTCCTTGCCCTCGGCCTGGGCATGAACGCCCTGGCGGACGTGATCTTCGAGCCGGAGGACGCTTTTCTGCAGAAGCATATCGACGAATGCAGCTATGAGAACCGGGTCTACGTCGTCACCGTGGACGGGGAAGCCGCCGATATCTTTGAGGATCCCAAGGGCAAGCCCATCGCCCGGCTGCCGGCAGGCGTCGAATATCTGATCTCCTGGATCTGGCCGGAGGACGGGGGCTGGGGCCTGCTGGACTTCAAAAACTGGAAGGGGGAGATCCGGAGCGGCTGGATCCGCCTCCGGGACCTGACCGTGAAGTACGACAGCATGTCCTTTGCCCAGGAGCACGCTTCCGAGTTCCTTTATCCGGAGGAGCCGGTGCACTTCGAGCCCGAGGACTGCAGCCTCGCCCGCTTCTGGCCCTATCCCGGCGCGGACGCGCCGACGGGGTTCGCCGAGTCGCCCACGGAGCTTCAGTTCAACACCCTCTATGAGGATCCGGAGGGGCGGCGCTGGGGATTTGTTTCCTATTACTACGGACACCGGAATTTCTGGGTCTGCCTGACGGAGCCGGAGGCCGAAGCCTTTCCCGCTCCGGGCGTCACGCCCACGCCCCGGCCGGCGCCCACGCCCCGGCCCACGGCGATGCCGCCGCTGACGGACCCCGACAGGGGCGGAGACTTCCCCTGGCTGCCCGCGGGCCTGGCCGGCGGCGCGGTGGTGATCGCGGGTGTCCTCCTGGCGGTGTTCCGGAAGAAAAAGTGAGCATCGTGCGCATAGTTTCGCCCCGGCCCGATCATCGGGCCGGGGCGATGTTCTTTTCGGTCAGCCTTGCTCCTTCGCCGCCACGTCGATGAAGCAGTGCTCCTCCTCCGGATCCAGCGTCACCCGGAGGATGTCGTTTTCCGGGTCAAAGCCGAAGTTCTGGTCCAGAATGGTGATATACTCCGCTCCCTCCAAGGCAGCCTCCTGTTTCGTGAAATCCAGGGGGCTCCCCAGTTTTGTCGTCATATCATAACCGTTGCGCTTGCGGTCCTGCCCGGAGCCGACGAAGTCGAAGCTGGCATGCTTTTCCGCAGTGACGGTGACCTGGCGGCTTTCCCCGGCGGGGATGAAGACAGCGAAGCGGTAATACAGCACCCGCTTATCCCGCAGGTGGCCGAATTCCGACTCCAGAGAGTGGTCGAAGCTCTGCCAGAAGCGGGTGTAATCCCCCTCCAGCAGGCCGATCTGCTTCCAATGCAGGGCGATCAGATCGCCGGCCATGGTGGAATTGCGGATCTCCTCCGCCAGCTCCGGCGGCATCCCGTTCGAGACCGCCTCCTCCAGGTCCTGGCTCTGGAGGTGGAGCCTTCGCACCATCTCTCCCAGGCTGGCGGCATAGCGCACCACCGTGCCCCCGGCCCTGTCCGTGGGGACGGAGCAGCTGCCGTCGGTATAGGCCTGCAGCGTATAGTCCCCGATGTCCTCCCCCAGCACCAGGAGGAAAACGCTTCGCCCGTCGCCGACGGATCCCTTGCGGGGGACGGAGGAATAGCGCCAGCAAAGGCCCGTCTCCGGTTCGTCCATGCTGCCGTTGAAGCCGTAGGTGATCACGGCGGTCTTTTCACGGTCGATGGTGAACGCCATGTTCAGCGTGGGATTCTTCACATCCTCCGAATGCTCTCCCCAGAGGTCCTTCAGCTCATAGACGATGACCGGGATGTCCAGGGAGGGGGGATCCTCCAACGCCCGACGCAGGTAGCCGTCCTCCAGCCAGCTTCTGTAGTCCTCCCATTCGTTCAGCCTGGGCTGCTCTCCGCCGGCGTCGGTGAAGGGGCCCACGATCAGCTCCGTCTCCACCGTCTCCCCGTCTGCGGCGATCGCGGGAGCGGTCGCCGCCGACAGGTCCATGACGACGGGGTAATAGAGGGTGAAGCGCCGGTCCTCCCCCGTGGGATTCGTCAGCAGATACTCGTCCGTGACGGTGATTTTCCGCCGTTCGAAGGAGGGAGGGGCTTCCTTGTAGCCGCCGAAATCGAAGGTCACGCACCGCTCGGCCTGCAGCCCCTCGTCCTGTTGGGCCGTCAGGGGCAGCACCGGCCCGGCATAATACATGTAGCTGGACCCCGTGCTGCTTCCGTTGCCGGCGGCGGTGGGGAGGACGGTCGGCATGGGGACTCTGTGAAGTCCCCAGGGCCAGGGAAGCGTGAGACCGTAGGGCATTCCGAAAACAAATACATAGCCGATCAGCAGAACGAAGCAGGCTGCCGCCAGCCTCGCGATCCGGGGCAGGGTGATGATCCGCCGCGGGCAGCGCTCCGCCTCGTCGATGTATTCCTCCCGGATATCCGTGATGGATTCCAGCAAAACAAGCGTCCTTTCTTTGTTCACAGGAAAACACCCTCCTTTTCCAGCGCTTTTCGAAGGCTCTGCCGCAGCCGGAGCATCTTCTGCGCCAGGCGGGCGGGGGAGAGGCTGCGCTCCCTTGCCAGTTCGTTCAGACTCACGCCGTACCAGTAGCGGCGCACGAAGAGGATACGGTCGACCTTGCCCAGGGAGCCCAGCCAGCGGTCGATGACCTCTGCCAGCTCCCTGGCCTCCAGGGCTCTCTCCGCGGTGTCGGGGGCGGGGAGGCAATCCTCCAGCTCCCCCAGCAGCTCCGTCATCCCGGCGGAGCGTTTCAGCCGGTGTTCCCGGTTCCAGCGCCCCAGGGAGAGATTGCGCGCCGCCTTGCCCAGCCAGGCCCGCAGGCTCAGGGGCTTTTCCGGCGGCATGGCGTTCCAGGCGGCGTGATACGTGTCGCTGACGGTCTCCTCCGCGTCCTCGGGGCTGCGCAGCAGGTTGAAGGCGATGGAGTAGCAGTAGCCGCCGTATTTGATCCGCGTTTCCTCGATGGCCTGTTCGTTTCGCTGCCAGTACAGGTCGATGATGGCCCCGTCCTCCATGCCGCACCTCCTTTCCCATTCGTCTTTTGAAGGCCTTCCCTGATACAGTATCGTTTTATCGCCGGATATTGGGCGTTCGATCCGTTTTTTTTCATATTGTAGCATGAATCGTCAAGGAGGCGGGCCGATTGGCCCGCCTCCCGCGTCGATCCGATTCACTTGCGGCTCTTGTAATCCTCGTCGATGCGCTTCTTCCAGCTCGAAGCCAGGGGCAAGCTGGCGCGCATGCGGCTGACCGCCTCGCCGACGACCTCGAAATTCAGAGCGGTGCCCGCCGCGTCTGCGTGGTAGTTCACGGCACGGTCCTCCCGGATGCCGAATTTCCTGGCGGTCTCCACCGCGTCGATGTTGGCGCCCAGGAAGAGGAACTCCCAGCCCTCCGCCTTCTTGCGCTCGATGAGCTTCTTCACCTCGTCGCTGGAATAGCGGTGGGAGGCGTTCTCCATGCCGTCGGTGGTGATGACGAACATGGTGTGCTCCGGCACGTCCTCGGCCCTGGCGTATTTGTGGATGGTCGTGATGTGCTTCACCGCGTCGCCGATGGCGTCCAGCAGGGCGGTGCAGCCGCCCACGCTGTAGTCCCGGTCGGTCATGGCCGGCACTGCGGCCAGGGGCAGCCGGTCGTGGATCACCTGGCTGCGGTCAGCGAAGAGCACGGTGCTGACCCAGCAGCCCCCCTCCGTCCTCTTCTGCTTTTCGATCATGGCGTTGAAGCCGCCGATGGTGTCGCTCTCCAGCCCCGCCATGGAGCCGCTGCGGTCCAGGATGAATACCAGCTCGGTGCAGTTCTTTTTCATTGTTTCGCCCTCCTCAAAAATCTCGGTTCCCCGTGTTTTCTGAGCAGAGCATACACCGTTTCCGAGGCGTTGTGGTCGCCTGCAAAGCGACATTTCGCCGGCGGGGTGCGGATCGCTTCGCTGCGCCTCCGCCCCGGACCGGGCCCGCTTCGCCGGGCGCCGATCCGGGAGGTTATACGCTCCCCAGCAGGGTCTGATCGAAGGCGAAAAGCGCTTCGTTGATGCGGTCGATGTCGTACTGGCCGCGGCGGATATAGTATTCCACGATCACGTCGAATTCGCTGGAGCGGGACAGGGCGAAGCCCGCCTTCATCAGCAGCTCCCGGGTCTCCGGGAGCCCCAGCTCCAGGGCCACCGCGAAGGCCAGCACCGTGGGCTTGCTGGGCCGGTAGTGCTCGTCGGAGCGGATCTTGCTGAAGAGCTTCCGGTCGATGTTGGCTTTCTTATAGCACTCCGCGTCCGTCATGCCCTTCTCCGTGATCTTGCGCAGCAGCATGCGGCTGAAGCTTTCGTCCAGGGCGGACAGGGCCTCCCTCAGCCCGGCGGGGGAAGCCTCGTCCAGCGCCTCCGCCGGGAAGTAGGGGGGCGGTGCAACCGCGGCGCTGCCCGGCGCTTCTTCCCGGTGCGATATGGTTTCCGAACGCCGGGCAATGCTTCTTCCCGTGAAGAAATCCAGCTTCCGGCGCTGCTTCCGGCTCCCGTCGGCGGGGGCGGGCGGCATGGCCGCCGCTGCGGCAGGCGCAGCGTGGAGATTGGGCTCCAGCAGGGCCGTCAGCTCGGGATAGCGGTCCCGGTTCAGGGTGTCCCGTCCGAAGATCACCAGATAGACGGTCAGCTCATGCTCCCGGAGAAAGCTGCGGATCTCCTCCTCCGCCACCGCCAGGGCCGCCCCCCTGGGGTAGCCGAAGATCCCTGCGGAGATGAGGGGGAAGGCCACCGTCCGGCAGTCCTTCTCCGCGGCCAGGGCCAGGGAGCTGCGGTAGCAGGCCCGGAGGGTCTCCTCCTCGCCGAAGCCGCCGCCCCGCCAGCGGGGACCCACGGTGTGGATGACGTATCGGGCCCTGAGGCGGTAAGCCCCGGTCAGCTTCGCATCGCAGGGGCGGCAGCCCCCCAGGGTGCGGCATTCCGCCAGCAG
>JAEEGL010909671.1_pt1 | contig 13328 bp, 13 predicted proteins | sample 9134231 | NCBI WGS metagenome assembly JAEEGL01 (sample SAMN16246548, study PRJNA631951) | gut metagenome | biome: gut microbiome; feature: rumen; material: fiber-attached | host: Bos | place: Iran: Karaj | collected 2018-10 | reverse complement strand
GTATTCCGTGCGGCCGGGAGGCCTTTGTTCTCCGGGTGGACAAGAATTTTGACATTCCTGTCATATTCTGCCGTCACCCGGCGGACGATGTCCATGCTTTCGTCCGGCGAAGCGTCATCCACAAAGATGAATTCTACATCCTGCAGCGTCTGCTCCATGAGCGACCGGACGCAGCGCTCCACGAATGCTTCGACCTTGTAGACAGGGATGATGACAGAGACGTCAGGCTGTTTCATCAGACTCTAATTGATCATAAAGATGCATTCCATCCTTCTGCTCCTCCTTCTGAAGGGCAAGGATTAAGAACGGGGCAAACACCATTAGGATATCGCTGGTAACCTTGAACCAGCCGGTGAAGTTGGAGAGGAGGAGCATCAAGAACAGCCCTTCATAGCCCTTAAGGTTTTTGATACACGTTGTTGCGACTTTTACGAAAACGCCAATCATCATCAGCAGCCCGGGGATTCCAAAGTAGAAGATAAACCGTAGGTATCCGATATCGGTTCCCATATAGTAACCTCCCCGGATTACCCCTAGGAAGTTAGGGTCACTGTTGGGGTTTTCACAGTATCCATCCCCAATAATCCACGTCTTCAAGGTCTCTGGCCAAACAACCATATTCTTTAGGATTTCATTGGATGAGACCTCCCAACGCCCTTTTTCTGCCAATGAGAAAAAGCCCTCGAAACCGAACCGAAGATTAGCACGGAAGGAGGGATTGTGTCGATAGAGCCATACTAGAAAGAAAATACCGACGATAAGGAAGATGGAAACAAATGCAAAATTTTTTATATTAACGTTCCCGATATTCTGGGTGACATAGGTGATAGATGCAAATAAGATTGAAATAATGATCCCGACGGTCGTGGAACGGGAAATCATATTTCCAATAACGGCAATAATAACAAACGCAACGGCATAAATTAGCATCCTTTTCCCTTTTTCTTTGTGTTGCGCATCAATAAAGAGGTGGGTGTCGATGGTCAATACGGCGGCAAACCTCAAGCCGGATGGATCAAGAGCTGCTCCAAGCCCATACATTCTGCCCTCAATCTTGCTCATATATGCATCTCCGGAGCCGATAAGACTGTCGATAAACGTCTGGAGAGGTGGGAATAATGTCATAGCATAAGCGAGGAGACATTGGCAGACACAGACCCCTACAAGATAGCTTCCGATGGTTTCAACAGTCAGCGACCCGTGAATCTTTCGAATGAGCCAGACGACGGCATAGGCACCACCCAGCCATACCCACAGCGACATAAAATAGGAGGCATAGGTTCCGTCCGATGTATGGTTATATGCCATTGAGCAAAGGGACCATATACTAATCAAAATGGCCAAAAGACTCAACCATAAGAAATCATTACTGATACGGAATTCTTTCTCAATAACCCGGTCCATCACAAAAATAATCAGGCCGAATGCGGCGATAACCATTTTTGTGTTAACCTCAACGCCAATCGGGAGGTTGAATGGGAACATAAATAAACTGGTAATCAGACCAGTAATAAGGATTTTAAAAAGCCGTATCAAACCTTGCCGCCTTTACGGAAGTAGCGAGCCACTAATTTAATTCTCTTCCAAAGCGAAAGTTTTTCTAGTGCATACCGGCGATCCAGCCAGAAGTCGTGAGCGAAGGTCTCATCAAAGAAAATACTCCTCCGGTATACTGCCCACCATATGTCCATATTGACACATTCTTCTTTCCAGGGCTTGGGCCCGTTATAGTGGAGGATTCCATGGTCCAAGGCATCGTCTAAGGCCTCCTTCCCGTAGATGGCCTCCATCTCTTCCCGTCGCTGAACGATGAGGGAGTATAGCTGTACAGTTAGGCAGAATACGGGACCCAGAGGAAGGAAACGACCATTGCAAGCGATATTGATAATATCCATGTCCTGTTGATAATAGTCGTTCTTTCCTAACTCCCTGAAGCGTTCGATCAGGTTATCCCGTCGTATAGCAGCTAAATTGAAGATGAGATTCCCAGAATAATAATACCCGTTCCGGTAGTCCAAAGCTAATTTGTCAGCCAGATACTTCTGGACCCCAGGACGAAGCCTGGAGCAATTATCAACACCGGCAAAATAATTATCTCCCAAATCCAGTTTATAATACTTGGAAAGATCCTCACGTATGATGACATCCACGTCAGAATAGAGCATCTTGTCGTATTCAGGGATTAAATCCGGGGATAAAAGACGGTAATATGCCGTTTCAGGGATTCCTCGTATTTCATATGCCCCCACGAACTCTCCGGATACTTCACGGAATGTCAACTTGAAATTATTGAAATGGTCGTACAGCTTCTCCAGAACAGAGAAGTCACATCCTGGCTTGTGAAGGATATAGATATCATAGAAAGTATCCGGTTCGGCACTCTCCAGAAGTGACGTAATGCATACCCCGGCGGGCATAAGCAGGCTCTGGTCAAAGGTGAACAGGATAGGAATGGTCGCCATATTAATCTTCTATAAAAGCATTATAATGATGATGCGAGACTCTTTTCTCTTCCGGGGGAAGTTGCATATAGTCTCCATACACAGTGCGCAGATATAAGTCCCGATCTTTGATACAGTGATAAGACTTCCCCTCAAATTCTATGACATCACAGGCTTCAAATAAAGCCGAGGGAAAGGGGAAAATTTTAAAATCCCCGAAAATGACAGTACTCAAAGGAGAATTTTCGGGAAGTTGTGCACGTGCCCTTCGATTCAATTCCCTCTTGAGTGTCAAGACGTCGCCGTGCAAGTTGCGAAATAGTGTTTTTAAAATATGCCGGAACGCCCAGTACCATTTAAATCTTCTGGCCGCTTTGTAATAAGGACAGATAGCCAGAACATGTTCGTGGAGTTGCTGTAATCCGGTGGAGTAGGGCTCATAATTCTCGGGCATACCGTCAACTGGGAAAATATCAATATTTACACCAAAAAGATGGCGTTTGAATATGATATCTTCCATAATGGTCCCTTTTCTGGAAACTTTGATAAACTGCTCGTTACAAACCTCTATGGCGCTTAGATCTATAACCTCGTTAAATGCGCTCTTATAATCCAGAATGAACCGATCATAATCGGTCCGGGGCATCATAAGGTCGATGTCATCGTCCCAGGGAATGTATCCCTTGTGGCGGACGGCTCCAATCATCGTTCCTCCGCAGAGCGAATAATGAAGTTTATGTGTTTCGCAGAAAGTATGGACATCATCCAGAATCTCCAACTGGATGCGTTTGATTTCACCGGGAGTCAACTGTCTCATTATAGCTCGGATTTAAAATAAATCAAGTCTCGCGGATCGGTAATTTTGATGTTTTTTTCGGATCCTTTAGACAGGCAGACCGGTTCCCTTAAATCCATCATCATCGTGCCGATAAAAGCGGAATTCTTCCCGATGCCGGTTTCTTCCGCTTTTTGATATGCGCGAATAACTTTTCCGTATTTATAAGCTTGAGGCGTAATAGTCCGGAACGCATTCTCCCGAGGGATATACTTCAAATCTGTCTGATGTCCGTCCGCATAGACGATATGCTCCGTAAGCGGAAAAGAGGAGATAGCGCCGCCACAGATAGAGCAGTCTGCAATTACGGCATCAATAGAGGCGGCATCGACAAGCGGCCTGACACCGTCGTGAACGACTACGATGTCGTCACTGGAGCAAGGGAGTGCATCCATTCCTTTCTTAATGGATGAGAGCGCTGAGTCGCCTCCGGTCACGATGCCTTGAACTTTCCGGAACCCTAATGTGCCCACGAAATCGCGCACGTAGTCTTCCCATCCTGCGATGCATACAATATAGATGGAGTCTATTGCGGGATGCCGCTCAAATTTTTCAATGGTGTAGGCAAGAATCGGCTTCCCATCGACTTCTATAAATTGTTTGGGAATATCAGCTGCCATCCGGACCCCGCGTCCGCCGGCGATAATTAATGCTGTAATCATGATATAGGAGGGAGAATAGAATGAAGGATATGGGAAAACTTTGCTGAGATTACTTCCGGCGAAAAGTTACGATAAAAGCTTTTATCATTTTGAACGCAGTCCGGACCTCCTTCTATCAAATATTTCAGTGTTTGTGTCAGAGTATCTATGTCTCCATTTCCGATGGCGATATTGCCGGATTGCTTCAGCAATTCTGTAGTTACTCCTTTTTCGGGCGTGATGCCTATAATGGGCTTCTGATAGTAAAAATAGTCCATCAACTTGGAAGGGAAGAAAACATTCTCTGCGGAAGGGGCATCGAGGACCAGGAAATAATCTGTATCTAGATAAAACGGCTCCAGTTTTTCTGCCGGTTGATTGCCTTCAAAGCGGAAGATCTCCTGCAATCCAAGATCTACCACGGCTTGCCTGTCGGCATTCAAATCCTTTCCGACAACCCGGACTTCCAAATTCTGAAGAAGCGGATAACCCTCATTTTTGAGCACGGCACAGGCCTTGATCAAATCCTGTAAGTTTCTGTCAGCGACCAGTTGCCCGATATAGGAAATCCGTATCTTATTATGCTGCGGATGAGTGAAGTGAGGAAGGTTTTCCATCATCGCCCGAGTATAACAAAACGGAAGGATATGTATTTTCCGACCGACCTGTGATCCGTATCTGACTTTCCATCGTTCAGCAATAATCGGATTTGTGTGGATGATGGCGTCTGCGTTCTCGGCCACCAGGCGCTCCTGTTTGATGTCCAAAGCTCTGATGGTCTTGCCACGGTATGGGTTGTCAGTCCATGGATCGTAAAAAATAGTAATCCAGGGAAGGCCGGATTTCTGTTTGACCTTCCATCCGATGAGGTGTGCGCTCAAAGGGAAACTCAGTGTACAGATAAAGTCTTTTCTTTCTTGTTTCAAGATCCGGAGCGCATCTTTTGTCATCGGAGTATTAACAATACATCTCAGTTCATCCGGTGCATAGGCCCAACGAGAACCAATTGCTTCCAAACGATGCTGGATAATTTCTCTCCAACGGATGTCAGGGGTAAGATCTATTCTAACCCCGGCTGGAATTCTCCTGGGACCTTTTCTGGTGAGTACATGCGGGTCGCATATATTCCTCAAACTGTCCAACAACCGTTCAAATTGTTTTTGATTGGGGTTGCTGAAAGAAAAGTTGGGATAAATGAAGAGGGGGCGGTACATTATAAAGCATTCTTCCGTTTATTCCTTATGCGTACAACAATCCCGTAAAAAAGTCGTAGTAAGAGTTTCCTACTGACACCGGGATACAAGCGGTCCATCTCGCCGGGATAAATTTCCTTTCCTTCTGTATAGAGTTCATAAAGACAGATTGATTCCCAGAGGCTGCCCGACTTATTGAAATCCAGATGGCCGATGAAGTCTTTTCCGATGTCTCCATACATCCTGCTGGCGTTCGAAAAATCTCGCTGATACGTCATTGCTGCTATATTGATACTGTAGATGAGAGGGTTCTCGCGAAAAAATCGGAATAATAGCTCTGCATCTTCATATCGGGAGAGATCTGTATTAAAGCGAAAGTCTTTCAAAAGAGAAGTCCGGCAGGTGAAGGCCCCCGTGCAGGGAAGTACCTTCCGAAAGAACCAACTTTTATAAGGATTTTTTACGATTCCGTCAGGGAATGATGAGGAAAACGGTTGCGACTGTCCATCGGAATTTATAAGGAAATTACCGATAATCATTTGGGCATCCGGATGAGATGAAATTGCATTGGCAAATCCCCACAGCGCACCTTGGTGCATCGTGTCATCCGCGTCAAGAAAAATCAGCCACTCTTTTTCAGCAAGTGCAATTCCGTGGTTTCTGGCACCCGAGACGCCGGTGTTATACTGCCTGATAAGGCGGAGACGAGAATCCCGAATTTGTTCGACCCGGGTGGCGCTGCCATCCGTCGATCCGTCATCAACGACAATAATTTCGAAGTCCTCAAAAGTTTGATCAAGGACCGAGCGTAGAGTTTTCTCTACACTATGTTCTTTGTTGTATAATGGTATGATGATGGAAAAGCTCACCGGAAGGATTCTTTGAATTTCTCGAGATCGCAGAGGAGGAGACTGTTCTCCCGAAGCCAGCTCAATGGACGGTTCCACCATTGGGATTTCAGCAGGAACTGAATGGTTTCATCATCGTACCGGAACTTAAGGATTTTCGCCGGAACACCGCCTACTATGGCATAGGGGGGGACGTCCTTGGTGACAACGGCTCCTGAGAGAATGATGGCTCCATCCCCGACCTTGACATCCCCGGCCAAAAACACCCGGACACCAATCCAGACATCGTTGCCGATTTCCACGGGCGATTTCAGCTCCTCAAAGCGGTCCTTCGTTGCAAAGGTCTCCATGGCTTGCTTCCGGGTGGAGAAGAACATAGGTGATGTGGTGACAAATGGCGCTCCCGTCGGATGAACTCCTCTCGCCGAACGGACCTCCGCCCCGATGGAAGTGAATCGGCCGATATTGCCTTCAATATTGCAGTCCTCGCACATATAACTCCCATATCCCATTTTACCGACAAAACGGGACCGGGCGCCAAGGCTATCCGCCCCTTCAAAAGAAGAGTTATTCCCGATGGTGTTGGTTCGGTCGAACCTTACAACCCCATGCCATTTTTTCTTAAGGCGAAGATAATGGTAGAAGGAATTAAATGGCGTTGAGATGTCACGCCATATTTTTTGAAAAAAAGCCTTTATCATATTTTCTTTGGGAAATGCTTGATAAAACGGGCGCTTGGGACGAAGAGGGAGATGAGGGAAAGCATGCGGCGAACCAGCCGGTACACAGGCTTCCGGTAACGCCTTTTTCCAATTTCCTGGAACAACTTCTCATAAGGCGTCGTGCCGTATAAGGCACCGAATTCCTTCGTGCCATAATCCTTGATAATTCTTTCTGGGAACAGTTCTTCCATTACCCGGGCTTTCTCCAGAGCGTAGAGCGGTCTATTACGTGCTGAGAAACCTTCTATGTCATAATTGACGATATCCACATTGATGGGGGTATAGGTACAATTGTCCAGAATCAGAGCCTTGGTAAAGAGTTTCCGATCAGCGCAAATCTTATAAGATTCGTCGTATGGATTGTCTTTCAATATAGTCGTGCGGATTAATGCTGTCTGGTGGCAGATGGACCGTTGGTATAATGTGTCAAGAGTGATTACTTCTGCGGCTTTAACCCTTCTGGGCGGATTCTCCAGCAGAATGACGTTGCCGCATATGATATCGGCATTAGCACCTGTTTTAGAGATGTTCTCCAAAACGGATTCGTTGCAAAAAACGTCTCCTGAATTCAAGAACAGACACCATTCTCCCGTTGCCGCCGCAATGCCTTTGTTCATCCCGTTGTAGATGCCCGAATCCGGTTCGCTGACCCACTTGGTGATGGCTGCAGCATTTTGTTTGATGACATCTACGCCGCCATCATCCGATGCTCCGTCGATAATGATAAATTCATATGGACGGATTGTCTGTGCGGCTACGCTTTTAATGGTGGCTGCGAGTCCCTCTCTATTGTTGCGGTTGACTGTTATGATGGACAACTTCATTCTGCTATTTCTTTAAATATGAGAAAATTCTTCTTGAAAAATCTCTCATTCCTTGCTCAGTGATATATAATCCTCCTCCCAGAAGAGACATAGATATGACAGCCATAATTAATCCGCATATAAAGAATGCGAGGTAGTTCTTTGCCGGATCAAGCGGGATGTGACTTGTCAAGAACCAAGTAAGAAAGCCTGAAACTGCCAGTATTGCAAGGTGTTTAAAATAGAGACCGATATAAGATACGAGAGGGCGTTTCAGCCCCCTGCTAAATAGGAGTATAGGCTTCCAGACCAGTATGATAACAATCTGGCTGAGAAGGACACCGCTCAAAATACCAGGCAATCCCCATAGCCATCCAAAGAGAATAGAACAACTGATATTGAGGACGGCTTCTACTGCCGGAGCCCAGATGTCGTGGAACAGCCCATATGCATTGATGTATGAATCGACAACTTCCCGGCTCGTTCTGATGAAGAACAAGAAAACAATAATCGACACAGTAAGTTTGTCCAAAATGAACTCACTTCCAATCCAAAGTTTGACGAAGGGGCCGGAAAGGAAATACAGACAAATACAGATGCTGCCGATTAAGGCGAAACGGGAAGAAAAAAGTTCACGAAAAACACCCCAAACCCGATCAGGGTCCCCTTCGGAGACTAGATTACCGACACCAGCGTTCATGTTATTAAAAAGGGCAGATAGTACCGCCAGCAATCCTGCGGTAATCGTAACATAGTTTCCATATTGTGTTACGACTGCCAAAGAAGCAAAAGCGTAAATGATAAGGGGACTGGTCTGTGTCAGTGCGAAAAGTGATATTCTGTGGACGAAGAGTTGCTTGGTCTTGGTGATAACGTCGGGATATTTCTTCCGCAGGACTTTCCCTTGAGCAGTATGAGTGTCCAGCTGCGGGAAAGTTTTCTTGATTTGCAGATTCAGGGTATATGTTGCAATTATGGTGAATACTACCTCTAGGATAAGCCACCACTGATATTTTAATCTTGCGAAGGTTACAACAACCATTTGGCAGACGATCTTGAGGATCAATATGGAGTTGTAACTGAGTTGAATTTTGTAGTTCTGTTGGTTGGCAGAAAGTACAATCTGTCTGTAATTGAAGAAATAACTTAAAAGAGAACTGAATAACAGGACAGAGTAAGAAGCGAAGGCATACCAAAGGGGAAGTTCACTTTTGGCGAAAATGAGGGGGAAGAACCCCATTAGAATCATACTTCCTGCGATGATGAATATCGCTACTCTCCTGTAAAACCAGCCTTGAAGGGAAACGATTTCGTTGATTTTCTGAATATCTTTTTCTCGTAGAGGCTTGTAAAGCGTGTATGCTATAGCTGTTCCAATCCCCAGTTCTGCCAGGTTGAGGAAAGACAGCAAACTAGATGCCGTTGTGTTAAGCCCCAGGATGTCTGCCCCCAGTTGTTTCAGAAGAATCCGACGGGAAATAAAAGACAAAAAGAACGTGATGGCATAGAACAAGAGTGCTACGCCGCTGTTCTTGATTGTTTTATATGTTCTGGATTCTGGATTACGCATAATGTCTGGCGAGAATCCGGTTATTTAGGAATCTTGTTCCTTTTGTAAATAGCTCAGATAGAGGGAGTGTAATAATCAGAGTGAGAATGATAAAAACAAAATGATTCTCATTGATACCCCAATGGGATAGAACCATCATAGGAATTCGTTGAAGGAGATATAGAGCCAGCGCATTTCTTCCAAGCCAATTAAGGATGGGATTGACAATCAGGATTCTCGTAGTCAATGAAACAATCATTAAACAAAAAAGAGCACAAACAATACCATAATCGTCTGTGCCCATAAGATGATGGGCCCCCAAATAGAGAAGTGTCATCAACATTATTGCGATAATGCCAACACTAAGATTTTTCCCCAAGAAAGCATCAATAGATGATTTTTCTTCTGAATATAAAACTCCGAGAGGGAAAGCTATAAGAGAATCATACCACCAATACTCTGGTTTCTTGAAATAATACAGAAATAGCCAAAGTCCGATAATAGGGAAAAGAATCTTGGCGCTTAATGGCCAGTTCTTGAATTTCATGGCGATTAGTGAGATTAAATATAAAGAAAGTAAGACAAATACAAACCAGTTTGAATTACCGATATCTTTATATCCAATCCAGCAAAATATGTAATTTGTGATAGGGAAACGAATCCCAAGTAATGTGGTTGTAAGCAGTTGAAAGAATACAGCTATATCCAGTGTTATTAACAAAAAGAGGATTCTTTTGGTAAGCTTCTTTCCATATTCCGGTTTCTTGATTCTAGATTCGTTGATTCCATAGCCCGAATAAAAGAAGAACAAGGCGACAACACTTTGGCCGATATATCCCATAATCTTTAAAAAATAGGTGTCGGACCAGTGACCAGAGAATTGGATATAGGTTGAAGCGTGAGAGAAGAAGATTAAGAATGCGAAGATTCCTTTTATCGCTGTGGCTTGATCCAGCCCGCAATAATCCTTGTTGAAGCGTGAGAATTGAATCTTCCACACACAAAGGATAGCCAGAAAGATAAAAACAAGAATCATATCTTAGTCCCTACGCTATATGCCCCTATAATACAGGAACTCTATTCTTTCTCGACCGGTTTGATTTGTTCAGTTTCTTTCCCTTTTCCAGGAAACTCCTTGCCTGACTAGTTTCGCTGGAGATCCTGCGTAAATAGAGGCTGGGGACTCCGGGCTTTTCGTGACAGTGCTGTTGGTCCCAATGACGCAGTTATCGGGAATGATAACTCCTTTAAGAACCGTGACGCGGCGTCCAAGCCAGCAATGGTCTCCGATTTTAACATCTTTCGCAGGATTGATGCGGATATTGTTGGAGAGGATGGAATGAGAGTCAGAGTTGGTGATAACCACATCTTCGGAAAGCATACAATCCTTTCCGATGGTTACGGAATGTCCCTCAATCGCCGCAATATGTGCGCCTTCAATGGTAGTGTCCTTCCCAATGTGAATGAGACTGTCCGTATCTTCCAACCAAAACTGAACGTGGTGAAATACGCCACCGTCTAAAATGACCTGTAGGTTGTTCCCCAAAAGGACAAATGAGCAATCCTCCAATACTGCATTGTTGATGATAATGGTATTCTGACGTCCTTGATTCTTGAGGGAACATCGATGCAGTAGGGTGTTCTTCGTTTTTACGGATTGAGTAAAAAGCAAAAAAGGACTTGTTAGAAGTTGCAGAGAAAGGCGATAGAGAGGCCTAAGCACTGATTTTATATTCATCTTGCAATACTATACCAGAATTTTCAGTTTCCGCTAGAAGGAGTACTCTTGGCGTAGGCGGTGGCAGATAACCCCGGGGGCGCTATCTGGGAGGAAAATACCAAGGTGATGTCATCTGTCCTACGGATCGTCATCGTCGATGATGACCTTGAAATCGCTTTTGCTCCCAGCAACGAGGGAGCGGTTACACCCTTCGATGTACCGCTCCCTGTTGTGCATTGGGATAATGTTATAAAGGGTCAAACCTATTTGACCTTGAACTCGATACGGCGGTTCTGGTGACGGCCTTCCTCGGTGTCGTTGGTGGCAACGGGCTTGTCCTTGCCATAGCCGACGGCGGTGAGGCGGGCCTTGTCGATACCCTTGCCGACCAGGTAGTTGATGACGGATTCGGCGCGGCGCTGCGACAGGGCATTGTTGTATTCCTCGGAACCCATGTTGTCGGTATGTCCGCCGACCTCGACCTTGAAGTCGGTGCTGGAGAGATAAGCGGCGACCTTGTCGAGATTCTCTTTGGCTTCGTCGGTCAGATCAGCGCTGTCGAAGTCGAAGAGGGTCTGGATATCCAGGGCCTTCGCAAGCTCTGCCAGGGCGGCCTCGTGGGCCTTGCGGGCTTCTTCTTCTGCGCGGGCGATGCTGTCCTGACGCTCCTTCTCTGCGCGGGCGAGGCTATCCTGACGCTCTTTCTCTGCGCGTGCCAGGCTGTCCTTACGCTCCTGCTCTGCACGGGCGGCTTCTTCGGCAGCCCTGCGGGCGGCCTCGGCTGCGGCGAGGGCCGCGGCGTCGTCACCGCTGTTGTCTTCTTTGACTTTCTTCTTGCCGAGCATCACGCGGAGACCGAGGGAACCGCCGAGGCTGGCGGCGAATTTCTTCTCTCCCTCGGAGAAGGCGTTGCCGTTGAGGGCGGTGGCCTTCAGGTCAGGGACGATGCTGACGCGGTCGGAGATGGGAATCGGCATCATGAGACCGATACCGCCGGCAGGGGAGCCCTTCTGGAGATGGGCATAGCCGCCGTGGATGTAAGGGATGCACCAGTCCGTGATGCGGAAGAGGAGGTCGGCGTGGCCGTAGTGGAACGGATCCTTGCCGTAAGTGCCACGGTCTTCGGAGATGCTGAATCCCTGATAACCGGCACGGAAACCGAGCCAGTTGTTGAAGAATTTACCGACGTAGGCCTCTACGGAAGTACCTGCACCGTAGTTGGAGTTCTTGTAGTCCTCGAACTTGCCGTCGATGCCGAAGTTCATACCGCCACCGGCGCCGATGAACCAGCGGGTGTCACGCTGAACTTTCTCTTTGTCCTGGGCAAAGGCCGGGAGCGTCATCACTGCGGCCGCTGCGATCAAAATGATATGCTTGATTTTCATGGCGTCGAAATTTTAGAAGTGGAAAATTAAACCGAGGGAAGCGAGCCCGCGGACATCGAGCGGGAAGCCCGGGTAGCCGGGATAGCCCGGGTATTCGGCCTTTTCTTCCTTGGTCGGCTTCATGCCGTTGAAGTTGTCGGTGAAACCTTCGCTGGAGAGGTCGGCATAGATACCCACGGTCGGGGAGAGCTTGAATTCGGCGATAAAGCCGAGACGAACACCGAAAGCCCCCGTCTGCTTGGGAAGCACCTGTGAGGGGTGATCCAGATCTGAGAAGCCGAAGCTGTACGCTCCGCCGAGACCGACATAGAATTTCGGATGGAAGACGGTCCCGTTGGGGTTGAGGTTCATGACGGCGTCCAGGAAGGCGCTGATGCTGGAGAAGTTGTAAGGATAGAACCCGCGGTTGGCGGTTTCCAGCATGTTACCTGCTCCGGCATTCTTGCCATAAATGGCGTCGAGACGGATACCGAAGCGCTTCGTGAAGTCGTACCCGAAAGCCAGACCGGCCTGATAGCCGAACTGCTTGGCGAGCTGACCGTTCTCACGGTAGGTAAACGCATTCTCGAAATGCGAGTAGTCAGCACCCCCCTTCAGGGCGATGTTCCAGGGTTTCTCCGCCTTTTCCTGTGCGGAGAGACCTGCGGCAGCCAACAATATGACTGCAAGAGTACACACAAATTTTTTCATGTTGTTAATATGGAATTTATTAATAATAATTTCACGGCTACGCCGACAGTCCTGCACTTGCAGAACCGTACGGAACGCTTATGGAAGTGTATTCCATACAATCTACAAAGTTAAGGTCAAAAAATGATTTTCGCAAAAAAATAGTAGATTTCTCAAGGATTTGTAAAACCAAGCCTCTTCAGGTCCCGGGCCAGCGTATCTGAAAAGATCTCCGCTCCTCTCCGGTTCAAATGCATGGCATTATAGAAAAATGCCGTATCCCGGCTGATATCCAGCTTGCTATAATCCAGAACCATAATACCATATTTATCAGCATAATACTGAAAGGTGTCCTGCATCTTCGCCCAATTGGTGGCTTTCGAGATCACACCGCTATAAATCGGAGCATATACAAAGACCGTTTTGATGGTATCCTCTTGCGTGCTCTTAAGATAATCGTCAAACATTCGCGCGGTAGTATCGCTGATGCAGAAAGTAATGGAATCGAGGCTGTTGAACATT
>JAEEGL010544613.1_pt1 | contig 13328 bp, 10 predicted proteins | sample 9134231 | NCBI WGS metagenome assembly JAEEGL01 (sample SAMN16246548, study PRJNA631951) | gut metagenome | biome: gut microbiome; feature: rumen; material: fiber-attached | host: Bos | place: Iran: Karaj | collected 2018-10 | reverse complement strand
CACTCCCACAGTAGTTTACACCGCCCCAATACTGCGCGGAGACGATGGTGCAACCGCCAGTTTCTATGTCGTTAATTTCGGATCTGAAGGCTTTGTCATCGTAGCCGGCGATGATCGGTCGCAACCGATTTTAGCATATTCTGATGAGGGTGCCTTCGTTGCCGAAAACATACCCGACCATATACGCTTTTTCTTAGATGGATACACACAAGAAATTCAATATATTATTGATAATCAACAATATAATAATAAAACCACACAACAACAATGGGAGATGTTACTTTCAGAGAACACTCTTTCACACAAAGATGGAAATGTAGTCGTAGGTCCGTTGCTGGGCGACAACCAATGGAACCAGACACAGTATTACAACGACCTCTGTCCAGTCGACACCACGGGGGACCCTGCATACGGCGGTCACACTCCGGTGGGGTGCGGTGCGGTTGCCATGGGACAAGTGATGCACTATTGGCGATTTCCCGCCACCGGCACTGGAAGCCATTCCTATAACAGCGACTATGGTACCCTTTCAGCCAACTTTGGGGCAACGACTTACCATTACGAGAATATGCCTGATGAACTCTCCACCACTTATCATCCGGATAGCTGTGTGGAAGCAATTGCCACTTTGCTGTACCACTGTGGCATAGCCGTCAATATGTATTATAGTCCATTTGCAAGTGGGAGTTATTACGACGACATTGTGTTAGCGCTCTCCCTCTATTTTCGCTATCCCACTACCATACAATACATTGAGCGAGGAAATCTTTCGTCTGCACAATGGCTCAATTACATGAAAAGCGAACTTGACGAAGGGGCACCTTTCATGTACGCAGGAAGCGGGAACTATAATAGACACATCTGGATTTGCGACGGCTATCAGGACGATGACTTTTTCCATTTCAACTGGGGATGGGGCGGTCAGGAGAACGGCTACTTCACAATAACTAACTGTAGCTCAAACGGTTTCAACAGCAATCATGCCATCACTATCGGTATCCGTGCCCCACAATTGACCGATGTTATCAGGGAAAATAGCGAAAAAAATATCAGGGCATTTCCCAATCCCACCAATGGAATTGTACGTATGGAAACGAAAGGGCAGCCCGTTATAGCAGTAGAGGTTTTCGACCTGTTCGGGAAAATGCTATCCCATCAAAGCGTAGGCGAGAATGTGTTTTCAGTTGATTTATCTAACTATAATGCTGGAACTTATATACTCCGTTTCATCACCAGCGAAGCTACCGAAACAGTTAAGGTTGTCAAATTTTAACGGGAATTAGAATTGCCTCCCCAAAAGCACTCGTTTTTCCTTTCCTCGCAAACCCAAAAACAAGTAAACTTGGGTTAATAAACAAGGGAAAATCCATATTGGCACGTTTTTTTTCATGGTTTGTCAAATATTCTTCAAAAAATTGTATTTTTGCCGCGGTTTTTAACAAAATAACGAATGTAGAATTTAGCAGTATCCACAAGGAAAGGAGGTGATCAATGGTTGATACCATTAGTTTCGGTATGCTGAAATGGCATCATATTACAAACCCGACAGTAGAAGACTTGGATTTCTTACGAAACAATTTCCATTTTCACCCCTTGGATATTGAAGACTGTTATAGTTTTGTGCAACGTCCCAAAATTGACGTTTATGATGATTACTATTTCATCGTTCTGCATTTCCCCTTGTTAGATGCACGCACCAACTTGGTCAGGACAGAGGAGACAAAAATTTTCTGGGGGCACGACTTTATCATTACCGTTGGCAACTCCCACTACGTGGTTCAAGATCTCTTCAACCTCACCAAAATCAACCCTGAAGAGATGGAAGAAGATGATACTATCGGCGGCACCAGCGATGGTATCCTGTACAAAGTGCTTTATCGTATGATGAAAGAAACTTTCCTCATTGTAGAACGTTTAGGCACAGAATTAGAGAGCATTAACCACGACTTGTTTGACAGAAAAGCAGAAAAAACCATCGGCAAAATTTCTATTTTCCGTAAAAATATCATTCAATTAAACACTATGTTCAAGCCCCAATTAAGGCTCTTCCACAACTTTGAATCCGGAGAAATCAAAGGCTACGTGGAAGATATGGAAGACTATTGGGGTAATATTTTGGACTTTTACCAGAAAATGTGGGATATGATTGACGACTATGGGGAATTGGTGGCTGGTTTGTCCAGTACTTTCGATTCAATGCAGGCCAACCGAACCAATGAAATCATGCGCATGCTTACTATCATCTCCACGATTGTACTTCCACTAACCTTTTTTACAGGACTTTACGGAATGAATGTTGCCCTTCCTGGCGCGGGGCACCCATGGGCATTTTGGGCGGTTTTAGGAGGATGTGCACTCACCATCATTATCCTACTTTACTTCTTCTGGAAGAAGAGGTGGCTATAAGATATTTATTATCAATTAGATAAAATTTTATCTCTATTTCAAGAGATAGCTATATTTTTTTTACCTTTGCTTTTCGTTTCTATGACCGTAAATTATGATAAAGAATTTCTTTCTTTTTGTCATCTTATGGTGTGCCACCATAGGATTGATGGCACAATCAACGAGTAGTAATGGACTGAAATACAATAATTTCCGCAATAGATTAAAAGAAGAGATGCTTATCTATTCCGGCAATGGGATGGATAAAGGCACTCATCTGCCCATGGAGCGCAAAACCGTGGTGAATGGGAAAACGGTAGGCTATTGGGCCGACGGCATTTGGTGGCAAGGGCACTACTTGGCGGTTTTAGCTACAGAGTACCGACGTTTACAACTGGAAGGGAGAGATACAGAGGCCACTCTGCAAGAACTCAAAGCCGCACTGGATGTTTACGACCGTTTGGATTTTGCTGCTGAACGTTGCTGGGGAACTGATACTTTCACCTCAATAAACGGCTTTTATATTCGGGATGATGTTTCCAACACAGAAGGGAAGCGACTAAACTTGGATGAAGTGCAGAGCGACTATCATTTCTATTGTGGTAAAACAGATGCTTTTCGCCATGGCCCCTCGCAAGATCAGGCATGGGGCACCTATCTTGGTATCGCCTTGATACAAAAATTTGTAGATGATACTGCCGTACTCCGCCATTCTGCAGATATTGTAAAACGATTGGTACGTGGCATGCAATATACCGATGAAAAGGGAAAACCGCATTGGCAAATCATGAATCCTGTTACAGGAAAAATTGTACAAAAAGAGGGGGACATACAATGGTTGCAATATGCCCACGGAACCATTGGAACCATGCTTACAGGAGAAAACATGCATTTCGGCAATTCCAATAAAAACCGCTGGAAAAACATTTGGGAAATACTGCAAGACAATGTGTTAGCTGATCGTGACGGGCACTTCACATGGTATGGAGTGATGGCTTTGGCGGCGGTTATGAATGACGGCGGCAGCAGAAGTTGCTACGACTGGATGATCAAAAAATGTGATAAAATTGTCAAACGCCGCCCCGACTTGAAACAAACGATCATTTTCCCTCACCTACCCCTCATCAATGTGGTCTTGCATGGCTACACAGGGAAATCACTCCTTCCCAAAGAGATCTACACCGATTACTTGTCATTAGCCCCCGAAAATGGCGCTAACGCCCAAATGATCAATGGAGAAGAGATACGCACCGATGCCCCTTGGAACTCATTATCACTCTTCTGTCCGTGGCATAACTATGAATTAGGCACTTTCAATATGCTTGATTACATGTTACTTTACAATTTGGTGGAATTAGTTTATCCATAACTTAAAACTTTTTTCTACTTTTGCCTGCTAAAATCATTATTACAAAACAATATTCTATGAAAGACGAAACTGTTAATCCTCTTCAAGAAGAGAATGAGGTTAGAATGCCTGAAAATGCTTATACCGAACTCCGTGAGGGAGAAGAATATAAGCCCATTTTATTGTCAGACAGAAGATATCCGGAAATCAATGTTTGGACTGTTGTTTGGGGTATTTTGATGGCAATTGTATTTTCCGCAGCCACAGCTTATTCAGGGCTTCGTTTCGGACAAGTTTTTGAAGCGGCGATTCCCATTGCCATCATTGCTGTAGGGGCATCAACCATTGCCAAGCGCAAAAATGCACTTTCTGAAAACGTAATCATCCAATCCATCGGAGCAAGTTCCGGAGTGATTGTGGCGGGGGCTATTTTCACCCTTCCTGCCATCTATATTATTCAAGAGAATAATCCGGATATTGCATTAAATGTCAACTTTTTCCAAATATTTTTAGCCTCTTTGTTTGGCGGTTTCTTGGGAATATTGTTTTTAATTCCTTTTAGAAAATACTTTGTTTCCGACATGCATGGGAAGTACCCATTTCCCGAGGCCACTGCCACTACCGAGATATTGGTTTCGGGAGCCAAAGGGGGAAACCAATTAAAATTATTGTTAACCAGCGGATTGATTGGTGGAATCTATGATTTTTGTGCGGGAACTTTCCAATTCTGGTCGGAAACCATCACCACCAGAATGAGCACGTGGGGGGAACAATTTGCCATGAATCATAAATTTGTTTTCAAGATGAACAGCGGGGCTATTCTTCTTGGAACGGGTTATCTGATTGGTTTGAAGTACGCTACCATTATTTGTGCGGGGTCTTTTCTTTCATGGTGGTTCATCGTTCCTTTGCTCGGTTCTTACGGAGTAACTGCTGACGGCGTTTTAATGAGCACCATGGATCCCGACCTTATCTTCTCCGATTATGTACGCTATATTGGTATCGGTGGCATTGCCATGGCCGGCATCTTGGGCGTTATCAAGTCGGCGGGGGTTATCAAAACCTCTATGGGAACCATTTTCAAAAAGAATGAGAGTGCCTCTACGGAAGAGCAGAAAATCATCCGCACCCAACGCGACATTTCCATGAAAATCATTCTTTTTGGATTTATTGCGGTACTTGTCCTCATGGGCATATTCTTCTTCTTCGGTGGATTACAGATGAACCCGATACAGGTTCTCGTCGGCATTTTAGTGGTATTCCTATTTGCCTTCCTGTTCACCACCGTCGCCGCAACTGCCATCGCAACAGTGGGCAGCAACCCCGTTTCCGGTATGACTATGATGACCTTGATTCTATCTTCCTTTATCTTGTCAGCTGTTGGTTTGCAAGGTGGGGCTGGTATCATTACCGCATTGATTGTTGGAGGCATCGTCTGTTCGGCGCTTTCCATGGCAGGCGGTTTTATTACTGATTTAAAAATTGGTTATTGGATTGGCTCTTCTCCTTATAAGCAACAAGCGCTCAAATTTGTAGGAACTTTTGTGTCTGCGCTTACTGTTGGCGGTGTAATCATGTTATTATCTGAAACCTACGGATATGATGCCAACAATGGCGGATTGGCTGCACCTCAAGCCAACGCCATGGCTGCCATCATTGAACCGCTCATGTCTGGAGGAAGTGCGCCTTGGGTATTATATATTATCGGTGCTATTTTAGCCCTGCTCCTTGACCGTCTTGGCATTCCGGCACTGGCATTCTCTTTGGGGATGTTCCTGCCGTTGCAATTAAATATTCCATTGTTGTTTGGTGGATTTATTGCTTGGTTTGTGGGCACACGCAGCAAAGATGAAGTTATCAACAAAGCGAGAAAAGAGAAAGGAACCCTCTTGGCTTCCGGACTATTGGCAGGAGCCGCCATTATGGGTGTCATCAGCGCCATTCTGAAAGCAGCGGGTGTCAACGTTGCCATGCCCGAACAATGGATCGCCTCTACCGGCTATAATCTCCTCACTATTTTGATGTACATTGTTCTTTGTCTCTACCTCATTCTGCACTCTATGAAGACGAAACAAGCTTAGACGGTCATTCTCAAATTGTGGCAAGAAATGAAATTCCGAACTATTATTCCTGTCCCTCTCTACCCTTTCAAAATTTCGCTGAAAAATCACTTATTTTTCATGGGGTCCTGTTTTTCGGAACATTTTGCGCACTTTTTCCAAGAACGCCGATTCAAGGCAAACGACAACCCTTTCGGTATTCTTTTCAACCCGCTTTCTATAGCTTTTGCCTTAGATTTGATGACGGGAAATCGCGTTCTTTCAGAACATTTCTTCCAATATTTTGATGGAAAATGGATCAGTTTTGTCCATCATGGCAAGTTTTCTCACCCCGACAAGGAAGTGTTTCTCTCCAACATCCATCACGAATTAAGCGAAGCGCAAGAATCTATTCAACAGACTGATTATCTTTTTATTACATTAGGAACATCCTATTATTACTTCCATCGGGAAAAGCAAATGGTGGTAGCAAATTGCCATAAAGTACCTGCCGCCGCTTTTGAAAAAAAATGTGCCAATATCCAACAGATTACCGAAGCATTCAAACCTTTTTTTGCGTGGAGAAACCTTTCTAACCCATCGCTCAAAATTATTTTTACCGTTAGTCCGGTGCGCCACCTGGCAGACGGATTTCACGAGAACCAACTCAGCAAATCCATTTTGCATTTAGCGGTAAAAGAGCTTATGGAACAATATAAAGATGTGTATTATTTCCCCTCATACGAGATTTTCAACGACGACCTTCGCGATTATCGTTTTTATGATAAAGACTTGTGCCATCCCTCCCCTCAAGGTATTGAATATGTGGAAGAAATAGTGTTACAAAGTTTCTTTGATGAACCTACTGTCCAACAAATAAAAATAATAGAAAAAGAAAACAAGCAACTTCAACACAGACCATTGTTAATTGTTGAAGAAAAAAAATGATTATGAGAAAAAAAGTGGATTTTTTGGTTATCGGCTCCGGCATAGCAGGATTATGCTTTGCATTAAAAGCCTCCAATTATGGGAAAGTGTGTATTGTAACGAAAGCGAAAGCAGACGACACCTCCACCCGCTATGCCCAAGGTGGGGTGGCCGCGGTCATGTACCATCCGGACACATACGAGAAACACATTGAAGATACAATGGTGGCAGGCGACGAGCTTTCAGATAGGAGAATTGTGGAAATCACCATTCGTGAATCTACCGAACGTATCATGGAATTAGTGGAATGGGGCGTTGAATTCGACAAGACAAAGTCAGGCAAATTTGCATTGGCAAAAGAAGGCGGGCATTCCGAATTTCGCGTTTTACACCATAAAGACATTACGGGTTTGGAAATTGAAGAGAAGTTGGTTGCGGCGGCACAAAAGAACCCCAATATTGAAATCATGGATAACCATTTGGCCGTAGAAATCATCACCCAGCACCACCTCGGCATTGAGGTCAACCGACATACTCCTGATATAACTTGTTATGGCGCATACATTTATAATCCTGACAATCAGCAAGTATGCACTATCCTGTCCAAGGTAACCATGATGGCTACCGGCGGCATCGGTCAGGTGTATGCCAATACCACCAACCCCACCATTGCTACAGGAGATGGAATAGCGATGGTTTACCGCGCAAAAGGAGCTGTTCGTGGCATGGAATTTGTACAATTCCACCCCACTTCGCTATACAACCCTTCTGAAAGGCCTTCCTTTTTGATTACAGAAGCCATGCGCGGCGCCGGCGCCATCCTAAAAGACAAAGATGGCAACGAATTCATGCACAAATACGACGAACGCGGCTCTCTCGCCCCTCGCGACATCGTGGCCCGTGCCATTGATAACGAAATGAAAATAAGTGGATGCGACCACGTATATCTTGATGCCACGCAAATCCCCGCCCACGAGATTTTCAATCACTTTCCGAACATCTATGCCAAATGCCTGAGCATCGGCATTGACATCACCAAAGAGATGATTCCCGTTGTCCCTGCTGCCCACTACTCCTGCGGCGGCATCCTCGTGGATGAATGGGGACACAGCACCATCAAAAACCTATACGCTTCCGGAGAGTGTTCCTCAACAGGACTGCATGGAGCTAACAGACTGGCATCCAATTCATTGCTTGAAGCATTGGTTTTTTCTCACCGCTCCTGTCTGAAAGCAGTTGAAGAAATCAAACACATCGATTTTTGCGAAGAAGTCCCCGAATGGAACACCGACGGCACCGTCCTGAATGAAGAAATGGTACTCATCACCCAGTCTAAAAAAGAGGTCCAAACCATCATGTCCAGCTACGTGGGTATTGTTCGTTCCAACTTACGCTTGCAACGTGCCTTCGACCGTCTCGATATCCTTTACAGGGAAACGGAAGAACTCTACAAAAGATCCATTCTGAATCCCGAAATATGTGAATTACGCAATATGATCAATGTCGGTTACCTGATTATCCGCAATGCCATGGCACGCAAAGAGAGTCGCGGCCTGCACTACTCCTTAGACTACCCACACCATATTGATGCAAACCAAACCACCGAAGATAAATTGTAATTTGCCTATTGGCCATTTTTTCGTAAATTTGCCCTCTTTTAATGCTTTGTTTCTTCATTCCCAATGATTAGCAAGAATAAGATTACTGAAATAAAAAAATTAGCGCAAAAAAAATTCCGTGAGGAATTGGGGCTTTTTATTGTTGAAGGGACCAAATCCGTCATTGATTTATTGTCCTCACAATTAATTATCAATGAATTGTTTGCGACAGATGAATGGATACAAAAGCATCAAAAGAGTTTGAATGATGTACCTTATTCTGCCATTTCTTTTTCAGAATTGGAACGAATCAGTTGTTTGAAAACGCCACAAGAAGTATTGGCCATCGTAAAGATTCCCTCTTTCGATATTCAAAATATTGATTTTCAAAAACCCATTTTGGTCTTGGATGGCATTCGCGACCCTGGCAATTTGGGCACCATTATTCGTACTGCCGACTGGTTTGGCATCAGACAAATCGTCTGTTCCGACGATTGTGTTGAGATGACCAATCCAAAAACCATTATGGCTACCATGGGGTCATTTTCCAGAATGGATGTTTATTATACAAACCTGCCTGATTTTTTAACATCTTCCCATATCCATGGAACTATCTATGGAACTTTTATGCAAGGAAGTCCCATACAACATATTGAATTTCAGCTCAATGACATCTTAGTTATTGGGAATGAAGCCAATGGCATCTCGGAAGAAGTGGAAGCACTCATCCAAGAAAAAGTGCATATTCCCTCGTATGCGATTTCTGACACCAAAGCGGAATCCCTGAATGCTTCCATTGCCACTGCCATTGTTTTGTATCAATTTTGCAATAAAATTTTTGAAAAATGAGTGATAAAAAACGTTTTTTAATTTCAGGAGGAGGAACGGGTGGACATATTTTCCCCGCCATCGCCATCGCCAACCGCATTAAGAAAGTAGTGCCCGAAGCTGAAATTCTATTTATTGGAGCAGATGATAAAATGGAAATGCGACGTGTTCCTGACGCAGGCTATCGCATTGAAGGGTTGCATATTTACGGCATCTCCCGCGATTTTTCCCTAAAAGGAATCATCAAAAACATAAAACTGCCTTTCGTATTGATGAAAGCGATGAAAAAGGCAAAAAAAATCATCAAAGATTTCCAGCCCGATGTGGCTATCGGTGTTGGCGGATTTGCCAGTGGTCCCGCTTTGCGTGCCGCAAACTCATTGGGAATCCCCACGCTCATCCAAGAGCAGAACTCCTATCCGGGCGTTACCAATAAAATACTATCGCAAAAAGTATGCAAAATTTGCGTTGCATACGATGGATTAGAAAAATACTTCCCTGCCGAAAAAATTGTCAAAACCGGGAACCCTATCAGGGACGAGATTCTACACATTGAGAAAAAACGGCCTGAAGCTTACCAATTCTTCGGACTCGCACCAGAGAAAAAAACGCTGCTGGTCGTAGGGGGAAGTTTGGGAAGCAAAACCATGAACCAAACCATGTCGGCGCACATAGATGAATTAAAGCAGATGGGAGTGCAAATATTATGGCAGACAGGCGAAGCATATTACCAGCAAAATGCGATGGAATTATCTATGCTTCAATCAGATACCATAAAAATCGTCCCCTTCATCAAAAACATGAATGATGCTTACAGTATCGCCGACTTTATTATTTCTCGCGCGGGAGCCTTGGCTATCGCAGAATTGAGCATTATCGGCACCCCTACCATTCTGGTTCCCTTCCCTTACGCTGCAGAAGATCACCAGACCAAAAACGCAATGGCGCTCGTGGAAAAAAATGCTGCCTTGATTGTTAAAGACAGCGATGCTCAAGAGAAATTGATTGACACTTTCAAAGATTTGTACCAAAACGAACAACAATGTGCTGAATTATCACAAAATATGGCACAATTTGCACTGCCCAAGGCCATTGATGCCATTGTGGATAATATTTTAACCCTTTAACTATCAATATGTCTAAAACGATCTACTTTTTAGGAATCGGCGGAATTGGGATGAGTGCCATTGCCCGGTATTTTTTACAAATAGGACACAGGGTGTATGGATACGACCACACACAGACAGCGATTACAGATCAACTGACAGCAGAAGGAGCCCTCATTCATTATGATGAAGATGTAAAAAAAATACCCTCCGCAGTGGATTTTGTTGTTTATACCCCTGCCATTAGTATTCAACATAGTGAATATCAGTATTTTAAAAACAATAACATCCCTATTTTCAAACGCTCGCAAGTTTTGGGGGAAATTGTCAATGGGCACATCACCTACGCTGTAGCCGGAACTCATGGAAAGACCACCACTACGGCTATGCTCGCGCAACTACTGAATCCTTACCGTCATTTAACGGCTTTCATTGGTGGAATCGCTAAAAATTTCGATACGAATTTCATCATCAACAATCCTTTCGATACAGCCGTTGTGGAAGCCGATGAATTTGACAGATCGTTCTTAACCTTGCACCCCACCCATGCCATCATCACTTCGATGGATGCCGACCATTTGGATATCTACGGGGATAAAAGACACCTCATCGAATCATTCCAACTATTTGCTAACCAAATAGATAAAAATGGCTATCTCATCATACACGAAACCGTAGCTGACCAAATTAGCCATCCCGGAAAATTAGTTTACGGTTTCGGTTCCCAATGCGATTTTCGCATTGAAGAGGTAAAAAGCGAAGGCCGCCGTACCACATTCACCTTATGTGGAATGAGTAAGAGATACCAGAATTTAACACTTAACATTCCCGGTAAGCACAATGTATTGAATGCGGCAGCAGCTTGTGCCGTGGCGACACTTGCAGGACTGACCGAAGAGGAAATCTCAAAACAACTTACTGATTTCCAAGGAGTAAAGCGCCGTTTTGATTATCAAATAGAAGAAAAGGAAACACTATTCATTGACGATTACGCACATCATCCTGAAGAGTTGCGCTCCATCATCACGGCGGTAAAAAAGCTGTATCCTGAACGAAAACTAACCGCTATTTTCCAACCCCATTTATACACACGCACCCGCGATTTCGCACCGCAATTTGCGGAAGTGCTGGCATTGGCCGATGAGATTATTCTATTGGACATCTACCCTGCTCGTGAACTCCCCATTGAAGGAATCACCTCCCAATTTTTATTGGACCAAATACCCCATTCCCATAAATTGCTTCTAAGCAAAAAAGAGCTCATTTCTTATCTTGAAATACACAAACCCGAACTGCTACTTACCCTTGGAGCAGGAGATATAGACAAACTTGTTCCTGAAATCAAAAAAACTTTAGTCAAGTAATAATTTATTAATCAATATTTTACATATTAAAAAGTTTTATTTTGAGAACATCGTAAAAAGTTTTAACAAGGTGTTGTTTGTATAAAAAAAAAATGTATTTTTGCAGCCTCAAAATAGGTAAGTAAAAAAATAAATATATAGAGAGATGAAAAAACCATTGGTTCAATACGTTGAAGACAATTTCGTAACAAAAAAAGAGTATCCCAAATTCAAATCAGGTGACACCATTACTGTTTCATATAGAATTATAGAAGGCACCAAAGAGCGTATTCAAAAGTTCCAAGGTGTTGTTTTGCAAATCGCTGGAAGCGGTGCAACCCAAAACTTCACCATCAGAAAAATCTCTGGCGGCATTGGTGTTGAAAGAATTTTCCCTTTTAATTCTCCATTGATTTCCGAAATTGAAGTCAACAAACGTGGTGTTGTTCGTCGTGCGAGAATTTTCTACTTCCGTGGCTTAACGGGTAAGAAAGCTCGTATTAAAGAAAAAAGAGGTTAATAGTTTATTGTTTTTCCTATATAAAAACGCTTGCAAGAGCGTTTTTTTTGTTTAAAGTTATGGCACTGATACATTCTTTTGAAAAATCCGGCAACTTTTTATTCAAGCATCGCGGCATTGTTCCCGTGGTTGTATTTGCCATTTGTTCTCCCATTCTATTATGTACCAATAGTTTGCTGTTATACCACACCTTATCACAAACTTCCGTATTGATTCTATCCATCATCGCAATATTGGTTTCACTCTGCGGCATTGTAGTACGCTCTTATACCATTGGCACTACGCCGCACGGGACATCAGGACGCAATACCGACAAACAACTCGCCAAACAATTAAACACGAAAGGAATCTATTCCATTGTTCGCCACCCACTATACTTAGGAAATTACCTCATGTGGTTAGGACTTCTCATTTTTATACTGGACTGGCCGTTTTTAGTGGCTGTTTCTTTAATGTATTGGCTTTATTACGAACGCATTATGTATGCAGAAGAACGCTATTTAGAGCAACAGTTTGGACAACCCTATATAGATTGGTCAATGAAAGTTCCTGCCTTTTGGCCTAAGTTCAAACAATTTGAAAAAAGTGAAATCCCGTTCCATTTCAAATCCGTATTGCGCCGTGAATACCCCGGAATTTTCGCTATCACCCTTTGCTTTACGTTAGTGGATTACATCCGTACGGCATTAGAAGCATACATTATGCTGTGCGCTTTCCCTATTGACCTCCAATTCTGGCTTCGGCCTTCGCTTTATGTTTGTTTCATCATGCTTTTAATAACCTTAACGCTACGCACGCTGAAACATCATACCCAGATTCTGGATGCGGAAGAAAACCGCGATTAATTCCAATTCCAACAAAGCATTAGCAAATCCGTATAAGGGAGATTCAGATTATCAGCTATTTGCAAATTTGTTAATTTGCCTTTATAACAATAGATGGCATTAAGCAGAACCGGTGCCGTCTGGATGGCATATCGCAAACTATTGTTAAAGATAATGGGCAAAATCAAAGAAACCACCAACTCCCCCATAGCGCCACAAGCATAGGCAAGGGAATCATTCTCCAGAATGTCGGACAACAAGTTGGTGCCCTTCACATTTTTCACAAAATTGAAAGAAATTGCCGTAATGTTCTTCTCCTGCATAATCAGCAAATCTTTTGCAGAAACATCCGAATAACCAGTAGCAGATATGATAATCTGATTATGCTTCAAGAGTAATAATTCTTCTGT
>JAEEGL016209910.1_pt1 | contig 13329 bp, 9 predicted proteins | sample 9134231 | NCBI WGS metagenome assembly JAEEGL01 (sample SAMN16246548, study PRJNA631951) | gut metagenome | biome: gut microbiome; feature: rumen; material: fiber-attached | host: Bos | place: Iran: Karaj | collected 2018-10 | reverse complement strand
AGGAGTTTGAAGGTAAAATAGACCAGATGATGTTCGTTTCGGCAACTCCCGGGCCTTATGAAGAGGAACACGAGCTGCTCAGGACGGAACAGATAATAAGACCCACGGGGCTTCTCGATCCGGAAGTTTTTGTCCGCCCGACCGAGGGCCAGATCGATGATCTGATCGGAGAGATAAGAAAGGTCGTAAAAGCAGGCAACAAGGTGCTTGTTACGACTCTCACCAAGAAGATGGCCGAAGATCTGACCAAGTATATGCGTGAAGTCGGCGTGAGAGTCCGTTATCTGCACTCCGACATAGACACTTTTGAGAGAGCGAAGATCATCCGTGACATGCGTCTTGATGTATTTGATGTGCTGGTCGGAATCAATCTGCTTAGAGAGGGACTTGATATCCCGGAGATCGGTCTTGTGGCCATACTCGATGCGGATAAGGAAGGATTTCTAAGATCAAGAACATCACTCATACAGACGGTGGGAAGAGCTGCAAGAAACAGCGAAGGATACATAGTCATGTATGCGGATATGATGACGGATTCGATGAAGGACGCCATTGATGAGACCGCACGCAGACGAAAGATACAGGACGAATACAACAAAGCAAACGGGATAGTTCCGACTACGATACAAAAGGCCGTCCGTGATCTTATAAGCATACACAAAGAGATCGCAAAGGAAGAGGCCCGCTTTGAGAAAGATCCCGAGTCGATGGATGAGAAAGAGCTCAAGAAGCTCATCGCCGATGTTGAAAAACGTATGCGTCATGCAGCGGCCGAGCTTGACTTTGAGAGTGCGGCACAGCTCAGAGACAGTATGATAGAGCTTAAAAAGCATTTGGAGGAATTTTGATTGGGCAGGATATCTGTTGTGGTTCCGACATATAACGAGTCGGAGAATGTAGGCAATCTGGTCAACCAGATAGACTACGCCCTTCGCGGTATAGATTATGAGGTGATATTCGTGGATGACTCCACCGATGATACGCCTGATGCTATACGCAAAGTCATTGAAGAAAACAGCAGGGTAAGGATGGAGCACCGGGAGACCGAAAAGGGTCTTGCAACTGCAGTGCTCAAAGGATTTTCACTTGCCGAGGGAGATTATATAGCGGTCATGGATGCGGACCTTCAGCACCCGCCCGCAATACTTCGTTCGATGTATGCGGTGATGGAAACGGGTGCGGATTTCTGCGTACCCTCGAGGTTCATACCCGGCGGAAGCGACGGAGGACTTAATCTTTACCGTAAGCTTGTGTCCGGTGTTGCAAGATACATCGGAAAGATCCTGCTGCCGTCCCTTCGTAAGATCACGGATCCGACAAGCGGTCTGTTCATGTTCAGGCGTGCCGTAATAGACGGTGCGGATCTTCAGCCTATCGGATGGAAGATAATGGTCGAAGTTCTTGCCATGGGAACATACAAAAGTGTTGTGGAGATCCCTTACAAGTTCCAGGCCCGTCCCGCAGGAGAATCAAAACTGTCATCAAAGGTCACGATCGAGTATCTGAAACAGATCGGCGGACTGATGAAGCGAGGCAGGAAGCAGTCGGATGTGATCGTATCCAGATGGTCACCCGAAAAGCTCAAGAGTGAATTGGAAAAGATCACGTAATGGTATTTAGTTCAGTAATATTCCTGTGTATATTTTTGCCGGCTGTACTGCTCGGCTATTATATCTTACCCAAAAAGGCGCGCAACATCTGGCTTCTTGTTGCGAGCCTTGGTTTTTATGCATGTTCGGGGCCGAAGCATCTCATATATCTGATGGCCTCCATTTTGTTCAACTATTTTGCCGGGATGATCATCGCAAAACTTGCGGGAAGTAAAGCACAAAAGGGAGTGCTGGCCGCAGCGATTGTCATCAATATAGGTTCGCTTCTGTACTTTAAATACACCGGCATGCTCATCGAGACTTATAACGGTCTTTTGGGCAAGAGCGTTGATGTTCCGGAGATCATCCTTCCGATAGGTATATCGTTCTACACGTTCCAGTGCATGTCTTATATAATCGATGTCTACCGCACGAAGGAGTTTACGAACGATCCCGTAAAGTTTGCTCTCTATATCTCCATGTTCCCGCAGCTGCTGCAGGGTCCCATCATAAGGTTTAACGAAGTAAAAGATGCGATCGACGCGCCTGTGATCACGGCGGATGATTTTTCGTCAGGACTTGAAAGGTTCATCATAGGCCTTGCCAAGAAAGCGATCATAGCAAACACGATCGGTGAAGTTGCCGACAGCATCTTTGCGATAGATACATCAAATCTTGCAGTTTCCGTTGCGTGGCTCGGAGCGGTCTTGTATACGCTTCAGATCTATTTTGATTTCGCGGGATATACCGACATGGCGATAGGTCTGGGAAAACTGTTCGGTTTTACTTTCAGGGAAAACTTCAATTATCCGTACATATCGAAGTCGGTCACCGAGTTCTGGAGAAGGTGGCATATATCCCTTTCAAACTGGTTCAGGGATTACCTGTACATTCCGCTTGGCGGAAACCGTCGCGGGAATGTATATGTAAATCTTCTCATCGTATTTCTTGCAACGGGCATATGGCACGGCGCCGCATGGGGATTTGTCGTGTGGGGTCTGTGGCACGGCCTGTTCATGTTGATAGAGCGTGCGCTTAAAGACAAGCATCCTTTTGCAATCCCGGCAGCACTCGCATCGTTTTTGAAATGGGCGTATACGATACTTGTTGTAACGCTCGGATGGGTGCTCTTTAAGATCGAAGACATCCGTGAAGCTCTCTCGTATATCAAGGTAATGTTCGGGCTGGACAGACACTCTTATGATTCTTTTTCGATCGGCTTCTTCCTCGACAGACGCCTTGCGTTTTTCCTTGTGATATCGATCCTTGCATGCATCCCGTGGGCACAGGTCATGCCCCGTCTTGTAGGCGCCAGGATAGCTGCTTTTTCCGACAGCGACAAACCGGCATACCGCATAGTAAGGTATGTATGCCTGCTCGCACTGCTTGTTATAAGTTTTGTATTCATAGTTAACACAACATATTCACCGTTTATATACTTCCAGTTCTGAGTATGAACAGGGAGAAGATCATTTGATGATGGATAACAACAGGAACGATAAAAACAAAATACTGACGATCGCATTTATTGCTGCAGTGCTGATCCTTCTCGTTCTTCCGGTCGTATTTATGAACTTTAAACCCGACCAGGTGTCCGACTACGAGAACAAAAAGCTTGCCGACTGGCCGGCGTTTGAGATGTCGGAAGATTACATGAAGGGCGTTTATAACTACGTCAACGACAGGATAGGATTCAGGGAGAGTTCGATAGCGGTATATACCGAGGCAAACAACGCGCTGTTTTCGGCAATGGTCAATCCGCTGTTCATGTGGGGCGAGGAAGGCCATATATATTACAAGGACAAGGATTACATCGCGGCTTACCAGAGGCTTAATACCGACAGGGAATATATAGATTCAATGGTCACCTTCCTTGAGGACACAAATGATTATCTTGCATCCAAGGACATAAAGTTCCTTTACTTTGTATGTCCCGACAAGAAGACGATATACCCCGAATACTTCCCGAAGACGGTATTTGTAAACGAGTCGAACGAATCCGTTCTCGATTATCTTGACAAGCGCATGAAGAGTACGGATGTTACGTACATAAACCCCAGGGACAGCCTTATCGCCGCAAAAGGTGACGAGCTTTTGTACAACAAGATGTATGACGTGACCCACTGGAATGACAGAGGAGCGTTCATCGGGCATTCGCTCATAGACGAAAAGCTTACCGAATGGGTCGATGATCTTCCACCGCTTGACAAAGATGATTATGAACTCAAGAGTGTCCACGTGGATTCGCTTGATAACGCGAAGTTTGAAATCGATGAAGATATACCGCTCTATGCGGCAAAGAACGATCCGGCCGCGGACTACACGGAACTCCTTCGGGCCGACATGGAGTGTAATACGGATACGTTCTATACACACCATATCAATCCCGAGTCGCAAAGCTACAGGCGTCTGCTGATCTTTACCGACAGTTATTTTCAGGCGTATCAGAAGTTTTACGATACCCGTTTCAGGGAGGTGTACTTCGTGCACCGCCAGAACTATGATCTGTTGCAGTACTTCGTTAACCTTACATTCCCGGATGTTGTCATATTCGAAACGGCGGAACGTTCGATCTCGAGCGAGATGCCCCTGATGAGTGATTTTAGCGATTACTATTATGAGCCCGCATATAAGGGCGATATGACATACGGGGAAAATCCCGGTGTGACGTTTGAGGTTATCGATACAAAGGGCGGAAGGGTCGAAGGAAATAAGATAATACTCGATCCTGCGGATACGACGGCGATATTCAGGATGGATGCCGCGCTCTTTGTACCGGAAGGACTCGGTAAGGTCAATGTATATGCAAGGACTGCGGACGAGTGTCTTGAGACGGATTACTGCAAGCTTCACAGACAGTCTGTAGAAGAGGGTATCGACAGGTTCTCGATGTCGATACAAAGACGTTACATGGCGCCCTCGCTCATCGAACTGTTTGCCGAAGATGAAGCTACGAAAGAGACGTTCCTGCTCGAGACTTTTGAGGTGACTTACGATGGCTAAGAAAACTATCGATCCCATGATCAGGATCAGGGGAGCGAGAGAACACAATCTTAAAAACATAGATGTTGATATCCCGAGAAATGAACTTGTCGTTCTGACGGGTCTTTCGGGATCGGGAAAATCATCACTTGCATTTGATACGATCTATGCTGAGGGACAGAGAAGATACATGGAGTCCCTCTCTTCCTATGCGAGACAGTTCCTCGGTCAGATGGAAAAGCCGGAGGTCGATTCGATAGAAGGGCTTCCGCCTGCCATTTCCATAGACCAGAAATCCACGAACAAAAACCCGAGATCGACTGTCGGAACGGTCACGGAAATATACGATTACTTAAGGCTTTTATATGCGAGGATCGGAACGCCTCACTGTCCCAAGTGCGGCAAAGAGATAAAGAGACAGACGGTCGATCAGATGACTGATTCCGTGATGGCGCTTCCGCAGGGTACGAAGATCCAGCTTCTGGCTCCGGTCGTCCGCGGAAGAAAAGGCGAACACGCAAAGGTGTTTGAGAGAGCATTAAAGAGCGGATATGTTCGTGCGATGGTAGACGGCAACATGTATGAACTGTCGGAAGAGATCAAGCTCGACAAGAACATAAAACACAACATTGAGATAATCGTCGACAGACTTGTTGTTAAAGAAGGTATAAACAAAAGACTCACTGACTCTCTCGAGACGGTGATGCAGCTGTCGGACGGACTTGTTGTCGTGGATGTTGCGGACGGAAAGCCGATGACTTTCTCGCAGAGCTTTTCATGTCCGGACTGTAACATAAGCATCGATGAGATCGAGCCGAGAAGTTTTTCGTTCAACAATCCCTTCGGAGCATGTCCGGAATGTGCGGGACTCGGATATAAGATGAGATTTGACGAGGATCTTATCATTCCCGACAAGTCGCTTTCGATAATGGAGGGTGCGATCGTCGTACCCGGATGGCAGTCGTGCAACGACACGACGAGCTTTACTTATGCAACGCTTGATGCGATGCGAAAGAAATACAAGTTCAGTCTTGACACACCGTTTGAAAAGTATCCGAAGAAGATACACGATCTTATCATAAACGGTACGGACGGAGAGATACTCAAAGTCAACTACAAAGGCATGAGGGGCGAAGGTGTCTACGACGTTCCGTTTGAAGGCCTTATAAGAAACGTCGAGAGAAGATACAGGGAGACCGCATCCGAGAATTCAAAAGTCGAGTACGAAACGTTCATGCGTTTCACACCGTGTGAAGCCTGCGGCGGAATGCGACTTAAAGAGGCGGCGCTCGCCGTTACGATCGGTGGCAAGAACATATATGAGGTGACGAACCTTTCGGTCGTGCGTCTCAAGGACTTCATAGACGGGCTTAAGCTGACAAAACAGCAGGAGCTTATCGGTGCAAGGATATTAAAAGAGATAAAAGGAAGGCTCGGATTTCTTGTCGAAGTCGGACTTGATTATCTGACGCTCGCTCGTGCGACAGGGTCACTTTCCGGCGGCGAGGCACAGAGGATCAGGCTGGCAACACAGATAGGTTCGGGTCTTGTCGGTGTCGCATATATTCTTGACGAGCCGAGTATCGGACTTCACCAAAGAGACAACGGCAAACTGCTCGGGGCGCTTGCAAACCTGAGGGATCTCGGAAACAGTCTCATTGTTGTCGAGCACGATGAGGAGACGATGATGGCGGCGGATTATATCGTCGATATAGGTCCGGGTGCCGGAAGCGAAGGCGGAAAGGTAGTCGCGAAAGGAAGCGCGGATGAGATAATGAAGGTCAAAGATTCGGTGACCGGACGTTATCTTTCGCATGAGCTGTTCATACCTGTTCCGCGAAAAAGACGCAAGCCTGAAAAGTTTTTGAAGATAAAAGGTGCATGTGAGAACAATCTTAAAAAGATAAACGTCGACATACCGCTCGGAGTGTTCACCTGCGTTACCGGAGTATCGGGATCGGGTAAGAGTTCGCTTATAAATGAGATACTGTACAAGCGTCTTGCAAGGGATTTAAACCGCGCAAGGACGATCCCGGGAAAGCACGATAAGATCGAGGGAATAGGTGAACTCGATAAGATCATCGCGATAGACCAGTCGCCTATCGGCAGGACTCCCAGATCCAATCCCGCGACATACACAGGAGCGTTTGACCTTATAAGAGATCTGTTCGCATCGACAAAAGACGCGAAGGAGAGAGGATACGCGAAGGGACGGTTTTCGTTCAACGTAAAGGGCGGAAGATGCGAAGCCTGCAGCGGAGATGGTATAATAAAGATCGAAATGCACTTCCTTCCCGACGTGTATGTTCCGTGTGAAGTTTGTAAGGGAAAGAGGTACAACAGGGAGACGCTTGAGGTCAGATACAAAGGAAAGAGTATTTACGACGTCCTTGACATGACCGTGGAAGAAGCACTTCCTTTCTTCGAAAACGTTCCGTCGATAAAGCGCAAGATCGAGACACTTAATGAAGTGGGACTCGGATACATAAAGCTCGGCCAGCCGAGCACCACGCTTTCGGGCGGAGAAGCCCAGAGGATCAAGCTTGCAACGGAGCTTTCAAGACGCAGTACGGGAAGGACCATCTACATCCTCGATGAGCCTACGACAGGACTTCATTTTGCGGATGTACACAAACTTGTTGATATACTGCAGCGCCTTACGGAAGGCGGCAATACCGTTGTCGTGATAGAGCATAATCTTGATGTGATCAAGAATGCCGATTATATCATCGACCTGGGCCCGGAAGGCGGAGAAGGCGGCGGACAGATCATCGCCACCGGAACTCCGGAAGAAGTGGCGAAGAATAAAAAATCATACACGGGAGCTTATGTGGCTCCGCTCCTTAAACGTGACAGAGGATAGAGAATGTATTCAAAGTGTTTTAAAAGACTTATAGACCTTATCCTTTCCGCGATCGGTATCATCGTTGCGGCGATACCGATGCTGATCGTTGCGATACTGATCAAGATCGATTCTCCAGGACCCGTCATCTTCAAACAGAAGAGGGTTGGGATACACAAGAGTCATTTTATGATCTGGAAATTCAGGTCGATGCCCGTAAGCGCACCGAAAGATACGCCGACGCATCAGTTAAAAGACGCGGCTTCTTTGCTGTCGCCTTTTCAGGAAGCGATCAGGAAGTATTCGATCGATGAGATACCGCAGCTGTTTAACATCTTTACCGGACACATGAGTTTTGTCGGGCCGCGTCCCGCGCTCTGGAACCAGTTCGATCTTATCGAAGAGAGGGACAAGTACGGCGCTAACGATGTCCGCCCGGGACTTACCGGATGGGCACAGATAAACGGAAGAGATGAACTTCCGATAGACGTAAAGGCAAAGTTTGACGGGGAGTATGTCGAAAACTTGAGTTTCCTGTTTGACCTGAAATGTTTCTTCGGCACGTTCTTTAAAGTCGCAAAGGCCGAAGGCGTTTCCGAAGGCGGTCCAAAAGGAGAAAAGGATGCATGAACTTCTGGCCATAACGGGTATAACGGGAAAGTCCGGACAGGCATTCGCACATCATCTTGAGCAGCACCGTGATGTGGTTGAAAAAATGTTCCCTGCGGGTATCCGTCTTCTCCTTCACAAAGAAAGAGAAAGGGATGCCGAAATACTCTCATGCTTTAACGTCGAGAGGATGTACGGGGATCTTGATGACGAACAGTTTCTTTCCGAGGCACTTCTCGGTGTCGATACGATAGTTCATATCGCGGGCATACACTGGTCCCGCCAGCTTGTTCATGCGGCAGCGGGCAACTTTGTCAGAAGGATGATCATGGTCCATACGACCGGGATCTATTCCAAGTACAAAGCAGCCGGTGAGGAATACCGCAATATTGATGATTTTGTTTATATGATGTCAAAGAGCAAGAACATCATACTTACGATACTTCGTCCGACCATGATATACGGAAGCATAAACGATCATAACGTTGCTTCGTTCATAAAGATGGTCGATAAGTTCCCGGTCATGCCGGTAGTCAATAACGCCAGATACGAGCTGCAGCCGGTACATTTCGCCGACCTCGGGAAGGCGTATTACGATGTGCTTGTAAACGAGAGGATCACCGGAGGACATGATTACATTCTCTCCGGCGGTGAAGAGATAATGCTTAGGGATATGCTGATCGAGATGGGCGCATATCTTTCGAAGAAGATGAGGTTTGTAAGCGTGCCTTTTCCGATAGCATATGCGGGAGCATGGTTTTTCTATCTCGTATCGATAGGAAAGATCGATCTTCGTGAGAAGGTACAGCGTCTGTGTGAGCCGAGAGTGTATCCTCACGAAGAGGCAACAAGAGATTTCGGATACGATCCGAGGACGTTTCGCAGTGCGATCGGAGATGAGGTCCGCGAGTACCTGCGTGCCACGGGCAGGTTAAAGGAAGAAAACGTATAGGTCATGAAGATACTCACAGTCTGCCAGTATTATCATCCCGAACCTTTCAGGATACATGAGGTGTGCGAGGAACTCGTTGCAAGAGGACATGAGGTAACGGTCCTTACGGGACTGCCCAATTATCCGATGGGCGTTGTTCCCGACGAATATAAAGGGAAGGCGCACAGGGACGAGACCGTTAACGGCGTACATATAATAAGGGTGAGTGAACGCCCGAGAACACCTGGAAAGATCGGTCTTGCAAGGAACTACGTATCGTTCGTATGGCATGCATCTCTTCGTGCCCTTACGATGAAGAAAGACTTTGACGTAATATTCGTATACCAGCTCTCGCCTGTTCTTATGGCGATCCCTGCCTACGTTGCGAAGTGGTTTTCACGCACGAAAAAGATCGCTATATACTGCCTTGATCTGTGGCCGGCAAGTCTTGAGAGCATGGGTATCGGACGAAGCAGTACGTTTTACCGTCTCATGAAATCGGTGAGCATACGCATATACAAAGGTGCGGAACGTATCGGGTATACATCCCATATGTTTGAGAGGTATTTTTCCGACGAGCTTCATATCGCGGGCGGACGGTTTTTGCATATTCCCCAGTTTGCCGATGAACTCTTTTCGGATATCGCAAACACGGGTGCGGATAAAAAGAACGATGATAGTATCGACTATGTTTTTGCCGGAAATGTAGGACAGATGCAGTCGGTCGATACGATCATAAAAGCCGCATCACTTGCAAAAGACGAGCGCATCAGATGGCACATCGTCGGCGACGGTTTTGCGCTTGACGATTGCAGGAAGCTTTGCGATGATATGGGACTTAACGATAAGGTTACATTCTACGGAAGGCTTCCCGTTGAAGAGATGCCGAGGTTCTATGGCATGGCCGATGCCATGATAGTAACTCTTGCCGACAACGATCTGATAAGTTATACATTACCCGGTAAGATCCAGTCATATATGGCATCCGCACGGCCCGTTATCGCAGCGGCAAACGGAGAGACAAAGACCGTGATCGAAGAGAGCGGATGCGGATACTGCGCAGCGGCCGAAGACGAAAAAGGTTTTGCCGAGGCTGCGGATAAGATGGCTGCCGTTTCCGACAGAGAGGGCATGGGAAAAGCCGCAAGGAAATATTACGACGAACACTTTACGAAGAAAAATCACGTCGATCTTATAGAGCGTTTGCTCGGGGAGTGAACATGGCAGATATTACTTCGATAATCCTTACAAAGAACGAAGAAGTGAATATTGAAAAATGTATCCGCTCGATACAGCCGATAGTATCGAGGATCGTTGTTGTTGACTCGGGAAGCACGGATAAAACCATAGATATCGCAAAGTCGTTCGGTGCCGATGTTCTCGTTAACGTATTCTCTCCTTTCGTGCAGTCGAAGCAGTTTAAATATGCGCTGGAAAACGCGAACATAAAAACTAAGTGGGTATTTCGTATCGATGCCGACGAAGAACTGACAAAAGAGTCCGCCGCAGAGATCGAGCAGATCTGTAACGAAAATGCCGACACGGATATAAACGGGATCGTCGTAAGGTTTGAAGTTAACTTTATGGGAACTCCGATACGTCACGGCGGAGTATACCCTCTCAGGAAACTCCTTGTGTTCAAGTACGGCAAGGGGGATATAGAAGACAGGCTTATGGACGAGCACTGCTACCTTCTCGAAGGCAGGAGCGTGGAACTTAAGAACGACAGTCTTCATCATGACGATAAGGGGCTGACCGCATGGATCGAGAAGCACAATGATTACTCGAGCCGCGAGATGCGTGATTATTTTGCAAGCCTTTCATCGGCGGAAGCAACGGGCCTGTCCGAAGATCACGGACTTGATGCGAAGGCGAAGTTCAAAAGATTCCTTCGCTGGAAGATTTACTATAAGCTCCCGGCAGGTTTTCGCGCATGGGCGTATTACATATACCGTTATTATCTGCGAATGGGTTTTCTTGACGGCAAGGCGGGTAAGGTATTCTGCTTCATGCAGGCATACTGGTACAGATACCTTGTGGACGCGAAGATCTATGAAGCACAGCACGATGTGAGGAAAAGGGATGCGTAGTCTGCTCGTACTTATGGGAAGATATCTGCCCGGCTGGCGAGACGGCGGACCGGTACGTTCCATACTCAACCTGACCGAATGGCTCGGCGATGAGTATGACATCAGGATCATGTGCCTCGACAGAGACCACAGCGATAAGGAAAGATATCCGGACATCCGGACCGGAGAATACAATACTGTCGGAAAAGCAAAGGTCTGGTATACAGAAGGCTTTAATGCGGATGATATCACAAGGCTTGCAGGTGATGTTGATGTCGTATACTGCTGCGGACCGTATAACGATTACGCGCGTATGGCGATGCGCCTTAAGAAGGAAGGAAAGATCGGTGCGCCGCTTTTTGTCGCATCTATGGGCTCGTTCTCTCCCGAAGCATTTAAGATAAAAGGACTCAAGAAACGGCTGTTCATCAGGTACATGAAGATGACAGGATTGTTTGCCGGCATTACCTGGTCCGTTACGTCGGAGCGTGAGGAAGATGAACTTAAGGCCGTTATCGGAAAAGACGCAAAGTGTGTCATCGCAAAAGACCTTCCGAGAAAAGGCAAGACGGAACATGCACATGTAAAAGAAGCCGGCAAGCTTAAGATCGCATTCGTATCCCGTATATCGCGCAAGAAAAACCTTTCGTTTATCCCGGATATATTAAAGCTGACAGATGACGCCATAAAGGTAAAGCTTGACATATACGGTGCCGATGAGGATAAAGATTATCTCCATGAGTGCATGCAAAAGCTCGACGAACTTCGAAAGACGCATCCGGATTGCAGATGGGAGTATATGGGAGCGGCCGACAGCGAAAAGATCCCGGAGATATTCGCGGATCATGATATCCTTCTTTTCCCGACACTCGGTGAGAACTACGGTCATGTTATCGCGGAAAGCCTTGCATCGGGTACGATCCCGGTCATAAGCGATACGACCCCTTGGCTCGATCTTGACAAAAAGGGTTGCGGATATGTATGCCCGCTCGGTGATAAGAGGGCATTTGCAAATGCCATCAAAGAACTCGCCGCCATGGACGAGAAGACGATGGATGAAAAGCGCAGGAAATGTTATGAATATACGGACGCTTTAAATGAAGAGTCCGTTAAACATACAGGATACAGAGAAATTTTCGGATAAAGGTCAGAGATCAGGTTGGAAAAAAAGATCCCGGTCAGAAACATAATAATAAGACTTATTCTTGCGGGCATATTCTCATTGCTCGCAATTTACGGTTACCAGATAAATGCGGTCGATTCGGTCGCATATTTTAAGCATCCCGTGCTGTTTGTTGTCATGACAGCCGTCTTTTTCTGCGTTATCGCAGTTGCGGATAAGCTTATGGAACTGCTTGCAAAGACAAGGGAAGCGGCATTTTCCGACCGGACGATGATTCTCTTCGGAGCGGGTATTATGATCGTATGGGTGTTCATATGGCTCGCGCTTTTCCCGGGTCTTGCCATATACGACGGACCTTCACAGCTCGCCCAGTATAAGAACGGTATGATCTCAACACATCATCCGTACATCCATACAATGTTTCTTGCCATGTGCGACCGGATGGCGGAAGCTTTCGGCGGGGAATACTCTTTTTACAATGCCCTCATACAGCTCATCCTGCAGTTCATTGTCTACATGAGACTATTGTTTGTATTAAGGCGCAAAGGATGCAGGCTTATCTATTTCATCTATATCGTATTGTTCATGGCATTTTATCCCATTAACATATTCCTGCCGCTTACGACGACAAAGGATGCGATCTTCCTCGATTTCTTTGTGCTGATGATGTGTGAGATCGCTCAGCTTTACGACAGTGAGGACGTGAGCAGATGGGTGTGGATCAGGATGACTGTGTTCGGGATCCTGATGGCATGGTTTCGCAATAACGGGATATATGCATTCGTTGCGGCATTTCCGTTTGTGATATTCTTAAAGCCGAAGAAGCAGCTTGCAAAGAAGATCATCGTTTATGCTGCCGTGATAGCCGGTTACCTTATGTATTCGATGTTTGTTTCAAAAGTCCTTCAGATCCCGAGCGGGGATTCCAGGGAGGCGATGAGTTCGATCATACAGCCTGTTTCGAGAGTACTTCATTCCGTTCCGGGAGAACTTTCCGAAGAAGACAGAGCAAAGATCGTTGCGATGTTCGGGGGCAAGGATGATTTCAATTACATATCGTACTGCTCCGATTATTCAAAGGTACATTTTGATTCCGCATATTTTATGGACGACTTTAAAGGAAACATGGGGTTTGTCTTCGGACTGTTCAGGAGATACCCCACGGCATTTATTGATGCATGGCT
>JAEEGL015233487.1_pt1 | contig 13329 bp, 18 predicted proteins | sample 9134231 | NCBI WGS metagenome assembly JAEEGL01 (sample SAMN16246548, study PRJNA631951) | gut metagenome | biome: gut microbiome; feature: rumen; material: fiber-attached | host: Bos | place: Iran: Karaj | collected 2018-10 | reverse complement strand
AACCCGAACCAAGTCAGGCGACTCTCCAAGCGTCAGTACGACACACCGTATTTTATACTCCGACCCTGCCACGCCATCCAGCAGGTAAACATCCGCGCTGATGTCGGAGTTATAGATAAATAGTTCGTTCAAACCTTGTCAGCGTTTCCGCTGACAAAACCACCCTGACGTCGTTCAGCACTGGGTCATGGATTGTTAGTCTCGCCAAGCCTATCCCGCCTTGGGGTGGATATTTTTATTGTATCAAAATGTCAATGAACTCTCTCGCCCTTCATTTTGCAGGTCAGATGGCAACGTTCAACACCACGCGGCATCGCAGTTGCTCAATCTCTCCGCTCTGGATCATCCGTTGGATTTTGTTCCTGGGATAACACCATGAAGTGCTGTGCCTCTCGCCGCGCTCGTCGCAGACGGTTGCCCGCTTACGTGGCAGCGAATGTCCGTAGGTTTTCAGCCATGACTTCGTGAACATACCAAACTGGGCTATCAGCTGGTCAGCTGTCAGCCAATGCTCGTCGTACATCTCGCGCTCCTCTTCAATCGCACGGCGTACTACTGCCTTCAGTTCTTTCAGTTCACTGTTTGTCATAGCCTACTTAATGCGCTTGTATGCAATGGTCAAGGGTTCTGCTACCTTGATGCGCTCGAACTCATAATGCTCGTATTTCTTCACGTCCTGAGCAGCAACGCGAGCAGATTCCACAGCCCTTTCATCAGGAAGTGTGAATACACCAGTCTCGCCAACTTTTAGCGATTTCCAGTCATTTCTGCCTACTTTTTCCTTAATCATAGTTTATTAAAATTACTTAATAGTTTACTTACTTTTGTACAACTTGGCAGAAAAAGCCGTATATTTGCAATCCGACACCCTCGCAAAGTGTTCGCAAATATGGCGGTTATCCGCTTTGAAAAGACGGCCTCCCGTCTGACGGCTGTTTTCTTGCCCCGTTGTTTGTTCTACTTACTTACTTTCGGGTGCAAATATACAAACTAAAAATGAAACCCGTATCAATTCGGGTAAAGAATTAAGTAATTTTAAGAAATATAGGTCAATTATGGATGAAATACAACCGTTGTACCTGAGATTAAAACAGGCTATCGAATGGCTTAAAGCTAATGCACAGATGAAGCAGATGGATATTGCTCAAAGAATGGGAATGGCAGAGGCTTCATTTTCACGCGGACTTAAACGTTGTGCGGAGCGTGTAGATGATGGTTTTGTAATTAAGTTCCACCAGGCAACTGATGAAGTCTTTTCGCTTGACTGGCTGCTAAATGGAACAGGGGATAAGTTCGCAGATAAATCAAAAACGCAGGAACCGCAGCCCGTCACTAACAATATGGATTTTGCAAGCTATATCAATGCGTTGCTTGCAAAGTCAGATGAGACCATTGCATCACTAAAGCGTGAACTTTCAACCAAAGATGACATCATTCAAGAGAAGGATGTCCGCATAAAAGAAAAAGATGAGCGTATCGCTGACCTCGAAAAACTTGCTGAGGAACGCTTGCATCGTATTGCCGAACTTCGCCGCTATATTGACGAAAACAATATCAGTATGACCGACCATCCGTTCCCTATTGGAGCAGCTGACGACAATAAACAACGTAAACGTATATAATTATGGGAATTTTATTTTTAATTTTACTTGTTATGGTATTAGGCATCGTTGCTGTCCGTATCAGTCAGAAAAACAAGAAACAGTCTGAGCAACATCCACAACCTTCTCACTTCGACTTGCTTGACGAGAACGGTGACCCAATCAAAAAACCGGAAGTGAAGGTCGTCGTTGGTGGTGGTGATTCCGATGCTCCGGTTCAAGAACTTCAGTATTTCTGTGTCAAAGACAAAGGCTACCATGTAAGCGTATGGACAAAGAATCATGACCAATTTGATATTGTACAATTCAACATTGCAGGCATGTCGCATCGTGAAGGTATTGACAATTATCTGGGTGAGTCCATCGGTATGCTGGTGGCTGAGCCGGACAACCCATACGACGCTAATGCCATTAAAGTGCTTGCCACTGACGGCCACCACGTCGGCTATGTACCACGCGATATGACAGCAGAAGTCCGCAAAGAATCAGAACTTCCATGTGTCTGCTGGTTCTACATAGGTTGTAACGATGGAGCCTACTTCTCAGAATGCTTTATGCTCCGAAAACAGCCAAATGTTTCCCCAACTATATAAAATAATGTTAATGAATTACTTGCAACCACCCTAAATTAAAGCATTCCCCAAAAATCTATTCATTTCCCTCCACCTCCACCTTGCTCAAAATTGTGGAATGTCGATAAATAGGCGGATTCATAGTATACAAGGGCATTGTGGAGAAATAAGAATAAAATGGTGTAAAGTGGAATTTGGTGGATTTTGGTAGAATTAAGCGAGCAATAACAGCCAAATGTTTCCCCGCCATTCCCCGCAAACCATGAAATGGGGAAACAAATGGGGAATTTTGAGAAACATTTGGGGAAACAAACAATATTAAAACCACGAATATGATAACAATTTCTTTAGTATATGACCATCGCGGTAGAACTCCAAAAGGTGAGGAAGGACCCATCGAGGTTCGTGTTACCAATAATCGCAAACATTATTATATAGGCACGGGTGTGCGCGTGTGTAAGAATAGGTTTGCGGCTGGTGTCATCCGCGACACAAAAGACACGAGCGATGCAGACATGTTGAACGAGCGCCTGAAGACTATCACGTCGTTGATTGAGCGCGAGGTTAATAAATGCCTGGAAGAACGCCGCGAAGTGGATGTGGCTGACATCCGAAAGCGTGTGTGGTCGTTAGAGGTTGGACAGACTGATGGCGAGCCTGTATTGGTGAATTGGATAAGAGAGCAAATACCGATGCTGAATGTGTCAAAGGGTACAAGACAGAAATATATGACTCTATGCAATAGAATGCTGTTGTATGGCAAACTGACACGGTGGGAACATCTGAGCAATGAAGCGATATACAACTTCGATGCTTGGTTACATCAGCAGGAGCGCCCACTGACGCAGACTGAAAAGGAAAACGGACGCGAACCTCAGAAGGTTGGTGATGCTGGTGTTGATTCATACCATAAGAGTCTGCGTGCCATGATTAACCGTGCCATGAAGATGGGGAAGATAGATGCGAACCCCTACGATCGTCTGCGTGGTGAATTTAGAAGTGGTAAACGCGACAGTGTGGACTATCTGACAGAAGAGCAGATGCAGAAGGTGATGGGCCTCACGCCCGTGCCTGGTAGTCAGGTTGCAATGGCTCGCGACTTGTTTGTGTTCCAGATGTACACGGGTTTAGCATATAGCGACACACAACGATTCGATATTAGACAATATCGCGAGGTGGATGGTCGTTGGGTATTCATTGGCGAACGTGTGAAGACGGGCGTGCCTTATGTCTCAATGTTGCTGCCTCCAGCTGTTGATGTGTTGCAACGTTACGGCATGAAGGTACCAAAGATAAACAATCAGCGATACAACCAGATGTTGAAGGCCATCGGTATGGTCATCGGAATTGAAAAATTGCACAGTCACATGGCTCGCCACACCTTTGGCACCTGGATGCTATCTCAGGGTGCAAAGATAGAGAACGTCAGTCGCATGATGGGGCACACCAACATCACACAGACACAGCGATATGCGAAGGTGCTTGCAAAGGATGTCTATGATGATTTCGACAAGATAGCCAAAAAGCTGAAGAAATAAAAGAGTGGCACTCATTCCTGGGTGCCACTATTCTTTGCCAATTCTTGATTCATGCGTCGCATTTCCTCCGCCAATTCATTTGCTTCCTCCTCGCTGATGGGCGATACCCATTCCTCGTCGTCCTCGAATAATTGCGGGAATAAGTCGCTGGCTTTCTTTCCTTGTGGATCTCGCATGGTGTACATGCTGGAATATACTACCTGAGCCAATAATTGGAGCTTGATGCGGTCGCGCTTACGATAGCCTTCGATGATGCTGAATGTTTCCCAATATTGCAGGTCGTACAGGAACTCACGACGCGGGATTCCTATCTCGCCCACGAACAGGGTGTAGATGTCGTGGGCGGTGGTCAGTTTTTTCCCTTGGCACCTTTCTTTTTTTCGGCTTTCTTGTCTACCTGCTTGGGTAGTTGATACCAGTCATTATACAACGAAATGATGATAGTGAAAGCGTCGATGATTTCCTGGGGCTGAGCGTTGAACATAATGTCGGTGTCAATCACGGCAGCGTCCTCATTCTTGCTTAGGCTGTAGGCAATGATGGCTGACAGAATGGCATACAGCACTTTCTTCGATGACGACTGCGTATTCTTGTCTACGACAGCCTCTTTGATAAACTCCGAAAACTCCTGACCAGTGTAGTCGGAGAACAAAATCTCGGTTGCATAACAGTAGGCCACCTTGACCTCTTTTCCTGCTATTTTGATTGTTGCTTCTTTCATGTCTTCTTTTGGGTTTAGTTTTTTAAAAAACCGCCCGTCCTGACACATTGAAACTGAAAATCAAGTGCGGGCGAGCGGCCTTGGTGGGTATTACGCAGCTACGGTGTAGTCGCCGTAACCGGTGAGTTGTGCGTCGTAGGTGGCGTTCTGACGGTTTGGTCCGTTCAGTGTCAGCTGAGTGAGCACTACTGAGCCGCTTGCGATGACAGAACCTGCTGTGCGGTTGTTATCTCCGCTGACGTTCGCAATCTTCCACTTGACTGGTGTGCCAGCCTCGTAGATGGTTTCGAGGTCTGCCAATCCCTTTGCGCCAACAGCAGAGGTGATGGTCTCGCCACTGCGTACAAGCGCATTTGTAGAGATGTCGTAATTGAGAGCCGTTGGCTCCTGAATCACCCAGTCTCCTGCGGTGTCCTTGGTCGTCGCATCTTCCAATGTCAGGCTGACATGCAGACTGAGCGTCTTGGCTGCTGCAATAACCGTTGAAGGTGCTGCTGTGTTGTCGCTGCCCAGGAACAGGCGAACGAACTGACCCTTAGTGTAAGAACCAAGCGCAATAACCTCAGTAGCTTCACTGCTGCCAACAACTTCAAGCGCACCAGTACCACTGAACTGAAGACTCTTTGTGGAGTTCTCGCGGTCGTTAAAGTTGAATGTAGCGTCGTTTAGGTATGCCGAGCCCTTGCGTGCAAATGTAGCCTTCTCGCGCGACTGGTTGTCGCTGGTTGCAGTCTCGTCCCACATCAGTGTGAACGGTGTCATCGACTTGATGGCGGTGAGCATTGCAGCAGTGTCGGCAACGTTGAGCGATTCTACCTGAACCTGCCAACCCTTGCTGATTGTGACAGGCTTTGAGGCCATGCCTATATCATCTTTTGTTGTGGCATCGTCGGTATTATTGGTGAGCGTTACCGTGCAATTAGTCGCCATTCCTACCACCTTATACTTAGCGGCTGTGGTGTCGTAAGTACAGATGCGAAAGTTTTGTCCTTTGAGAGTTCCCATAATCAATTAAATTTTATCAACTCTGAGTGTAAATGTGCCGCGGTCGTAATTTCGACCAACGGCTCCAACGGCATACTTGCAATCGGCTGGAATTGCGTCAACCAGTTCAGCCAAAGCCTCGCGGGTGGGTGCTTCCAGCACGGTGGTGCCGTTCTTCATCAGCTGCTCAATATGTTTGGGCTGCTGTTGACTTTCTTTTGCTTCTTTACTCATTGTCGTTGTTGTTGTTTACATCGCAATGATACTTCAACAGTTGGTGATAGCAAGGCTTTTTGCCGTCGTACCAGATTGGGTCGGCAGAGAATTGATAATCGTTGATGGCCGTTTCGTTGGCAATGAGATAAGCCTTAATGGTGTCGCGCAACATCTGGGTCAGGTCGTGCAACTGTCCAATGGTCTTAGCCACTACCTTCACACCTATCTCCACCTTATCCTCGTTGCTCTCATACATTGTGTCCTTTGAGCCTGGGTCGTTTTCCAATCCGTCAAAAGTCACAATAACATAAGGCACGGGGGTATTGCCCTCGTCAGTGTCTGGAATAGGAATTGCCGTCTCATAGATACGTCCTTCGAACGCTTCTATCACGTCGTCTGAGTTCGCCAATGCCGCTACGAATATGTCATCAGTCGCGAGTCCCATCTGCTGTTGTATCGTTGTTTTGATTGTTGATTAAATCTTCTTTGGTATAGCATCGGGTGTGCAGGCTTTTACCTCTGCATCCTCACCCGATGCGCACCCAAAAGAAGGAACGAGAGAGAGTTTACGCCTGAGAGGGTTCAGCCTCCTTAACCTCGTACACAGCGAATGCCTGAGTGACGTTGTTGGCACCGTTGATCTTCTTAGACAGGTCGGTCATAGACCAAGCTGTGTTCAGAGTGATCTGGGTGACGTTCTTCTTGGCACCGGTATAGATGTCCGTAATCATACGAACGTCACCATGCTGTTGCAGAGCGAACCACTCGAAGTAACCGATACCGATGTACTTCTTGGCGGATGGTACGAGATGACCGGCAGAGTTGAGTTCGGTGTTCAGGTAGTGAGTAACCACGTAAGGATAGCCGGCGCAGCGGCCATTCTGTACGACGAAGCCACCGGCAGCACCAGCGATGAGCGGAGTAGCCTTCAGCTCGGCCTCGGTCTCGCGGTCCATAATCAGAACCACGTCGCCCTCGAAGAAGCCCTTGTCGCTGAATGCTGCAACAGCCTTCAGGATGTTCTTGTAAGCGTCAGCGCCGATGGCGATGTCACCAGCCTTGGCGAGGTTAGCGAACGGACCCTTGTTGCCGCTCCAGTTGGCGCGAGAGTAAATCTTCTTAGCCAAGTAGATACGGAGAGCCAGGGTGAACTTGCTCTGCACGAATGCCATCAGGTCGAATGCGGCATTGTCGATGGCCATGTTGCTGACGGGTACGGTCAGACCGACACGACGCTGCTGTGGCTTGATGTTGCCGAAGTCGAGTACCTGGTCGTTCAGGCTTGCAACCTCTTCAACCTCCTCCATCTCTACGTCGTTCAGGCTGACGGGCCAAATCTCGTCACCAGTGACACCAGTCACGATGCGCAGAGATGCGGGCAGGTCAAGACCCTCGTGTAGAGTAGGAATCATCTCGTGGATGCTCAGAGAGATGGCACCTGAAGCGGTGACGTTGTTGGTCTCACCCTCATGTGCAGGCCACAGCAGGATTTCACGGTCAGCCTTACCCTGGCGAACCTGGCGGAAATACTCGCGCAGCTGCTCGCCCTTGCTGACTACCTCGCGGTGCTTGGCCAGTTCAGCGTCGGTCATCTGTGCGGTGATCTCGCGCATGTTCAGCTCGCTCTCGCGGCTGAGGGTTTCCCACTCGCGCTTCTCATCTTCGGTGAAGTTGCGCTTCTCGCGTACTGCGAGGTCATTGAGTTCAGATAGTCTGTCCTGAATCTCACGATTGCGAACTTGAAGTTCGTCCTTTGATTTCTTTGTCATAATCTTAAAATTATTAGTTAATATTAAAAGTTGATTTTCGTCTTCATGCGCATCAGCTGAAGTTCACGCTGGCGGGCTGCTGCCTCTTCCAGTGCCTTCTCTTCTGATTCACGCTTGGCTTTCTCAGCCTGTTCTGCTTCACGCTTGCCTTCGGTTGTCTGTTTATCCATCTCGCGGGCGTTGACGCTCGTCTGACGATATGCAGGGTCCATGCCGATGGTGAGAGCCGACAGGAACTCGAAGCTCTTGTGGCGGATGATAACTTCGTCCTTACCGTCTGCGCCCTTGGTGCGCTCCACCTCGTAGTCCTTCGGGTAGAATTCGAAGCTGCATCCAGAGTAATCGCCACGACGTACCATCTCCAGACAGCGGTCGCCGATGTCACACTTTGGGGCCTCGAACTCAAACGTAACACCCTGCTCGTCAACTGCCATGCGCAAAGAGCCTACGCCCTTGTTGCAGCGTGCAATGGTCAACTCCCTTTCATGCAGCATGTTCATCTTCACATCCTGCGTATTCAGGAACTCCATCGTGACAGCCTCCGGCAGAATCACTTCGCGGAATCTTTCGCCCCAGTCGTCGAGTACCTCGCTTTCAGCATTGAACACGATGGCACGGCCTGTGATGGTGCGAGACTCGCCCTCCTGACCTTCAGCCGATTCTCTAATGGCCAGCTGGCAGTCAATGGTTCTGATTTCTCTTTTTTTTGCATCCATTTTATTCTTTATTTTGGTCATCTATATTTCCGTCATTTTTAGGTTCTGGGTTTACCGTTGTCGGTCTGCCACCCGTGTTGCCATCTTTTAATTTCGGGCTACCAACCACGCCGAGGTTCATGCTCACGTAGTGATCGTCGCCGTCTGGGATGTTCGGCAGGTCGTACTGCGAGCGGATTTCGTTGACCGACCAACCGCTTTCGAGGTGGAGTTTGTCGATTTCCGCCTGTCCCTTTGCGTCGAGTCGCTTCAGGGCGAGTTCGCAGACGTGAATACGTCGCTTGCCAAAGTCACCAGGCGCAAGGAGTTTCGAGTTCAACTCGTCCTCATGCTCACGGATGCGAGGCTGAATGGTGCGCAGCAAGAACTCCTGCGTGGCATGTTCCGGCATACGATAGTTGCCACCACCGTCGCCCACGATAGCGATTATCTTGGGCACACCCATCAGTCGGCATAGTGCCTCGTCGGAATATCCGCGTTGCTCGAGCAACTGGAGTTGCTGGGCGGTCTGGCTGATGACCTGAACCTTGTCGAGATTCTGAAGCGCGATGACATCATTCGACAGCAAACGCTCCTGAATCTCGTCGGCATACTTGTTCACCTGTTGCTTATCGAAGCGGCCAAACGCCAGTGTACCGCCACCCGTTGCGGGCTTCTCCTCGCCGATGATGAGTTTCATCTTACCACCCTTTGCCATATCCTGCAAAGCCTGCTCGTCGCCAGTGGCAGCAATCGATAGAGCTTTGAACGCATACTGGATGGTGGGTATGCCCATGTAGTAATCATCCGTCAGGAACACATTCTTGAAGTGCAATACGTCACGCGCATCGCACTCCACCTTCATGCGTGGTCCACGGTCGGAATTATACACCAGATTGTATCGGTTGCTCAGTGGATCGTAGCCGCCACCCGTGCAAAGCCAAAGGTTGACAGGATAGCCGTCAAAGCCGCGCTCGATATACACGTAGGCATTGCCGTAGTATATCTTGCGGTACTCGATTTGCTCCTGCATCTGCGAAGCCGTCATCAGCGGGTTCGGTCGAACCTGGAGCAAGTAGTTCAGTAAGCCGTTCTTGCCGTAGCGGTCTTCCACGAAGTTGCCGCCCTCTCCATTAAGTCGCTGATACTGTGTGACCATCTGTCCCATTGTCTGCATGATAAGTGTCACACAACGGGTCCACGTAGGAATCAGCAGCGACGCACGACCATACGGGCGAACGATGTTTTCCTCGTAGTTGCCGCCCTTGGGTACTTCCGGTGCCTGCGGTGCCGTTGTCGTAGGCACTCCTGGAGTCTGCACCTCGCGTCTGCTGAAAAGTCTAAACCAATTATCCATATCTTATTCCGTTTTCTATTCGTACATTTTTGCGTCTCGGGTTTACCGCCACACTTCCGTCTTCTTGCCAAACATGATGGGCGCAATCTTGGCGGGATTCTTGATAGGCGTGTCCGAGTTGTGCAAGTACCACTGCATCAGGTCGCCGTCGGTGACGATGTTCTGTGACACCGGCATCACTTTCAGCCGGTCGCTGAATAGGTGATTGATAACCACCGAGAGCCATGTCTGGTTGATGCGTTGTATATGGCCGTCGGCTGCTGCATATCGCAGCAAGTCAAAAGTGATGTCGTTGATGAGCTGGTTGGTGCGGTTAAACCTCACTACCTCAAAGCAGCTTTGGAAGAGCCCGTGCTTGTGCAGGTCGTAACCCAGTCGCCGCATAATATCCATCATGTCTTTAGCTTGGTCTCGTGGGTAGCCTCTATCCGTGCACCACACATCATATTCGTAGGGAATGCTGGCACGGCTGGGGTGAATCATCAGACATCGGTCGGCTTGTCTGCGCTCGAACTCGTCGATGATAGGTTTCAGCGACTTGTTGATACCAATGGATCCGTCCAACCTCACCACAATGTCGCTCATGGCATACTCGAAGGGATGGAAGCGCACGTCGTAGCACTTCTCCCACACCGTCATACGGTCGTCGGTATGCGCCCAAACGATGTTCCACGTCTTACTCTCGGCCGTCACATCATCCGTCACCAGGATATACTCCGCTTCGGGGTCTTTCTCCTTGATCTCGTGGATGCGCTCACCGCCGCCAAAGCAATATGTCAGCACCGTGTATCTCATTCATAGAGGCGTTTATACGTTTCGAGCCATTCCTTGTGATGGTCCAGGATGTTATGCGAGTAGGATGCATTGGCAAAGTGAACGTAGTCGTCCTCCAAGTCCTGATAGTTGCGGCACCACACCTTCGGCTTAGAGTTCACGATGTCCTCCAGCAGCGATGCGCCCGTGTCGTATAGGTTATTGGAATTCTGCGTACCACCAGGCATCAGTCCCCAACAACGTGTCGGCTCGTAAAACTTGATTCCCGCCTCACGCAGCATGGGCACATTCAGATAGCACACGTAGGGTTGCAAGCGGTCGTGATAGGGTGCACGGCCTTTGTACCAAATGATGCGGCCACCGGCTGCAAATTTCTCGTCCCAGATGTAACCGATGTCGCGCCTCAGTAGAATGTCTGAGTCCATCAGAATGAACCCGTCCTTCAGCACCTCGTCCATCAGGTACTGCACGCTCATCATGTGCTTCACGCTGGCGAAGTTACCCTTATAGGCGAGGTCGGGACAGCGTTCTGGGTACTTCTCCAGTTCATCGTCGAAGTTGATGAGCTGCTGTTTACGGTTGTTGATGACCTTCACGCCCTTCATCCGTTTGGTGAATGGTCGCTGGTCCGAGTTGTCGAGTATTACGATTTGATACCCGTCGCCCATCTGCTTGCGGATGCTCTTAATTTCAGCCTCCAGCAGTTCCGGCGTGTTGTAATGCACAATGGCGATTGTCTTCTGTTTCATATCTCCTTCTTTTTATTTGGTTGGTGGTGTTGGTGATGGTGTATTCTTGTCGTCGTTTACTATGAGTTGCATCAGGAATTGCAAGCTGTTGCTCTGTTTGTCCTCGTTGAATGTTTCTGGAATGATCTGATAAGTCTGCCCATCGTATTCCACACGGCTGCGCATGTTCACTTGATTCGTCCAGCGCATGCGGACAATCTTCACGGCGTACACATCCAGGCTACCGGCATTCATTCCCGACTTGCCTCGCTGGTAGTCCACGCTGGCATGCAGTCCGCACGCCGTCATCTCCCATTCAGGGCCAGAAGAATCCACACCATGCTTGCCCAAAACCGCCTGCTTGCGGTTAAGGATGTTGATGCGCTTATTCAAAAATCCACTTGAAAATCCCATAATTCTTGCTTTTATCTTTCGCAGATTTATAGGCTTGGGGTTAACTTTTCCGATTACAACTGCAATCGTCGTTCGTCATAATATCGTTTTATCAATTAACAAACAACATTATGAAAACAAAATTTCTGATGGCCCTGGCGGTGGCCATGACTCTTACCGCCTGCGAAAAGGAACTGAACGGAAATGTTAACGAAAGTGAATGGGGGGGGGTAGAATCTCCTTTTAAAAAGTTCACGTTCACGCTGAAGGGCGACTTCTCTACCGACTGGGTTCCCGTAACACGCGGCTACATGCAAGCCGATGGTAAGGATATGACCGACGTCTGGGTATTCGACTACATGGGCAACGAACTTCAGCAACAGATTCACCTCACCAACACCGACGAAAATTGGGCAACGCCATCCATCAATCTTGCGATGGGTACGCACAATATCTATTTTGTCGCCTCGCGTGGCACCACTCCAACCGTAAACACAACCAATAAGACTATCACATGGGCCAAACCTTCCGATACCTTCTGGAAGGATTACGAGGTTACCGTCGTATCAACCAGCAACGGCAACCGCGCAGTCACTTTGGATCGGGTGGTTACCCGTTTCCGTGCCACCGTTACTGACGCTATCCCCACGGGCTGCGCTTCCATCACCATTGCGCCTGCATCATGGCATAAAGGATTGAACTATCAGACAGGCGCTCCCATTACCGCCGCGACCGACTACACAACCGTTATCAATATCCCTGGCTCTTATATTGGACAGATTAATACCCTGCTCAGTTTATTTGGATTTAGCGGAGCCGACCAATGGACCACCACCGTCACTATTACAGCCAAGACTTCCGGCAATGATGTGCTTGGTACGGCCATCGTTGAGAATGTGCCTTTTAAAGCCAATCGCTCTACCGACTACAGCGGCACCCTCTTTGGCGGTCAGGGCAACAGCCTGGGTTTTACGCTGGGCGGTGATTGGTTGGATCCTTATGCGGGTACGTGGTAATGTGCAACAATGAAACTGTTTTGCAGACATGATTGGCGGTTGGCATATAGTGAGACCGTCTTCGGTTCTGACGGTAATGAAAAGATAGGCGATATGGATGTCTTCATTTGCCGTAAATGCGGAAAGGTAAGGAGGAAAAAGATATAAAAAAAAAAGAGGGGCGTCGACCCATCTTTTCTACCTTGTAACCGCGTGCCAAAGAACTTACACCCCTTTCAGTCCCCAAAATTACAAAATTTGCAAGACAAATCGGCTGAATGTTAGAACTTTTTAGCAATAATCAGCCGATTTTATAATTCTTTAGATAAATGTGGGCGTTATACACCGTCCTCGAACGAAGGCTTGGGGTCTTCTTCGGGTTCGATGGCCTCTAAACGTTCTATCTCAGCCTTGGCAGCATTGATGTCGTCGCGCCATCCCTGACGCTCAGCTATCTTGTCGGCATACTCACTCTTGGTAGCCTTGCCTTCAGCAATCTTTGCGGCAATGTAGTCGGTACTCGACAATTTTCCCTCGCGGTCGAGGATAATGGTTTGCTGCTCGTTGATGAGCGCGTCAATCTCATACTTTTTCATATTCGTTTTAATTTTAAATGATACTTGCTGTTTAACCTTGCACGAAAACTATGCTGGGGTTTACTGATAACGCAGAGCCGCCGTTGGTCCCAGTCTAACCACTGCCACCAGTCATCGGCGATGATGTCTTTCAGTTGCATGATACGCTTGTACGATGTGCGGTTCTTCAATAGCCCTGTGTATGAATTGACGGTCGAAATAAAACGGTCGAGCTCTCTGTATTTCTCGACCGCAGAAAGTTGGTTATATTCATGTATTCTGACGATGCACCGCGACCATGTGACATCGTTCAGTATAATACTCCACGGATGGATGTGACTGCCCAGAAATTCAAGCCCCTTCCAGTGCTGCTGACAGTAGAATTTTTTGTCGTTCATCTTCACGCCCTTT